>JAABUQ010001944.1_pt1 | contig 42466 bp, 52 predicted proteins | sample 5560001 | NCBI WGS metagenome assembly JAABUQ01 (sample SAMN10711888, study PRJNA513371) | rock metagenome | isolation source: Antarctica rocks | place: Antarctica: Victoria Land, Finger Mt nord | collected 2015-12-18
GGGCCGGGGCGTGAAGTTCCTGGCCGGGCCTTCGGTGGGGGATTGGACTACCCAGGGGAGGAGGATTGAGGCGATGAAGGTTATGATGGAGAAGACGACGAGGGAGAGGGAGCCGACGCGGCCGACGTCGCCGAGGGCGTCTTTGCTGGTTTTGGCGGGGGAGGCGGGGTGGTAGCGGAAGTAGACCTCGCCGACCCAGGTTGTGGAGTAGAAGAGGAAGGGGAACCAGCCGATCCAGGCCCAGAATTGGACCCAGCAGATTGCCTGGATGCGGTCCGGGAGGTTCATGGTGGTTTTGAGGATTTTGGCGATTGTTTTCATGGCACCGGATTTGACATCTGCGTCCCTGTTGCGCTTGTGAGTAAACCGACAAGAGTGAAGGGAAAGATAACCTACTTCGAGGAGATCAATATGCGCTCTTCCACCGCCCATGTGGTTATACCGACTGTGACGAGGAAGAACACGGCTGATAAGAAGGTCAATTGCTTGAATTGTGAGTCTCCAAAGAGATTGCCGAAGATCTTGAGCAGATCTATCGTCCCAATGCCATAACCGATCAGATGTCCGATTGCAATCATCCTGGAAGCTTTGGAGTGTCAATAGAGGCCTGACATGAATGAGGGGCTTAGATCGTACCCCATGCTGATCCAAGCTGCTGTTTTGATATTGGGAGGGTGTCAACTATAAGACTGCGGCATGATGATTGCACTGCAATCATGTCAGTCGCAAGCCCACGCCTGGCGAGAAAGGCCGCGTACCAGCATTTATAGCAAAATCGACAGCGTAGATACTGAGCACAGCCAAAGCAATCGTACATGATTTAGCCTAGAGGTCCACTGTGAGCCCAAGCCAAGGAAGTGGCGGCATTTAGCACCCACCGTCCCCGGATCTTTTATAAAGAATTCAACAATCTCCGATGTCCACCCCAACACCAATAAACACACGGCCACAATCAAAGCTCCGCCCACCATGAACGGCCGCCGTCTTCCCCATTTCGACTTTGAATTATCTGCCAGCACACCCACCACCGGCTGCATGATCAGCCCAGACAGCGGGCCAGCAATCCATACCAACGACGTCCGACTCTTTGTAAGGCCCAGTTGGAGGAGATAGGGTGTGCAATCTTGTCCATTGACTCAGCAACGATTCATCTTTTGAGGATTGCACTGGGGGCCTCACAGGTCATTTCAATGCCCCAGGTGAACCTGTTCGACGGCTTGTGAGCGAAGGTTACTTATCGTGTGAAGGGGGGGAAACGTACTGCAGGCCAATTAAGCTGGCCGTCATTAGAGCCATGCGTATGGACTCCGTTGAGCCCTTGATGGAGGGCGTGCCGGTCCATGATGCCGCCTGAGGCATTGCCTCGGAGAGGATCTATATCCTGGTCCCTGCGTGCATCTAGAAGAAAGTCTGGACGCTGCCGCGTTTGAATTTGGAAGGTTGGAGATATATGCGCTGTGAGTCGCCAATAGCTATTATAGATATCGATGACGATGGGTAAGGTTGTAGGGCGCATCCAGAAGCGGATTTCTTTCTTTTCCTACAGGGAATGGGGAACTGGATACGTATGGCGCATGGGAATGACAGCGAATTTCTGTGAGAAGCGTGAGACAACATTTGAGCCACTTCCCGCCACAGAGCGCCGCTTTGGTGGTGTTTCAGCCACATCAATTTTCGTTTCGGGCCATATGTGTGTATATGTGTGTATATTTACCCCGAACCTAGGGCTCCACTCCCCCATGCTTCATCACTGCTCCCCCATGCTTTCCCATGCTCGAGAACATATGCCAGTCCGTGAGGAGGACGTGTTAGACTCGCCAAATCAAAGTGCCACTCTCCGATTGTCCGACCCTGACTACATGCTAGTCGATATATCACGACGACCACTCGAAATCTTTCCCCATGGTCGCGTGTGCAAAGTTTTTTTCGGCTTCTCTCACGCATCCCTCTTGACATGTACAACTGGTCCTGTGTATCTGTGCCGTGCGGTCGTCATGTAGTAAATCGTGAAAAAGATGATGACTGCGCCAAAGATTACGATCGACCTACCAGCAGAAGCGCATAATTAATACATATCACAAACTGATATTGTTATAGCCGTTTGCTTACCAATTCATGGACGTCCCAGTCGGATTCGGTGCACTGGGAAAAAATTGGAAAATCCAGGCGACAAGTAGAAAAGATATGGCTATGATATTGATGACATTGCCTGCTTTTCCAAGCTTGAATCGAGATGGAGGGAAAGGTTCGCGGCGAATACGCTTCTGAAGGATGCCTGCTCACTGTTTAGGATGGTCGTGTGCACCTCTGCCGTCAAGCTGACTTACATGCTATGCAGATCATATAGCTGCTCAAGAGACCGGAGTTGACCAAAGTGACAAATACTCCGTATGCAGTGGTACTTCCGATCACGATACAAGCGAGGATGACCGTGAAGCCCAAAGAAACCGTCATTGCGTTCATTGGACTTGAAGCAGCGTTAGCCGGCATGGAGCGATTTGCAAGAAACAGTGTAAGCAGATACAATGAGAGACTCACATATCCCAGGCTGGTCGTACTCGTGCAAGCCATGCGCTAAATGGGGGTCCACCGTCACGAGCGAAGGACCATAGCTGCCTTGAACTGGTTGTGACAGTGTTCACGGCGCAGGAGATCAGTAGAGCGAGCATTACGGTGGTCAGAGCGATTGTAGCGCCGGGTGATCCCGTAGCATTGAGGAGCACTTCGACGTATGGTTGACCAGTTGGGGAGTTAGTTGCGTTGTCCAGGTTGCCGAGACATAACACCAGTGTAACTATATGAGAGTCAGTCGACCTTGGATTTCTGAAGTCGATTTGGACGGACATACTGATAGTGATAAAGCCTAACACGTAGTTCATCACGGCTGTCGCTATCATTGAGCGAGGCAGGATCCATGAAGCGTTTTTCAGCTCCTCTGCTAAGTGGACACTTGAATCGGCACCGATAACATCACCGATTGCCGCGCTTATGCCAACGAGGGAAGCGACACCGGAACTGGACCAGCCATTGGACGAAAATGTGGTTAATACAGATGTGTCGCTCCTCGGAGCCATTACCCTAGCATGGCAAGGGTCAGCCAATATCCGCTTTTTGCTCCGCTTATGTAAACCGTCACGCATCATACATACCAGAGGACGACAATGAATGCACAAAACCCGAAGACATGAGCAAACATGACGATACCCTCTAATATAGGCAATTTTCGGAACAACACTGTATTGAAAAAGATGGATATAATGACGACGGCCCACGCGAGCAAGGCAGTCTGCCAGGTGTGGATCGTGTAATCCGGATTTGCAAGGACGATAATAGCCTGGACTTGTTGGCCGGCAGCATAACAAGTGCCTGCCAAAGAGGCGTGCCAGCCTAATACGCAGAGATATCCAACGGTGTATGACAGGAACTTTTGGTGCTTCGGCGGTGCAACTGCGCCTGTTGTCAGCCATTGCTCGTTGTGAATTTCAATTAGCCGTACACTCCGAGCACCAGTGATATTGCCCTCCTCTATCGATTTCGTCAGCGACTACTGTAAACCTGATTCGATGCCTGATCTCCTACGCTGTGGGAGCAATACTGGCCATTTCAGCCATAGCTTGCATTGTCGATTAGTGTCTCGTCCAAGAACTAGGATAAGCGCACTCACAGAGCACCACGAAGAACATGCCGCAACAAGTGATGAGGAACATCCACACGCTCCCTGCTGTGCCTCCATTGGGTAGCGACAAGACGCCATTGCTGCCGAAGTCTTGTCAGTACGAACCCAGACTCCGCAAAACCTGATCAAGACTGCAACTGACATGAAGACGTATTCCCATGAACATCCTAACATGACAGCAAAACCCCAAATGCTGAAGAACTGGAAATCGCGACGCAGCTCTTGCTTCCTTCCCATACGTATCATGCCACGTTGGTCGTACTCGGTGCCCAGCTTCTCGTCAATATCTCCTTCTGTAACATCGACAACTTGGCGCACGTCGAGCCCGGATTCAGGCCAGCCATTCTCACTCTTCAATGTGTCCATCCTTGAGAATGGCGAGGTCTGGGGTTTGGCGAAATTGCTTTGCGATATGGTCGTGGATTGACTTGACTTAACGCAAAGCTCCACAGCAAAGACGGTGGACTCGCGCACGGCGGCAGCATTGCGTTTTCCGTGCAAGATACCAGCACGCCGGATTTAGCGTTTCCAAGATAACGCGGCGTGCATGCATGGAGAGGGTGGGCTAAAACAGCAAGTCAAAAGCTTAGGCGTGCGCCGTCCCCGCCGCTAGAATAGAGGCTGGTTGGGAGAAGACCTCCCGGTTTCGGCAGGAAAAAAGGAGCTTGAAATTCGGCGATCGTCCGTGTCTGCAAAATAATTCCAAGAGGAGAGAGGAGAAGAGGAGAGGAGATGATCAATTTACGCCAGTGGCGTGTTGCTCACAATCGTAATTACCTAGTATCTTGACATTGAATGCAAATGCCATAATGAATGACTTTTTGCCGAGATAGCTACGTGGTGTAGTGGTAATTAGTATCACCTTAGTTCCAGGGCCAATAGTGGGGGCTCCAGGGCCAACATTGGGGGCTGAACTGGGATATCTATTGGCTTCGCTACTCAGTTCGAATCCTTTAGTGAGCTTTGGGCTTGGTTGCGCACTGCAAGACCTGTTTAGAAAAGAGAGAAAAAAATAGTAGAAGCAGATCAATATTCTTGAGGATGACTTTTCGCCGAGATAGCTACGTACCTTAGTGTATTAGTAATTAGTATCACCTTAATTCTAGGCTAACAACGGATGCCTGTCATGTCATTGACAGTGCACGGGGACGGGAGGCATCTGGTCTTACTAGTGAAAACTAATGTCGACGAACCTCGACGATATGAAATACTACGTCCGGGGAAGCGGAATCTTGCGCTCGAGTCGTCAGCCCGAGCCTAGCAATTTTCCTTCCTGTTTCCCCCGGCCCGTGTTAATCTAGTTGGGTGGAGGTTCGGGGTTGGTTGGTTTAGTCTTGGTGGAAAATATGATTGCTTTGCTAGATCCGCAATAAATTAAGCAGGTTCAGACCTGATGGCAGCTGATGTAGTTGGTACCCTAAGTTGCGCTATCACTCCACCACCCGTGCACCATATTAACCATGGAACCATGCAATCTGCGACTGTTCCCCTACACAGCTCTAGTTACAAGCTAGTGATTTAGCCCCTGCCAGTGAAACTGGAAGCTTTTCATTCGACAGAGTGTTCCTGACCGCAAATGCCTCAGAGTATGGAGGATGACAGCTGTCAGATTGCTCAAACCCTCTAACAGAGTTGTCAATCTTGCACCAATGTCATTTGGTAGAACAAGCAGACAAACAACGAACTGGGATATGCCACCTGATCCTCCACAAAACTCCATTCTCTTTATCAGGAATGCCAAGCAATGATTCGGGCAATAAATTCGAGATACCCGGGACTCAATTTGGCGGCTGCCGGACTGTCCAGGGCTCAGAAGAAATTTGTGCTTGGCGTGCCGGATAAGGGCCTATCATAGTATCACCCTTCCCTTTCGGCTTTCGCCTCAAAGACGATCTCCCACGTCCGACGTCTTTGCCGCTTGGCAATGCAGCGTGAGCGCGCTCCTTGCTCAAGCCACAGTACCTCAGGGCCTAGTACAATCGTCGACCCTGGTCCAATCAAGGTAATCTTGAGGACATGTATGGACGAGGTGTCTGCAACATTCTCTAAGATATCCTCTGATGAGAGCCTCGCCTTGTGCCCACTCGCCATCTGACAATGTCGTCCTCAGAAGCTGAGGGTCTACGCTTCTCTGAGTGGACATCTACAGATCACCAAGCACCGTTGTGGATAGCGACTTCTCTGTCCTTGATCTACTCCTGTTCATTCCTGTTCGTGCGATTAGTTGTCAAATTAAAGCGCTGGGCGCTGGACGATGTTGTCCTGGGCGCTGCTTATGTTGGTTTCGCCCCTGCCCACGAGCAGGAGACACACTGACAATCTACTAGCTCATTAGCCTTGCACAGTGGGCCATGATCTATACCGCACTTGATAGAGGTGCCGGTAGAAGTACGAGCAGTCTACAACCTGCTTCACTCAGGACTCCAGGGGAGGTACAGTGTCCGACAGCCAGAAGCATCCGCAGCCACATTGACACAGTATCTCTAGCTTATATTTGCTTCCGCATCGTTGACGCTGCTATCGCTCGGTCTCACAAAGTGTAGTACTGTTTTGTTCCTGCGAATGGTGTTTACAAGAGACAACAAGAGAGCGTGGCGACTATGCAACGCATTAGTCATTGTTCTCGGCTGCTGGACTGTTGTATCAACACTGACAGTAAGCGTCGGCTGCTCACCGAAAGATGCACTTGGTTCAGGAAAGACCTCCCAATGCACAAGCGAGGTAGAGAATCAAGTACCGTTGCCCGGTTGCCGCCAGCTAATGGCCGTTACTAGATCGCGCGATGGGCGGTAGTGACAGCAATCGATGTCTTCCTAGAGCTAGTCATAGTCCTACTAGCTGCCTATTTGTTTTCGACGCTTCATATGCGGATTCGAATAAAGCTGACCGTGACCAGCGCCTTTTCCTTTCGCCTCGGGTATGTGAATGTCCTCAAACACAATTTGATTGGTGTCTCTGAACGATATTAGTGTTCCTGCCTTGTTCATCGCCTATCTAATATCGTACACATCCTTCCGCGAGCACGGCAGACCTGGCATCGATGCGGTTGAATCCCTGATATTACAGCAGACCTTGCTAGCCTATGGTCTGATGGCGACAACCATTCCTTGCCTTAGGGGCTTCCTCGGACGCTTCCGGACGGGTGATCTGGCCAGGCTGACTGAGAGCGAAATAATGCAATCAGACCATTTAAGAGAATGGGGGTCACGGTCAAACCCCAGACCGCATGGTCAGTCCTATGTCTTATCATCGATGGACCGACAAAAACTTGGCAAAGTCAGACGAGCAAAGAATCAGCTTTCGGCGATGTTGCAACCCGATGGCACACAGCACTCGACTCACGCATGGGTAGAAAGGCGGGGTGACCACGGCAGCAGCAATATCCCGAGTTCTGGGAGTGATCGGATGAGAATTCATCGCACAATGGATTTCGATGTAGTCACTCAGTGACATGGACGAATGACGTTATGTTGGACGGCTGATTCTCTCTCTTCCCTCTCCAGAAATGTATTGGAGCCATTACGGCACCTTAGCCTATCAGGGTACAATTGAAGCATCCTCGTCGTAGAAACGGCGCCAGTGCGTTTCATTTACTGAAACATGCTCGCATGCACGTCCGGCAATTTCTCGCCTTCGGAAGATACAGCCGGAAGGTTTGTGTGCAAGCATGAAGCACCATGACCGCCCAGCAGATATTTGAGGAGTAGTGCGTTAAGGAAATTTCGAAATTACCTGTCATGTTATTACCCTGTGCTCTCACAAAAGTATCATTTTTCGGGCCATGTGCATTTCATGTGAAAGTTGTGGACGCTGCTCAGGGTCTGAAATTGTCAAGCAACGACGCTCTCGGCGAAATGTTTGGCACGACGAAACATTCTGGTGGTGCTCGGTCTGGGTCGGTCCTGTTCTCGACAAACCGGCCATTCTCCTCTACTTGCCATATCATCGTTTTCTCACGCAAGCAGGACTGAAACAACTTCGTTGGCCGTTGACATCCTGACTAGTCTGCAATATTACATCCGCCGAATCTGAGCTCTTCGTGATTGCTCGTCAAGGTTAGAACCAACTCGGTATATGGTCAAGGTCCGTTGTTCTCGCAGCACTCCGGGTGGACATAGTCAGATTAAAGTCTCAACCCATCCATGCCAATTGAGCTCCCACTGCCCTTGAATACATCCAAATAGATACCAGTGTTCTTGGATAGGAACTGGCTCACGTCTCTCCCTCCTTCTTCCCACCTCTAAACGGATGCTTCAACTTCTCAACCAAGCCCTCCTTCTTTTCTCCACTTTCCTTGTGGATGTTGCCCTCACCACCGCGCTATTCATCCGAAAATACCATGTCAGCACACATGTTCGCATCAGAAATGGCAGGACTTCCGCCAGCGCGCTTGAGAACGTGGGGCAAAGAAGGTGGAGAAACTAGGGTCAACGTGGCCGGGGGGAGGTTGATCAGAAGGAAAAAACACACGCCAACGTGATAATTCTCATAGCTAGCCCCAGGCCTGATAGCCGTCTCGGGCACCACGTCGGTATCACCAGGCGGCTTCCCGCCCGTGGGTTTCAGAGCCGGTGAGTTGATGTTGCCTGCGCCGCCTCTCTAAACATAATCAGTCACTCATTCAGTGTTGGTCTTGCGCAACAACGACGACTTGGGGCTAGCGATTTCTCGACGTGTTTGTGGGGCGAAGACGGCTTGATTTGTAGATCACGGTTGGAGGAACGTACGCCAGCCGAGTATGCGCCATCGCCCTGGTCGCCCACGGGTCCCTCGCGGACAATCTCGCCATCAGTATAGATTTTGTCGTCTGGACCGATATTGCCGGCGCCGCCGCGGCCGGTGGAGGCGATTGGGTCGTTGGACATTTTCGCTTCACGTACGTATTGCTTTTCAGCTTGGGGCCAGGAGGACAGTGTTGAATGCGCCGGGACTGCTCTGCCTGCAGATTGCGAGGGAGATGGGAGGCGGACAGGATGTATACGGTTGGCAGGATTCAATCTGTTACGATGAGGAAGAGGTGGGTGTTTATAAGGGTTCTCAAGGTGGTGGATATGTTATCAGTCCCATTAATCGCGAGGGAACGGAATGCCTAGAAACTATGACGTTTTTCGCGTTTGGAGGGGTCTCGGATTATACCACTGGTGGGGTGCTTGGCAATTAGAGCAAGCAATTCATTGATTCTCTCGCGGCAGTGGGGAATTAATGGCGACATTAGTAACATAGGTATTTGAAAGAGGGGTCTGGCTTGAAAGACTATTGATGGCGATCGACTGTCGCCAAAACTGTTTGTATTCGTCTGTGCGCGCCCTCATAAAACATACACAGAATAGGGGAAACGTACGCCCAACCAAAAGACTTGCCTCGGAATCAGAGAGCGGCCTCATGGAACCCTCCTCCGTCAGAGTATAGATGCTGGTCATCTTTTGAGAGCGCACAAAGTCTCTCGAATTGCGAGAGACTAGACCTCCAATCCCATCCCCATTCTTCTCATTGCTCCCCAATGGGAATGGCCCTAGACATTGGCAGTCTGCTTTGGTGGAGGAGCAGCACCGCCGGTGCTTGGGAGACCCATGAAAATCTTGAAGCTGTCGTAGATACCCCATTCTGAAGTTCGCATCAGCACCCCAGCACTTGAAAGCACAGCGGATATACTTACGCAGAGAGGTCAAGGTACCAATCATGAAGATTCTGATGACGAGCCCATTCCAGAGACCACCGAATCCAATGTCCTTGTAAATCCTTCCCATTACTGCTCCGAATGCTTCTCCGGGTTGGCGGCTAGCATTCAGCTTGGAAACCATGACGTCGGCTGGATGAGAGACGATAGCGCAAAGGATACCGGCTGCGAACAAGATTTAGCCAGGGAACATGAGCTCTAGTCCTTTGAATTTACCCAGGTATCCTCCTGCAAAGGACACACCAGTCTGCACGCCTCTACCATACTCGGACTTCTTCTTGGGCATGTAGCCGTAGATAGCCTCAACGATAGTCTCAAATGAAGCGAATTTCATCATTGTGTATGGAATCTGTCGACCCCAAAGAGGGTAAAGGCCTTTGTATAATCTAGCAATGGTTTAGCCAAAGTTCGGCTGGAATAATGAACCTGAGATCAAGAGGCATACCCGGCGGTACCTTCTTTGGCAGTGATGATCGAAAGCCCGTTGAGAGTGCCCGAGGCAAAAGGAGGAATAGTGGTCTGCATTCGAACTTTCACAGCCTCGAAAGGGCAAAGAGCGATATCTGCGATGAACTCGGCGGAAGCACTTGCTACTAAGTAAAGCGAAGTCTTGTACTTATAAGCTGCATCCGGACCCGCCAGATCGCTGTAGAACTTCTTGAAGAACTCGTATCCACCGTACTTGAACGCTCCTTGAGCCTGAAGTGCATTAGCCATTGTAAAAGATTGGTTGACCAATTCGAGCATACCGAATAACCGAAGAACGTAGGACTCCACCCGGTGAAGATCCCACGAATCCCCTCAGCTCGCCCAATCTTCCCCCAGGCTTCGAAGTTGCCCTTGTACATCTTGGAATCGACTTGTCGGCGGCATTTGACCAAGTCCAGTGGTGTCATAGCAGTATGTGTGAGACCCTGTCTTCCATATCAGTACTCACTGCTGAGTCAATTGGCAGGCTGTTCTGACACAGGCAATCAGCCCACCGAATGTACAGGCGGCATAGTACTTTGCCGAGTAAAGCTCGATGTCTCCGGTCTTCGCTTGTGCTGCAGTGCTAGCTTTTTGAAGCTCTTTCTGGGCCTCGGCGCTGAAGGCTTGGGCTTTGCCTTTCACGTCGTCGGCAGCACTCCATGCATTGTAATGATGCTCGTTTACTTTGAGTCGTAGAACGTGTGAAGGAGTAGGTTCGGATGACCGGCTTGATGGATGCCTGGATGTGAAGACTGCGTTGAGGGCAGTTTGCGTAGGGAAGAGGGGCATGATGCTGAAATACCGTCAGTACCTGCAGGGGCTAATGCCTCTTCACTCCACTCACATGAAGGTTTCCCAAGTACCAATGCAAATAGTTCGATCTGCCAAGCAATCAAATTGGCGGTTTGCTTTTCGTGAGTAACTCCAAAGATGGGGGAGTATGTAATCTGCCCAGGTCTGCCGAGCCTGCCCAAGCCCCGACTAGCAGCTACCTAATCAGGTTAGTGGCTCCCAAAGGTTCGCTGGAGGGGCCGCTCCCTCAGCCTTCCATCGTTATCGAACTGACCCTGTGACTGCTTTTGACATACCACATTCGCCGAGCAATCGGACTCTATCTGGCGCAGAGATTGTAGGGGAAGACATGTGCAATCGGGCGGTCCGACTCAGTGTCTAAAGTAGTTGAATCATTTGGGTATGGCGCTATATCGAATGACCAGGCTTGAAATTAGAATATCTGAATAGACAATATTCTTCTTAAGGACGTAATTGGAGGATCCTCATATCTCTGGTTAGGTCAACCGCATCGATCTCCAGTACCGAGGTGAGTTACAAAGTGCGAATTCTCTTATTTACAAAATCTGTTCACCTGAAAATTAACCTCCCGGTTACGATGTCCTTCGGATTTGTTTAGAAACTAATTGATCCAACATTGAGGTCAACGGAAAATGCATCCGAGCTATTTATCACAAAACTGAGGGCGAGGACATACTCTATATTCTCGTTTGAGTCTATCACCAATCTGACGACTCGAGATAAGATCTCCAGTGTTCAATTAACGGCAACAAATATTCATGTCGAGGAAGTCTGTGTGCAGGCAATTGTGTGTCACTCGTAATATAGCCTGCACAACTCTTTCTCCGGAACCCTTTAGCTTGTGGTCTTGCTGAATGTGCCACGTCACTTCCCTTGGATAGCCTGATATCGAGCTTCTAAATTGAATCGATGCCTTCCAGGATAGCTGGAAGACAACTCTCGGGGCTCTTCAGGCTGAGCTGCTACTCTACAGCCTCAGCATTGCAGCACTATCCAAGACTTACTCAGGTTCACCCCGGACATGGATGTCCTTCTCCTGCCGACTTTCCCCAAGCCGATATCGTGGCAGTCCATGGACTTGGAGCTGAGCCCGAGAAGACTTGGCTGGGCAATCTCAATCATTCAGCCGAGGAAAGCCAAGCTACCAACTGGCTTAGTGATTCGACGATGCTTCCCTCTGTCATGCAAAACTTGCGGATAAGTACTTTCAATTACGAGTCCAAGTGGCTTGGAGAGGGTCCAGTACAAAAGCTACCTTCCCTCGCGGAGCAGCTTTTGTCTCTATTGACTCGCTATCGGCATTCACTGCATGGTCGGTCGATACCGCTGATATTCATAGGTCACAGCTTCGGTGGTCTAGTAATTGAACAGGCGTTGATTGCAGCAAGCATCCCTGGGAGCCCTTTTTCGCCCTTGGCGTCTTCGACCACCGGAATCCTGTTCTTAGGAACTCCTCACAGGGGATCGCGAATGGCAGATTATGCAGTCACAATTGCGAAGGCTGCAAAGACCTTTGGATTTTCAGCGAGTGATTCTTTGCTGAAAAATTTGACGGTATACTCGGATGTGCTCCAAGCTCTTTTAAACAACTTTTCTTCCATCGCAAGGGCAAACCAATACCGGATTGTCTGTGGCTACGAGCAACTGCCCTCAAGTCTTCTCCGAGGTACTTGGCTGAAGGCCCCTTTTCAAGGCCTCGTTGTAGACGAGCATTCGGCTTGTATCGATGGCTATCAACGATTTGCTGTTGCAGCAAATCATAGTGGATTAAACAAGTTTGCGGGTCCGGAGGACGGAAACTTCCATTTAGTATCAAACACCATTAAGGATTTGGTCACACACGGTGTGAAGACGGCAACGCTAAAGCCAAAATCAGCCATAGCCGAAGTTCCTAGGACTGAGCGAGTGACTCAAGACATCGTAGTATGGCTTGCGCCGGTCAGTTCAGAACTTGGACTTTCAAGGGCAATCGAAGCCCGCCAACCTGGAACAGGAGGATGGTTTCTCAAACACGCATCCTTTCAAAAATGGCACTCTGGAGAAGACCATTCGATATTTTGGCTCAACGGGAAGTCTGGGTCTGGAAAAACAATACTATTATCCTCAGCTGTGGAGCGCATTAGAGAGCTTGTGTCTTCAACACCAAGCACTGCCGTCGCGCATTTCTATTGCTCATATCGCAATGCTAAATCGTGTGAGCCTCGTAACGTCTTCGGCTCATATATAGCTCAACTTTGTCGAGTCAAACCTGAATACTGGTCGGAAGTAGAGCTGCTATATCATCAGACTGCAGAAGACGTTGAAGATCATGAAGACGTACCCATCTCTAAACTCGAAAATTTATTGGAAAAGATCATTCAATCGTTTTCTCGTGTTTACCTGTTCTTGAATGATGCTAGCGAGAGTCGGAACTGCAATAAGATCCTTGCGACGCTGGAGACAATTGCTCGAAATTGTCCTTCCCTTAAGTTGTTTGTGGCTAGCTCACCGGATAACGAGGTCTCTGAAGCTGTGCAAAAATTCCCGGGGAAGCTGATTGTCACCCTAACTCCTGACCTCATTGAAGTCGATATTCGGAAATTCATCGACGCCCGGCTTGATTCGCTGCCAAAATTGAGGGACCTCGAAGGTAGCCTCAAATGTCTGATCCGAGACACGCTACTCTCAGATGCGCATGGGATGTAAGTTCTTTAAATATCAAAAGTGTACTGACGGTTGCTTACCAGCACAGGTTTCGGTGGGTAAAGTGTCAGATTGACGATCTTTGCGAGCAACGGACAGGCAAAGACATACGGAATGCTCTTAAGCAGACGCCAAAAGATTTGCAAACGACGTATCTAACAACGTGGAACACTATTCCAATTGCGGACAAAAGGATTGCAAAATCCGCCTTGGCCTTTTTGGCTGGTGTGCTGTGCCCTTTGCAACTGAAGGAGGTTGCGGAAGCGTCAATCATTCAAGATGGCATGGACAGTCTTGATAACGATAGTCTGTTGTGTCGCCCTGAAGACATCCTAGATATCTGCGGCAACTTGGTATTCTACGACAAGAATAACTATGAAATTACCTTGGCTCATTCGTCGGTTCAGACATTCCTCGTATCTAGTGGTCATGCCGTTAAAGATTATAATTCACACAGAATGGGAGAGCAGTCGATTCATCAGCTGATTGCAGAGAATTGTTTGACTTATCTGTGCTTTAAAGACTTTCAAAAAGGCCCCTGCGACGTTGCAAATATTCCATTGAGAAAACAACGATGGCCTTTACTGGACTATGCTTCCAATTATTGGCCGATGCACCTGAACAAATTGGATCTCAGCGATCCAATCAATGCAAGTGTCTTGGACCTCGTACAGCGGTTCTTCGCCACATGTTCTGATGAAAACGGTGGATGCTTCACGGCCTGGGTACAGAACATCGGGCCTCAAATGGCCATTGCAAAAATTCTCAAAGGGACACCACTTTACTACGCTTGCTTCTTTGGGTTGACGCAACTAGTTGAGATGAACGTTGCAGAAAGATGGAGTCAACAGATCGATCAGCGCTGTGGCTATCACAAAGCAACACCTTTGTTTATCGCTGCTTATTGGGGCCATACACAATGTGTCAAAGCTCTCCTTGAAGCAGGCGCGGACCCACTGGCCATGAATGGTTTTGGTGAGACGCCTTTGGATTGGGCAATCATCAAGCGGCATCACGATATCAAAGCTATACTTGATGAGTATAGTGCTTACGAAAGATGGCCCGCATCGGAGCCTAGCTTATACAAGGTCTTGGTCGAAATGAAGCGTGCCAAAATGACCTCTGAAGCCATTCCGAGGGGTTTGGAACAGGAAATATAATCAATTTTTACATCTTACATACGCCACCTCCCTACCATACTATCTCTTGTGATTGTGAGGTTTCCCTGGTGGCTATCCTAGGATCATCTGGAGTGGTGGCTCCCTCCCTGTGGCTAGAAGGAGCAGGGATTCGATCGGGTGCACTAGATTAGGGCGATCAGGCCTCAAGACAAAAAGTGACAATCTGAGCATATTTACAACAATAGGACAAGGCTAAATGTATAGATTCTGAGAGGCATACCCTTTTTATCCCAACCTCACCACCGCCTCACACCTTCTCCTAACCAGCTTTAGTCCCACCAGTTGGAATTTCCACTCATCCAACGACCGCGAACGTGAAGACTAGCACAGCTCCTTCATAATTTCACCACCAACGAAATTTTCCAGCCCATCAACGTGTTTGCAGTCACAGCTCCCGTACCCATGGTACGCTTGGCGTGCCTCGTCCACATATATGATTTAGTGATAATGTCTAGCGATACTGAAAAGACTGCCGGCGACGGTGACATTCAACGCTCCGTCCAAAGCAGCTTTTGTGAAGAGGTAGCGGCCTAGTTCATGCTTACAGGGGGGCCATACGAGCACGTTCTCGCCACGTGATGAGAGCTATGAGTACGGGCATTCGCTGCTGATGCGGTAACCATGGGAAGAAGGAACCATTTTTTTCGGGCTTAGGTGATTCCAGGTTGGGGATGCAGCTAGGATATTAGTGGTTCAGTCTTTCCAATAGATAGTGCGGTATGTATAGGAACAGGGTCTCGTGGAGAATTGGTCGCCTTTCTTGGGACAGGGCATAGCTCCCTGAGATATATGATTATGGAGCTCCTGAATAGGGACTCATAAGGAGAACTGGCTGACTTTTGTAAGAGGTGCAGTTTTTTGTATTGAGTGGAGAAAAGGGGCCCAAAAAGGCCTGAGGAAAAAAAGCGTCCTTATCCCAACGAATATATATCATGCTGATGTGTCTCTGTATTTGAAATTGTTACCAATTTCGCTTAGATGTGTAGTATAGGATCTGGAGGGTAAAACGAACATTGTTTACAATCCGAGAAAGAAATGTTCTGTCGAGGTGTTCAACGAGGCATATTAAGCTAAGCTCAAATAGTATTAGCTGTTCCTATCGATCGATGGATCCTGTAATGCAATCTAACCTTACTGATATGATACCGCGCTACTAAAACGCTTGGTACCGACATCCATACAACAGCTACTGACCTTACCCTCGATAATTCTCAAATACTATGCACGAGAGCAGCCACGGTAATTACTTAACATGGTGAACCTCAAAACGCTTGTCGACCACATGCCTTCCTCTATGTTAAACGTGCCCAATAAATGAAAAACGGAAAGCGTTCCACCGGCCGCAAAAGACGTGGCCATGCAAACACCGATTTCCTCATGGGCACACAAGTATCGAGGAGTATGCACCATAATACTTAAATACACCATCAACATCCATGCAGCTAACCCGTGACCCACAGGCAACAGTCGAAGACCTCGACCCACCTCCAGCCCTCTCCTCCAAACCCACCGACTCAATCTCCACCGCGCTCATGAGCGCCTTTGAGCGAGATTACACCCACCTGACCGTTGTTTCGGAAGACACCCGCGCCTTACTCGGCTACCTCAACATCCCTCGCCTGAAGCAGCTGCTCAAAGAGGGTAAAGTCAAGGAAAACGACTATGTTGAAGTAGCGATGCAGAAGTTTCGAAGAAAGCGGAAGGTTTACAAGGTTATTACGATGAATACGCCGCTGGAGGAGCTGGAGGCTTTCTTCACTGGTGGCGTGGATGGTGGTGGACCGCAAGATTTTGCTGTCGTGACGGATGGGAGTCGGAGATTTGTGCTTGGGGTTGCTACGAAGGGGGATTTGGAGGAGTTTGTGAAGAGGAGGCCTGCGTGATGGAGAAGCTGGGTCGGTTCTGGCTTTCATGATACGGTGAGAAGATGGCACATGGGTGGCGTTTGACATGATTATGGGGATTGAAAGTCGTGGGTCATCTCAAATCTAATTGGTGATTGCATAGTTTGCGTGTTCTATGAAGTGTGAAATGCCACGAGAAAGTGTCTGGAGGTTAAAGTATATTTCCACCTATTCTGCACTATACGGCCACATGCTTCATTCCCGACCTGAAAAGTTCTTCAAGATACTAAGGTCCGGAATCTGCTCCTCTACCCCACTTGCATCTTCATTGTTTCACTCACATTCACGACAATAATTTCCTCCTGTCTGAACTTCACTCACACTCAGGAGATTACTTTCATCTAGTCTGATCTTCTCTCTTTAAGCAAAAGCACTTTCTTGACCCTCTTCCCTCCTCGACCGCTTCTTGGAAGCAGATCTAATCCGACAGCCTCCCTCTCGACTCAGCTTCTTGCAGGCAGATTCAATCCAACAGCCTCTCTGTCAACTCACCGACCCTCCGACCCGTCACCCATCCTCTAAATGCCCGCCAGAAAACGCAAACATACTGCAAAATCAACACCCACCGATACACAACCTGTTGCCTCCCACTCCACTCAGCCCTCCGTCACCCCTTCACCCCTACCACTGCCCCACATCCTCTGCCTGTTCACAGTCGATCAATTCCAGCAATCTGAGCACGCCACCACAGCGATCAGCAACTCCACAACTCTGAACCACCCTGCGAAGAAACAAGATGTCTACACGGTGCGCCCACAGGCGATATGGGAACGTTTGGAGCGGTATAGAGAATGCATTGGTACCCCCCCCCCCCCCCATTGATTCGCTCAGCGCTCTGTTGTGTTTACCCCTCGTATGTTTCCTTCCCGTATTCGCAAACCCATCTCCCTACACCTAATCAAACTGACTGAAAAATGCCACCTTAGTAAACGACAAATCCTACTACCTCAACTCCACCATCCTCCTCCACCCCCAATCGCCCTCTCCCTACGCGCTCACTACCCATCTCCCAGGCCCGGCTGCATCATCATCTTCGTCACAACAACAACCTTGCATTGCCCGTATCCTCGAGATACGCGGTTTCAACCAGCGGCACGTATACCTCCGCGTATTCTACCTTGTTCCCGCGGGGGAGGTCAGGGAAGTAGAGGATGTGGAGGGAAAGGAGGGGGAGGAGTTGGTTGCGACTAATTTGATGGGGGTGGTTAGAGCGGGAGATGTGCTTCGGGGGGTGAGTGTTAGGAGGGTGATTGGGGATGGGGCGAAAGACGGAGAGGGTGAAGAAAGGGGAAAGGGGTATTGGTGGAGGGAAGGGTGGGATGTAGGCAGTGGGAGGTTGGTTGGCGGGGAGGAGTGGATATGAAGGGCGAGTGGATTGATGGGCAGGGTGAATTGGAGTCGGGATGGGTTGCTAGGTGAGGAAGGAGAGGATTAGCTACCCTTTGGTATTATAGGTGCGGGTTCGCTGCTCGCTTCCTGTATTGCTGGTTGGGAGGATGATGCATGTGGTACTAAATGCGCTCTCCTTGAGATATTCGGGTTACTACAAATCACATGGCCAAACCAAACCCCAGCGTCAGCGCGAGTTCCAGAGTCGTACAAATGCTCTCTCGCATATAGCTGATGATGGTCAGAAGCTGAACACAGTGTCATGGTTGGCAAGTCCTTACTTCACAGGCTACAGATTCGAAGGGTAGCCGACGCCAAGGTGACAACAACCTGCCCCGAACTCAATCCTCTTCCCGCGTGGGGTGAGCACTGTTTCAGTACGCTCGCGCGACGCAGGTAAGGGTTTCGCGAGCCTAAGTAATCTCAGGTAAGGATTAAATTATAGGTAACGCCCCGTAAAATGTAGGGGTGGCTACTGCCTAAATGTAGTAGCGCCTTTCAAAGATCTTGTTTTATATCTTCCTCTTCGATTTAGGAATTGCGAATGAAACGGAGGATAGAAAAGAAAGGGAGAAAGGGGGAAAAGAGGGGGGGAAATTGGGGTTAAGGAAGGGAAAGAGATAGACTAGAGTAGCCTAGGTACGTCATGTGTTTATTATGAAGCTGCGGCTGCCCATAACAATGGCGGCGGCCGTAAGAAAGATGTGTTAAGGGGCGTACATAGCAGATTGAAATCACTTCCGAAGCCTTCACAAGCAACTCATATCAAGCGCAACGAACGCAGAGAAGCGCACATTCTTGACTTCCCACGCAATTATAACCGCGTCATAGCCCTCCCCACCCTCCGGCATCACAAGCTGCCCGAGATCGACTATGCTGGTGCTGGAGGCCCGCATCCAGCCAATTCGGCGCCAGTGGCAGGAAGGTCCACGGCCTGTCAAAGCAACGACAGATTAGCAACTGAACATCTTGCTTGTCCGACTCGTCTGAGCAGGAGTCTTGTATGACCCTAATTGCCTTTTCTAATGTAGGGTTGGGGTAAAGCAATCAGGTACTTACACCAGCAAGGCAGCATAGCGGGAATAGCTGACCGAGCGCATTACATGCTCCTTGTGTGTCGCCTGGGGCAGTATAGTCGGCTTTGATGCCTTTGAAGGAGATTTCAGTGGAGTCGTTACGTAAACAAGGTTGAAGAGACACGGAACAGCTGACCCCTAAAGCGTTGGGTTGTCCTGTAACGCCGGCTTCAATATTTTGACAGCAAGCAAAAAAAATATTCTGGCCGAAAATAATAGTCCCGACCGATTCGGGGGTATAAACCGTTATAAACGTAAAAAAATTGAAATAGCTGTTAAAGCTATCGTAATAAAAATAGCAATAGAAAGGATAAGGGAATTGAGATATAGATTTTTCGTAAGTGGACTAAAGAAGAGACAAGTAAGAGCAGGGAATTGCAGACCTCCAGGTCAAATATTGCTGTGTATTTTGCGAGAGAAGAACTGGAGATTGGTTTGCAGAACCAAAAGGACTTCCAGGATTCACCCCCATTTATATAGACAAGTCGGAGAGGGTCGGTAGCCGAGTACAATGAGGCGGAACAGAAACCTAGACAGTACACTGACTTCGATGCCTTTCAGAACAACCGAACAGTCGTTTTCGAACTCTTTGCGAGTAAAACCAAGAGTCTGAGTCCTGCATAGGAAAAGGTTGAGGGTCCAGAAGAGGGTGTGATATGCAGTCTCACTTCATCGTAAGCACATCTGAAGTGGCACCGAGCTTGTTTTTGCACGTTCCTCGACCAATGGATGTTGAAAACCCCGGTCGAAAAGTCGGTGACGATGTCAATTGCAACATTTAGTATTAATCGGTTTTCGTCGGATGGTATCCCATCCTAACGATCCAACAAGCTCCTTATCTTGCTACCTTCAGTCCATTTCGAGCCGCATACATACATCAGATTATTCGGGCATCGATTTCAACTCCAGAGATTGGGCGTACAGTCGCCAAAGGCCATGCTGATCTCCGAGTGCGGCCGGTCTTACTACACTCGAACAGGAAGAATTCTTAGAAAGTAGTTGTTAATGGAGCAGCAGAAAATCCTCAATCGAGACTCGTATTATTTATCCGATGGAAATCCTCGGAGCAGAACGTCATTTGTGGCTGGCCTCGAGACGAATGCATAGTCATAGTCATCCGCAGAGGCATCTGACCTGGAAACATCTGAATCAATTTGGTCGAGACCGTGCTTGAAGAATGGTTTCGGGCAGCTGTGATTCAGTTCTCCTCGTTGCTTAAGCGAGCCTCGACCAACCAATGGAGAGTTCGGGAGCATAGCTTTGAGCGCTATGACGCTTACCTGATACGGGGGTCATTAGTAGAGGAGGATGTGCTTGGTAGTTGGTAGGTGAGCGAAGGATGTAGGTCAGATAGAGGGCCGGAGTCAGCAAACTACGGTCCACTGTAAATGTATTGACGATCATCCGCTTTAAAGATCTCGGACTACTAGGTAGGTAGGTAAGGTAGGTTTTGATGTTTGGCGGTAACCACGGGGAAGGAATAAGCTAGATGACCTCCCTATTTTGCTCTCCCTACCTCGCCCACCCACCAAAAAAAATATTCTGCTCTGATTCTTATGTGATTTCCAGAAATTTCATCCTTTGGACCCGAACAATCCAGCGGGGATTAGAGAGAAGACATCTCGCCATTTCTAGTGGAGAGGCTGATCCAGCTTATTCCTTTCCCCATATGTGTCACTGTTTGGTGTTTTCTTAGACTGTTGGGGAATGGCTGGGGCAGTCTCTCCAGCAGCACTAAGCCAAATCAGGTCTAGCGTATCGCAATCCTGGATCACTGTCAGCCAGGCTGTATGCCGAACAACAAGGGCTATGCTCAGGGCATATCAGCTCCACTAAATGCCTCATTATCTATAGGGCCTAGATTGATCAGCCGAGTATATAGATGAGCCTGTATTCCTAGGTAGATAGAGCAATTGAAATCTCCTATAGCCAACATAGACCAAATACGAAATAGTCTAGTAGTCTATCTAATATAGCTAGACTAGCCCTAGCCCTAGACCACCAGCACGCTTATCTTGCTGGCATAGACTTAGAGAAATACAACTTCTCAACACAATATCGTTGCTTGCATTACGGTTGGCGGTTCGCGAAATGGGCCTTCCCCTACTACCAATTCTATACCAAAATCCGAGGCTAGTACCGCGAACAGTATATTAGTACGTACAAATCGATATTTTGTATATCGGACCTCCCTAGCCCTATATATATATAAATCTCGTATATAGGTTTATAGCAATTAATCTAATATATTTATTATTATATTATATTTACTAACTCTTTTCGCTATTGTTAATACTAAGTTATATCTCTTAAATAACCTCCTAAACGACCTCTTAAATAACCTCCAAAGTAGCCTTTAGAGCAGGCCCTCTAAGGAAATAGCTAGCAGGCCCCTTATCAGAAAAATTTACTATTATTATAAAAGGGCTATCAAATCCTTAGGAAGAAACGATTTAATATAATAAAAGAAATATAAGAAGAGGAGGATATATTACCTCTAATATAGCAATTTAGTAGACGGTTTTATCTTTCAAATTCTAGATCTTCTAGTTATTAGGAAATAGCCTATTTATTATTATATAATCAAAACAGAATATCTACGCCTTTTATATTATTATTTACTTTATTACCTAATATTCTAAGTTAATATTTAAAACTTTATCTTTTAAGCAAAACTCTAAGCAAAATTCTAAGCCGAATACGTCTATATCTTACTATTCCTAGGAAGGATCTTAACCTTACTATCAGGAATAATACGGAAAATATAAATATAAATATATAAGCTATATTACCTATATCCCTTTTTAACGATATAATTGAATATATAGGATTATTATTAGGAATATTATTAGGGGCCTAGCTAATAAGAAACGTTCCTTGAACCCTTATACCAAGGTATTTCGCCAAAAAGGCTTTGATATATATAAAGGAAACAGATAATAACGGCTATATAAACGAAATATTATATAAGAGTTAAGCAGATTTCCTAGAGATTTAAGTTCTTAATTTATAATAATTAAATTATATAGCCCCCCTTAAAAGAATATTCTTATTATCCTTTAGAATATTATTAACTTCTTAATTAGCTTCTTAATTAACTTTTTAATTTATATTAGCTTTTTAGCCTCCGCCCCTAATAAATCTCCCCCCCCCCTCTTATAATAATAGTAGTAGAGTAGATAAGGAAGAGCCGGAGCCGATATTATATAAAATTTATATTAAAATTATTTAAAAAGATAATAAGGATTCTATTTATTAAGATAAGGAGCTAAAAAAGCTTTTTATTAAAAATAACGACTTTATTATAATTTTAATTACCTTTTATAATATATATAAATATAAAGTTATATAATAAGTTTGAAAATATAATTATAAATATTACCGAATAGAAGTTAATATTACTCCGTCTTATAATAAATAAGCTATTAAGGATAAAATAATATATAATATCTCTATATTAACAGGCTAGTAAATTGTTAAAAATAAGCTTAAATTATAAGGAGAAGTTAAAAAGAAAGATTTAAAAATAAATATAATATATAAATTCAGATAATCAGGCTAAGGGCAAACAATTAAAATTAGTAAAATATAAAATAAAATAATTAGGGGGAACAGATCTTCTATAATAAATATTATATTAATTAAATATAATAAGGCTATACAAAACAACCCTTAAATATAATATCTAGAAGTATTTAATATATATCTAATATATAAGAAAATTAGCTATAATAATAATAATCGATATTATTATAATAATAAAGGTTATTATTTGCTTATATAAATAAGTAATATTAGATTATAAGCAGTAGTAATATTCTAATCAGATTCCGGTTTTATTAAAGATAAGCTTCCTTTAAGTATCTTAAGGGGTATTAGGAAATATTATAAAAAGGCAAAATAATAAGAAGCTAATAATCAGAAAATAATAAATAGGGCCTTCTTAATAAGTAATATATTTAAGGCTATAATAATAATTCAAGCCTCTATATAGAATATCCCTATATAAAATATTATATTTAATATTTTAATAGAACAAATAGCTACTTTAATACTTAAAGTTATCCTTATATAATATAAAAAAAAAAGGAGAAAAAATATTATATATTCTATTCCCCCTTTTTTATTTAAATTAAATAATAATATCTTCCTTAATAGCCTTATCCTTTTTGAACGAAATCTCTTAGAATATATTTAATAACTTATTACCGAAAGACTAAAATAACAAAAAGATAAATATAAAATAATATTTAATAAATTAAATAAGGAATATTTTATATTATAATATATTCAAAAATATAAGAGTAAAGAGAACGTTATATAATAGGAAAAAGATTACCAGATTAAACGGGGTATATAATATTAAATAATTAAGAATATTAATAAATAAAAAAGAGTAAGAGCTAAGTATATAAATTTTGTATATCGATTTTCCCCTACTTATTACCGCAACGCCCCCCCTAAGAGGAAGGACAGCGGTAGCGGCGGCGGCAGCAGCGGCGGCAGCAATAATAGGGGAGCTTTTACCCCTTCGCCTAGTTAATAAGATATATTTATTATATAAGGTAGAATAGATAATAATAATATTAAGAATAAAAACGCGTATTTAGATAACCTAGATAAATTCTGAACTATTTCAATATATTTAAATTTTTAGATAATTGGAAGTCAAATATATATAGCCTAAATATATAAGAGAAATAGGCCTAGCTAAGTATATAAAGATATCAAAATAAACATTTTCTTTATAGCAAAATCCTATAAATATATTTTATTATTATATATTTTAATATTTAATATAGATATTCCGGAATAAAACTTTAAAATTTCTTAAATTTTCCTAGTATTTTATTACGAGCTTTAGGAAGCTTCCAAACCCCTTTTAAGGATTATTCTTAATATATTTAAGAGCTCTTTCTTAATATCGCTTAATTTATACTTTTAATAATAAGAATAAGGTCTCGATTAGGTTAAAGTTAGGCAAATATAATAATAAATACTTTAAATATATTCCTTTATTATTATATATCTCTTTTAGCTCTACGTAATAATAAATTCTAGCGTTATTTAAAATAATAATAGAGCGAGGCTTCGGGAAAGGATTATATAATAAAAAGAGTTAATTTTAAATAAAAATTAAAAAAATGGTTATAATAAAAGAGTTATAACGGATTTCGAAAATAATATAGCTTTCGATAATATATATAAGTAATATATTCTATCTTTTATACCTCTTTAATTATTATATTAATAATAATATAGCTTTAACCAATACCCAAGCTTATTTCCTATTAGCTAATATCGGTAATATTAGATATTAGCCCCTTTAAATAAATTATATACTAGATAATATACTAATATACTTATAACCTATACTTTTATCGAGGAATATTATTTGCTTAATAGTTATCTAATAAAACTTATATATTATTTAATAATTTCGCAATTCTTTGGAAGCTTAAGCTATTTGATATTTAAATTTCTTCCTAAATTAATTTATTCTTTATAAAGCCTTTTATATAATATTCTTATTAATTTCTAAGTTATAATTATTATATAAGAATTAAGCTATTTTATTTAAATAAACTTAAGGACGGTCTTCGAGGTATATAAGCAATATATTACAATATAACTTATTAAGCTTAAAATCCTGTTTCCTTTTATCTTTCTTAATATATATTTTGTTAGTAGACTTCCAATAGGCCCTTATATACTCTATAATACGATAGTTAATATAATATTTTATTATAATATATTTATTTGGTTAGCTTAATTAGAGTTCGTACTTAATATCCTTCCTAACTAAAGCCGTAATTAGAGGGGGTATAATAATAGCAGAGGGGGTAAAAAGCTTGCTAAGGGATAGATATCTAATAATAGATATATTTTAGTTGCTACGTATACTATCTATATATATATAGGGCTAGGGAGGTCTGATATACAAAATATCGATTTGTACGTACTAATATACTGTTCGCGGTATTAGCCTCGGATTTTGGTGTGGAATTGGTAGTGGGGGAAGGCCTATTTCGCGAACCGCCAACCGTAATGCAAGCAACGATACTAGACCACTAGATGTTCCCATTACAATATGATAACGTACTGTATCAACCCTGCTCAACTAGCTCGCAGGCTCAAGCGGCAAGCGCCAGGCGAGCCTTGAGTGAGCGGGGGAGGCGGGGGCAGATTTTTCTCTGCCAAGATTTTCGCGAATCTTCGCGCACGTTCGAATCACACCACGTGACTAGAAAGTTCCGTGGTGATGATTCCAGAATGATCCCACAATGACTTCATATGCCTCTGGATGGTTGCCAGAAGATTCTATGGTGCGCATCATTCGAGCATATAAGGAGAGCAATGCTCTCCCATTTACTCCATTACACAAGCACTGACCAACTCTCTTGAAATAAAAACCACAAATCAAAACTTCCATTAATCTAAGACCTTACAACAAACAAACAAACATACCAAACACCATGTCCCTCCTCCCCCGCTTCCCCAACAACGACATCTCCCTCTTCCAACTCCTCGACGACTACAGCACTTCATCCCCCAAACACCGCCTCTCCAACTCCATCCGCACCTTCTCCCCCAAATTCGACGTGCGCGAGCACCCCGAATCCTACGAGCTCCAAGGCGAGCTCCCCGGCATCGAGCAAAAGGACATCCACCTCAGCTTCGCCGACCCGCACACTCTAGTCTTCAAAGGCCGCATCGAGCGCGACTACACCTCCGACGGCGCAGAGGCAGCCCAAGGCCGCGTCACGGGCGAAGTGACCGATTCTTCCAGCGCTACCCACAAACCTACCGTCGAAGACGATCCTGCTGAGCCGGCCAATAACGTGGGTAAGAGTGGTGAGGTATCGCAGCATAAAAAGCAACAACAGCACTCCTCGCCGAAGTATTGGGTGTCGGAGCGATCGGTGGGGGAGTTCCATCGGGCGTTTACGTTTCCTTCTCTGGTGGATCAGGAGGCCGTGAAGGCGAGTTTGAAGAATGGGGTTTTGAGTGTCGTTGTGCCGAAGGCTACGAACCATGAGGGCAAGAGGATTGCGATTAGTGGGGAATGAGAAGGCGGAGATGGAGGGCTGTTGCTTGCCTGCCTTCCTTACCTAGGTGCCTTATGTTCTGTTATAGCGTGTGCAAGGGAGTTAGTCTACTTGCGATCTCTTTTGATGGAAAAGTCAAAACTCAGAATGTCATAAACATTGTAACTCCACGAGCTGTCCAATCCTTCGACCCGCCTACCAATTTCAAAAACCCTGCTCCCCACAGACCCAAAGCTTTGCCGCAGATCCGACTATTGCGCTTTCCGACTCATTTTCTGACGCCCAAACGTTTCCTGCTGTGTATGGTCTCGAAAGCTGTCCCTGTTCAATTCCTTGTCGTAGAAACATGATTTTGAACCGATCTAGTACGTTCAATCGCTTATGGTCGATCGAATTGGCAATCCAACATCAGTTGATTGGTGAGAAGTATTAATAATCTAATGGCAACAGAATAAAAATCTTATTGATCATTAGCTCGTCAATTAGGTTATTGAATATCTAGATAATGAATGTTAGTACGTTGAAAAGCTATTACACAATTGGATTGCCAATCCAACAGATGTCGATTTGTAACTCACCGATATCGGTGCTTCAACTGAAAACATGTTTTCTCCCGTTTTTTAGGAGTAACAACCAGAACATACATTGCCAAAAGCCTCGCAATATGACCACTGTATTCCAGACCTCAAGTTTCCTTGGTATGCTATTGGATGCGTATAGAATTCGGGAGGAAAGGTGTCAGGTTCATCTTCTGGTTGTTTAGATGATGGGGTATAGGTCCGCGAGATATATGATATGGAATTTCTCGAACAGAGGCTCATAAAGAAATTTTTCTTGTTTCATTTACTGATACAAGGTGCGGTGCCCCCTGCCAAGTGGAGAAAAAGGGGTCCAATACGTCTTAGTGAAAGCAAAATGACGAGCTTATTCCCAAACGTGGGAGAATGGGACGAATTGAATCTGCCAGAGCATCTGACATATGCATACCTACAGAGTGATTGCGGTTGACGGATTTCAAAGAACGTCTCAGGAAGGCATTCGTCAGATTGGCCGCCGCGGGAGGTCAAGGACATCCGGTAAGAACTAGCACTGATTAGAAATTACTGCTTGTGCCTCGCCTTCTCCGGACCTCCAGGAATTGCGTTCATGGTACTTTTGAAGCAATCGATACATCTGAGGTGAAAAAGAAGCTTACAATGAAGCGCATACTATGAGACCGCCAGGCCATGTTGCTTTCCGCGGCGCGGAGTGATTCTGCGCCGAGAACTCCATAGCAAGGGGATAGGAAAAAGTACGATACCATCTCCAATGAGTTGGTTTTGTCAGCTCAATGTCGGTTTGGAAGTGCTATATTCCTTATTTGATGCCTGGCGAGCTGCAGGGATATTATGAACCACATCCTCATCAAAGCCCAACTATCTTCACCTCAATCAAATATTTCCGGCTGAACCCTCCAATAAGAGAGTCAAGCACCATGGCGTCGGCAGACGACATCGTCATCCCAAAAATTTTATCTTTCACCAAAACTTGGCATAACAAGGCGTATGACTCGATCTCACCGACTCGTCCTGAGCTGTCCGCCGCTGGCAAGAACGTCCTCGTTACCGGCGGTGGATCGGGTATCGGGAAAGCCATCGCGACGGCCTTTAGCCGAGCCGGCGCAGCATCTGTAGCCATTCTTGGCCGCCGTGAGAATCGACTCAAAGTTGCTGCCGCTGCCTCTGGTCACAAGACTAAGGTTCTTTACAAGGTCGCGGACCTCACCATACGTGCGGACGTGGAAACAGCGTTTAAGGACATTGTGAAAGAAGTGGGGAAGATATCGATCCTTGTTTCCAATGCGGGAACCATTGCTACGATGGGACTCATGGCCGATACCAACGCCAATGATTTGCATGAGAGGCTTCGACATGAAAGTTCGCACTGTGTCGAACACTACGCAAGCCTTTATCCCCTTGGCAGCTCCCAATGCCACCCTCATAAACATCTCGACCGGAATGGTGGATTTTGCACCAATGCCTGGTATGTCGTCCTACATAGCGACAAAAGCTGCCACTATGGAAATGGTCGACTATATCGCCGCCGAAAACCCAAGTTTGCGCGTTTTCAAAGTGCAACCTGGTGTCGTGAGTACGGAGATGAACGAGGGAACCTCGATGAAAGGGCAAGACGATGGTATGTGCATCTAAATGATCCTTGTGTATGTTTACTGATTGGTTGCGAGCATTCGGACTGCCAGCTGCGTTCAGTGTCTGGCTCAGCTCTCCCGAGGCAAGCTTCCTCGAGAGCAAGTTCGTGTGGGCAAATTGGGACGTCCAGGAGCTGAAGTCGAGGGCGGAGGAAATTAGAGGTTCAAAAGTTCTCACCATAATGCTCGATGGGGTACCTATGTAGGCATTCACGTGAAGGTGGTTATGCATCTCCCATAGAAGATTAATCGTTGCATTGATTCAATAGAATCCGATTACTAAATTTAGTCTGTTGTACGGAGTCGTAGAAGGGGCACCCTCGGGAGAAGAGTCTTCCCCTGCACGCTTGTTCTACTTACTTCATAGCGTGTTGTACTGTAAGAGGTGACTATCACCACCGCGATCGCCCTTTTTATTACCATATCGTTTGCACATTGATGCGCACGGATCATAACGCAGATAGCAGAGAGTCAGCCATTGGGACGGAGATATTGTGAACGCAAGGGTATTGGAGATGAACTCTCCGTCTAAGTCATCCAAGACGATCGTGGTGTAGAAATGAAATGCCGTTATCCCTGTTGTAGAAGAGACTCCCTTGGAAACTCCAAATGGCTCCTGTCGAAGATTTCATTCGATTCGAAGCGTGCGGATGTCACTCCGTCGTAACAATTCTCCTGGATTTCAGTATCGTCAAAGTCTCGTTCCCTTGGGTTCGCAAGGGTTTGGGCATTGACAGGGTCTTTGGCGTTGGTCTCATCCAGAGCAATTTTTGCGCTGCTCTCCAAGTTTGCACAAAGCGCGCGGATACGGTCCGTTCGCTTTGCCGTGTCTTTCTTGGCAAGCAAGTCCAGCAACTTGATTGTATGATCGGCGAGATCAGTATCGTAGCGAGCTAATTGTTCTCTGGGATTGTGGATGATATTTGCGAGGAGGATTACGAGGCCGGATGCCAAGAATTCGAGAAGAAGCCTGAGCGTTCGGCCATACTCAGCCAATCACATTGATAACGAAGGAACAGACACCTACCAAATGCATGCGAAGTCGCCCTGAGGAAGTATTTTGATAAGTTCCAGAGACGACCTCGCAGCTTCTATGCAGATCTCCTGAGATGAGTTGAACAGTTTCCCTTTCGCGGGCTGCCTTAAGGAACTCAGAAGTCTAGTGGTCCAGTTGGTGTTCTGAAATGCTAGACCATGGACCAAGGTGAGGCAGTTAAAATAGAAAAGATAAAGTATTGCCAGATGAAGGGTTGACCCGTTTGGCGGCAGTGTGGTCAAATTTTCTGGCTGAAAGCAGGTGGGTACACGGCGAATCCATTGTCCGAGTATACTGTCCAAGTCTTGCACAGCATGAATTCGCTCTTGGTCTGACTGTTTTGAGGCCTGGGAAGAATATAGCTTTGCATATATCTTGTTCTCAATGGCGGCAAGGTGAACGCGGAAACGGAACAAGTTGATCTTGTTCGTTCCATTGATCTCATGAACGTAGCCGAGGCTATCTTGAGGGTTCTCAGTTGGCGCTTCAACATCGAGGTCATCATCATGCAAAATAGGCGGTTGGTCTAGATACAGACTGTAATCTTTATCAAGAAGATAGCCTAACCAAAAAACACGATTACGCTGTTCGAGATCGACCGCAGTGAGCTCAGACTCCGAAGTCTTCTTATGGAGGCCCAGATGAGCAGACAGCCGGATGGCTGCAGCAACCAGAACAGATGCCGGATGCGGATTTGGTGCACTTTGGAAGATAATGGCCATACCCAGTATGGTTTGGATACCGAATAGGTCAGTATCGCGGAAAGCGAGGTCACTAAACACAGATAGAGCGTTCTGCAAATAGCTCCACGCCTGTGCATCTTCCAGGTGGTTACTGAGGGTGCTCATGGCGCGTAATCGAAGAGCAAGAGCGAGGACCGTATTCAAGGCTGCCCACCAGACTGGATCGCCTTGAAGGTCCCTCGAGTAGCCGTACTCCACTCGAGACATGAAAGATGATTGGTGAAATAAGGGGAACACGCAATTGAAATTGTCAAAGTATTCTCGCAGCAGAGAGAGTGCCTCATGTAATGGCGGGAGTCGTACATATCCACAAGCTCGAATTGAATTGTTACGAAAATCAAAGTTCCAGTTAGCAATATCGCCATTGCAATGGGTTGCTTTGGAAGCAAATCTCCAGTAGTCGTTTGCTGTGGGGTCTGGAGAAGATAACGAAGTTTGCATCAATGGGCCTGACTGATATCAATCTGACAACACGGGATGTGATGGGAAAGGAGTAAAGCGACTCGGGATATTCTTACCTTTGAACGCAGTGGCCTCTGAGTGGATTGATAGGTCGTACCTCGAGGCTGGAGTCATCTGCTCCAAGTTTGAATTTAGGAAAGGTAAAGGTGTTGGCGAAATTGGGTCGCTATGCACCCCTAACTTGTCTTGCGACTGGTCTTCGTATGCCGCGCGAGAGATTTCTAGCTTCTGACTCGAACGAAGCATTGGGCTCTTCAGGAGGTGTTCCACCTGATGAAGGCGAGTTTCCAACTCTTCAATGCGCTTGGCGCTAAGTTTGTTCAGCAGAAACCTATTCGAGCCCATGTCATGTCTCATTACCTTCTCTGTGGAGCTTTCTTGGGCTTCCTGGTAGAAGTAAAGGTGCAATTCCTTTTGTATATCACGCAACTTGAGCACGGCAGAGACGTTCTGTCACATTTAGTCTTTGCTCGACGGCACGCATCGCAAGCCTGTATTGCGTAGGATATTGTTTCAGTCAATCTAGTAGTAAAGGACTCCATTCAGGTTCAACGCACTCGGGCTTGACGTTTGGTCCGCTGACTTTGTCCGCTTCCTGATTCCATCTCGAATACTTCTGTCTCCTCGCATGGTCAGTACACCCGCATCTGCCTCGATCGTGCGATGAAATTCCGTAACGGAGAAGAGAGCCTATCTGAACAGGACTTGGTATTGATTCAGATTGCAAGGTCATAGTCGGAACACGGAATGCTGAGTAAAGCAGAACTCTGGAATGATTTATAATGCAGGGGCCAAAATGGGACGGAAAGTAGGCCGCGCTACTTCTACGCTAAAAGGTACGCCAGTGTAAATACACAGTATCACTCGATATCATGTATATCATCACTTACTAGGGCTGGCGTTGAACGAAGGAATGTACCTAAGGTATCTTACTATTTTGAGGTCCTCTATCTATCATAGGCCTGTCTCGCTAAGTCTCCCGAAGACCCTTTGGGTCAGCACCCCTTCGACCCCCCTGCCCTATGAGTTTAGTACAAGTGGATAACTTGTATTTTCGTACCGACAATTACTCAGACTCCAACAAATGCAGGACTCTTTCTAGAATTCGCACTCGGATTAGTGAAATCGTTAAAGCAGTGTAGTCACTTCAATCTGTACAGCGAGCAATGCGTTGTAATTGTATGATCAAGTCAACTATAAAATGGAATTATATATCTCAAAGGACTCCCAGAATCCCAACCTCAGCTCGGTACTTCTCCGCACTCCAACAAACGCCTCAAATATCTCTGACATGGCATGAAAATGACACCCGGGTTTGGGAAAAGAAGATGCTTCCCACAATTTCCTCCAAGCATACCGCGGGTAGCAAGACATCCGACGCCAGTTGACACATGTGATTGATCTGCCTTATCCCTTCACATATCCGGTCCCTGGGAAATTCACATAGCCCTTATCTTTCACGAACGTAGCTAACCATGGCGCCTGTGCTTTATCTTCGGCAAGTTTGAGATAGAACTCAGCGTGGGCTGGACCACTGATCGCACCGCCAGCAACAGAGCCGTCCGGTTTCCGCTCGTCAGCGTAATAAAACCTATACACGATCAACCAAGTGAATCTCGTTCCAAATTTGTATGATCTCGTACCTGTATCCTTTGTCCTTATACGCCATGGAAGCGTTGAAGATGAGGTGTGCTGTTGCTGCCTTACCCATTCCCATGCTGAGCATAGGAAGGATGGGCTCTGTATTGAGTATGTTCCCCGTGAATATGAACGTCCTCGATGCGCTCGAAGGTAGCTGGTCAAAGGACAAAACTGCTTGCTTCGCGGCCTCCAGCACGCTGTTGGTATTTATTGCCATATCACGATTGAAGTCGGTCACTGATAGATCGAGCGGGTTCTTGGCAGGAGTGAATTTGGATGAACCAGCTACAAAGGATGAACAATCAGTCATGCATTGACGATGAAGCAGGGTAGACCATTACCATTGTAGACAACAACGCTAGGTGGACCAAATACTCTCGTGACATTAGCAAAGGCATTGGCTACGGAGGCTGGATCGGTGAAATCGCTTTGGATGCATAGTTGATCTGCTGTGCTGTTCTCCTCCACCTGCTTTCTAGATGCCGACGCAACTTTATAGCCCTTTTCGGCAAAGACTCGAGCCACGTGAGATCCAATATTAGAACCAGCTCCGAGGATCAATGCGACTGGAGGAATAGAACGGGCCATCGGAGGCAACGACGCTGCGACGGGACGGTGAATACTGGATGGAAAGTAAAGTGATTGAGTCAACGGCTTGTGGAAGTTGAGCAAATCAGTATTTCGTTGAGCGAGTTCAAGATATCTATCAGTTGGTTGTATATATCCTCTCCTCGTCTGGAGCATTACAAATCTGCAGGATTATTATTCAGCCCGGGTACCAAGCCGGGCCGCGCTCTTGTTCCGGTGTCCGCACTGATGCTAATAGCATCTTCCTCAAATATCAGATTGACAATTGGAACTCGTATCATCCATCTTAGAAGCTTACATGAACGTTGTCGAGCGGGAATTTGTAATCTGATCTTTCTAGCTTGACAATCTTAAAAGCCTTCGCTCTAGACTCTCGGATTTCCTGGCGCTCTCATAATCTCTGCAGACTGCCGCTGCATAGTCTTTGGAGCGTACGGCAGTATTCACAGGAATCCTGGGACGCTTCTTGCGTGCGGTCAAATCTGCGTCCACATCACAAGACTTTGGACTGGTGTTTTGGCGAGAGGTGCGAGCTCCTGCGCTTTCTTTGGAGTCCAATGAATTGGCCGCCACCGTGATAGCTTGTCACATCTCCAACTGACTTGATAAGACTGGGAATCCCGATAGTGTAGTTAAGGCACAGATCAAGATACAAATCTCTCAGCCCTGGCTCCTTCCTACTAGTACGCAGCTCGGTATTTTTGTGTATCGCTATCGAGCTTCAATGCCATTGTTGCATACCCGTCTTTCGCGATGTCTCCGTCTTTCATTCTGGAAACATTCAATATTCACTCTCGAACCGGTCGGGGGGTGACAAATGTTCCTGATCGGCCATGGGTTTAAGAAGACTGGAGTCCTCTGATCTGTGCACGAAGTCTAGCCTGACAGAAGGCAGGGCATAATGCTTCACAGATAGTTCCATGCCAGTCAAAGTCATGCAAGGGAGATGATGGCCACAGCAGTCGTAGTCCTCTAAATCTTGCTCTCCCAGATCTCAGCCACCCCAGGAAGTGAGGATCTAGTATTAGCTGGGGATGTACAGGTTAACTGAGAGATCTTTGAACAAGCATGCTCACAAGGAGCAAAATAGCGTTTCCCTCTTCTGGGTCAATAGGCAGAAGTACAACAGGGTGATTGAAACAGGCGTCATCCATCTCTGAATCTTGACCGCGTCATTCTGTATGATTTTACTTTTGCAACTAGCGACTGCAGGCGGCCATTGTTTCATCGCTACAAGCCATGTGATATGGAGAATGTAGAAGGGCCAATCGTTGGCTTGAGGACAGTGTGTCGCAGCCAGTGCAGGCCAGATTTGCTTATGGAAGCATGCGAATACACAATACCGAGCTTCTGATGCACTAACACTAATGACGTACCGCTAATGAAATAGTACCGATACCGGAGCGTGTATGCCAAGACTTGCCCACACCGTGCGTGCCTGGTCGATCATTCTTGTAGTATGCTTGCTGTGTTTGTTTTTCTTTTCTTTTTTGTTTCCGTGGACCTGCGCGGTCGAGATGTGGGTGAGGTCTGCATGCGATTTCCTTATAAATGTGCCTCTGTATGTAAGGAGTGGGAGTTGCAGGTGAGATGTCACGAAGTCGGTGTGGAATGGAGCTTACTCGTGCACATTCCTCTTCTCATCTCGGACCGCTGAGAATTAGATATTGTTACCATGCCTCTGGCTTTCGTACTGTACAGGCTCATGAAAAGGGAACACTCGGGGAAAGTCAAAACGATGCTCCGCAGGAAGCAAACGCTCGCTGAAATGCAATAGCCGTACTCGCCCATACGCATCCCTTCTGTATCCTCCCCCCCCATCCCTTCCTCAATAGACTCCCATTTTCGCACCACCCACGGTGGCCGCTGTAACCTCACGGCCACCAGCCCATCGCCTCATAGCTCTTCAACACCGCGCGAATCTCCTCTTCACCCATCGCTTTTTTCTCCGCCCTCCACCCAAGGACACTCTTCGCCCGCCCATTAGCCAAACACAAATCGCAATCCCGCAACAACTCCTTCTCCATGAACGGGCTCAGCGGCCCCTCGACCCCCTTCTTCCGCACCAACTCCGCCCACGGCGCCAACACATCCTCGTTCACATCGTCAACCACATCATCCATCTTCATTTTCGCAATCTTGCTGATGAGGGTCCCCTGAAAGCCGGTGGGGATCTGGAAGACTTTGTGGATGATGTCCGCAAGGGTTTGTTGGGAGCTGTCGCCGTCGTCGCAGATGTTGAAGGCCCGGTCGTTCATGGTTGTGCTAGCTGTAGGGGCATTGGCGGGGGAGGAAGCCCATTCAGCGGCGGCCCATGCGGCCGTGCAGACATCGTTGACATGCACGGTGTTGATGCGGAGGCTGGGGCCCCAGAGCCATTTCATCTCCTTCTCCAGCTCCTGGTACACCCGCGCGAGGCATAGGCCTCGGGCTAGGAAACCGACGTCGTAGGGACCGTAGACGTGCGCAAGCCGGAGGGTGGCGTGCCTGAGCCCCTTCTCGGTAGCGTAGCTTTCGAGTTGCTGTTCCGCTTCGAGTTTTGCTTTTGCGATTTTGAGCCATGGTTTCAGCGCCGCGTTTTCGGGGCAGCCGCCGGTGGAGACGGATTGGGAGGGTTTGTAGATCATTCCGGTGGAGAACTCAATGAGGACAGGGCGGTGGGGAAGGGAGGCGCAGTGTAGGGCTAGATTGAGGGAGAGCTGGGTGTTGCGGAGGGAGTAGACGGAGGGGTCCTGGGAGTAACGGGTTTCGCCGCCGCAGTTGAAAATGTAGGTGTAGGGTTTCCCGCTGGCAGAGGTGAAGACTTTTGATAAGGAGGTGGATTTGCTGGCGTCGGCTTGCATGAAGTTTGGGCCCGAGCAGGCAGGGAGGAATTCGGGTGGCAGGCGGGCGAGTTGGGGAAGGATCTTGTCGACGAGGCGGAGTTCGGAGGCTAGGTTGTTGTTGTGGATGTGGAGGGCGAGGAAACGGCCGATATAGCCTGGGGTGATGTGTCAGTGGGTTGTTGATATTGGTGACGGGGTAGGTAGTACCTAGTCCTCCGACGATCAAAACGGCTGGCTTGCCATTGTCCGTCGAAGCTGGGGCAGATGTTTCGCCCTTGGATATATCTGCCATCGTTGGGCTGTCGCTCGGTAGGGGAAGACTGTACTGCTGGTAGTGAAAAGAACCTGGATTATGCTGGCGTGAGAAAAGGATACGCAGCGCGGAAAGAAGTGCTTTGGATTGTGCCTTTTGCGGTCGAGAAGCTGAAGAAGGAACGATGGCGTAGATGCATGCGCTTTCAAAGCACGGACTCAAACAAGGGCGAGGGTAAAGATTTTACATCTCCGAAGCCGGGAATCGCAGGAGCATGGGCAGGGGTCGCAATTCTCCTTTCATGCAAGTCTCCGGCGAGGTCGAGTAACAAAATAAGTCATGGGGTACTGCAAGCATCCACTGAGAAAATTTGCAAGATTTGACATGAGTGTGTAGGGCGTCAGTGCCATGAGGGCGGTTTCCTTTGTGGGATAGCTAACAGAGGAGCGAGGTTGCAGTAGCACGACACCAACACTCGCGCATTCGGCCCTCGGAGCTCCTTCCCATGACAATTAGTCGACTTGTTGTTGACATTTGTTTCTACCGTGCCATTGCTGATGGGGCCGGGAGAGTGATTCGGGAAATGAGGCACGACACTGTCCTAGAGGCTGATGTGGCATGCGTGCTTCAATTTGAATGAATGGCATCATTGTGCATGGGTGCTCCTCACAGCTCCACGTTGTCATTCCGGCCTAGTTCTGGGTGAGCTTGGGGGCCAACCTCATCAGGAAGCTGAGAAGCTCGTATTGGCAGCTATTTCGGGTCAGATGAACACCGGGAACAGGCCGACTGCTTAGATGAAACGTCAGTGGAGCAGGGGATGAATGCTCTGAGACGCGCGAGATGCTTCGGCGGGAAGATGCTGACCACCAGCTTCAGGAACAGCCAGATCCGGGCAGTCAGCAAGAATGGAAGGTTCTACCAAGTGCCATGCATATGGGACCATGAGACCATGAGACCATGGGGCCATGTGGTCATGCGGCCATGTGGCCATGCACTATTTACTGTTATGGCGTGTTCTGAAAGCACGCAAAGGTCCTCGAGGCCAGTCGAAACGAGGTGCACTTTGCCTTTCATTTCTATCAAAGGTACCTTGAGATACTCAACTATGCTGCAATCGCACTGAAACGCGTTTAATCATGATACACCCACCCACACCCCCTTTCTCACCTACTCAATTTTTATGTCCCATGCCGTCGACTTCTATGCCCCTTCATCAGCCATCGATCAAGCATTTCCTCGTATTCAATGCCTCAGATATTTAGCGAACTCTGGCCTGTCGCACTTGCATCCTCGCCTCTACTTGCCAAGTCAAACGCCATTACCGTGGAAGCCGAGGACCTCCTTGGGTGCGTGCTTATGCTGAACCATGCAAAAGTAATAAACGATAGAAATAGTGGTTGCTGCCTTTCCAAAATGCACGGGTCCGGTTCTATTATCCTTAAAATTGCCACTCCTCATCCACCGACTTGATTGCCCAGTCGAATTTCTCCCGCAACGTCTTGGAGAAAAATTTCTCAATAGGGACGTCGAACTTCTTCGAAAAGACCACTGTCAGACGGGGGTCGATGTAGTTCTGCCGCCCCCATTAGCAATTTCTCAACATTCCCGGCACTCAGAGCTGACGAGATACGTACAATTTTAGAAGTGCCGAGCGCCACTTCCTTGTTGCTTTCCTTGTCTTCTGCCTGGACAAGCATGGTCGCGACGCGTTGATCCAGCTTCTCGAGGTTGCCTTCGAGTTTCTCAATCGTTGGCCCTTTTCCTTCGGCCTCTACCTTGTTCTTCTTGTTCTCTTGCTTGAACTTCTTGGCTAAATCATCCGCGGCCTCGAGACGTTCAGTCAGCTCTTTGTGTTTCATCTCCTTCGCGCCATCAGCCTTCAGCTTCTCATTCTCTTTCTCAAACTTCTTCGTAATCTTCTGGCCGAGTTCTTCCACTAGAAAATTCTGGTGTTCTTGGATCCACTGCTGATCAAGGTCCTCATCTAGCTCGAAGAACTCTGCACCCTTCTTCTTCTTGATCTTGGGATCGACATCGAGCATCATTTGCTTAACACGCCACTTCTGGTATTTCAGCCCCTTGATTCGGTCCCCGAGCTTCTCCATTTGGGTGTCATGCCCTGCCGCAACAGTCCGCTTGTGATTACAGAGAATGGCAACTTTGCGATTGGCCTCATTGTAATCCTTGATCTTCTCGGGAATACTGCCCGACGATTTCATGTCTTGGAGAAGGTTTGACATGGTAAAGGAAGCGTTGTAGGTACGGAATACCTTGGCAGTCAATCCGGTCATGAAGTTGGCAAGATGTTTATTCAGGGCACTTGTAGTGAGCCTATCAAAGATATCATCACCAGGTCCTTTGGGGCTTTTTTTGAATATCTTCAGATTTTTGAAGACTTGGGGGACGACCTCTACCTCATCGTAAAATCGGATACTGTCCTTCCCAAGGAAGTCAAAAATCACGGTATTGGGAGGCTTGAGAGTGACATGCTCGTATTTGAGAGAGCAACAGCCCACCGTATCCGCTTCATCGTCACCTTTCTCGTTCCCGGCACGAAGGGCGAATTGGTCTATGAGATACACGGCAGTGGCTCGCTGGCGATTAGCCATCACCTCATCTTTAAGCTCTCTCTCGTAATCTTTACGGATGTGGGCGATGTGCTTCTTGAGTTCACGTGCTTTTTCGAATTTCTTGAAGTCACTTTGGCCTTTCACATCAGAATTGGCTGCAAGCATGACGTACTTGTAGGCCCCGTTGATGTTTTCCTGCCACATCGCCAGCCACGTGCCTTCATTGTCGTGTTTGATCTCCTTCCATCTATGACCTTCGGGGGGAGAAGGGACTGTGGCTTCCTTCCCAATGTTGATGGTGATCTGCTCGGGATCTACTCTTTTCTTGACGTGGCCTGTCTTTGGATGGTCGCCACGGCCACGAAACAATCCAGGAGGTTCGACGCGGAAGTTTCCGACCTTTTGCTTGCGGCCATCCCATAAGCAGTAGAGGTATGGGGCTTCAGCTTCGTCTTTTTCGGCCTTGAGGCGCTTCTTCTCAGCAGCTGGAAGAGCTTTCTTTTCGGTACGCTCTGCATCGAAATGATTAAAGATAGGTTGGAAGTCACATTTTTTGAAATCCTTGATTGCGACTTTGTTGCCGTCCTTGTCCTTTGCCCCACCAGTCTTCTTGAGCATCTCCTGAAAGTCGTGGAAGAAGTTCTTCTGGAATGTTGGGCTTTCAACATTGTGGGTGGAATTCAGCATCGCACCAAAAAATCCGGCAATTTCTTCGGCTTCTGATGCCATCTTTACAGGTATGCCATCATACCGCATCTGAACGTTCCTTGGCAAAGGCTGGTATGGCGGGGGAAAGACGACTCCAGCGTGCTCTAAGGTAGCCCACTTCTTGGTGCCATCGCTCTTTGTTGGATCTTCCCACCAGCGATACTCCTCTTCTTCGGCTTCAGCCTCCTCGTCTTGCTCCGTTTCCTCTTTCTTGGCAACCTTGCCCTTCCTTTTGGGAGTTGACTCGGCATGCTTTGGATTAGCTTTCTTCGAAGCAGGTGCTTTGCAAGCTAGAGGCATATCATCGTCGGACTCCTCTTTCTTTACTCCATTAGCCTGACTTTTCTTCTTCGAAGAGGACTCCCCATTCGCTTGTGGTCTTTTGACAGCCTTCTTTGCGTCCTTCTCTCCCCTGTTGATGACCTGGGCCTCCTTCGCAGCGCGCTTTTGTATTGTAGCTTTTTCTTTCGCAAGCTTCACTCCCAGCGGTGCGTCGGAATCTCCCGATTCGCCAATAGCTGTTTCGCTGGCTCTGACAGGCTTCTTGAGAACGGTCGGAGATGTAAGGCTGCCTCTGCCAGTGCTTTTCTTTGAAACCAGAGGAGCATCATCAGAGTCTGACGGGACTGCCTTTTTCGTTCCCTTGGACATACGGCGCCTTTTGCTCTTCAGGGTATTAGTCATCCAGTCCACTTTAATCTAAGCACACTTATGCTTACCAGAGGAGCATCATCATCGTCGTCTTCATCGCTTGCTTCCTTGTAGGACTTGCCATTTGCCCTGCTGTCACGAGATTTACGCTTGGTAACTGCGCGGCCATTTGTCTCGGGTTTGTCTACGTCCATCTCTTCGACGGGGCCATTGCGTATAGATATACCAGGCGCTCCATTCTCGACAGGCGGGTTTGCCATGTCCATAGCCTTGTCGAGGTCCTTTGAGATGGTAGCCCTCGATTTTGAAGTACTGCCTGATCCAGGCGTCAGTAAGAACTTAAAGAGCAAATGTTATGCAACAGGTGGGACGAAAGCAAGAGAAGGATGCATCGGAGTGACACGAGTAAATGAGGCAGTCCTTATGACGATATATTTTGTAGAGAGACAAACCGTTTGTCCTGTTGTTGCTTTTCGCCAAAGGCACATCGTCGTCTGAGGAACTCATCTTGGTAAAGTGAGAGGGCAACAGAGCCAGGGGCCGGTCAATGTCAACTGTAGTCAAGAAACTGGGGATATGGGCGTTCCGGCTAAGTAGCCGACGCGATAGTCAACAGACTGAGAAAGGGGGAAAAGAGGTTCTCACTTCAGCACGTGCTGAGGACCTGGCTAAACGTGAGAAGGAAACGCTGAGAGATCTGGTATTCATGTAGAGACAGACTGAACGAGTGATGAAGAAGAGAGATGAAAAGGAATTGGCGAGGTGGGTTTCGCTCCTGCATTTTTTGCCGCAAAACCGCGGATTTCACAGAGGACGTAGACTAGCCTTATAGAGACTGGTCTAAACTTCAGCCCAAGAACCTCAGTTTCCTCGTTTGCTCTTCTCTATGTGAAGGATAAGGTAGCAGGTACTCAGCGATTGAGCAATAGCGCCACGACCTTCCCTGAAGGGAACTTGAATTGCTCAATATTGCCTCACTTGTGGTCGTCAAGATGTTGTCACGAGTAGCTCGGCCAGCTCTCAGTGCTGGTGCCGCAGCGTCCATAAGGTGAGCTTTTCCCTGCCCTCTTCACGTTCATTCAGCCCTGAACAATGGCTTCACATCCGAGCGAGAGGCCTTCAGAGGAGACAATAATTCGCATATCGATGAGAAATCGAAGCTTTTCTTATAATTTCTAGGCCGGTGGTGGCCAACAGCGCCAACTATGCCACCCTCCGCGAAATCGAAGGCCGCCTCAAGTCCATCCGCAACATCGAAAAAATCACCAAAACTATGAAAATCGTCGCCTCCACCAAACTCACTCGGGCCCAGCGCGCCATGACCGAATCCCGCTCCTACGGCCAAACATCCAACACTGTCTTCGACCAAGCCGAGACCAAGCCCGTCGAGGGCGAAGACAAGAAAACCCTCATCGTGGTCGCCAGCTCGGATAAGGGCCTCTGCGGAGGTATTCACTCCGGCCTGACCAAGGCTACGCGAAGGATGCTGGAGCAGAAACCGGAAGCGGATGTCGTGGTGCTGGGGGAGAAGTCGAAGGCCCAGCTAAGCAGGTCCAGCGGCTCGCATATAGTGCTCAGCTTCGCGGGCGTGGGCAAGGACGTTCCGACCTTTGCGGACGCCCAGGCAATCGCGGATCAGATCTCGTTGCTCCCGACCGATTACGGCGATATCCAGATCATGTACAACAAGTTTGTCAACGCGCAGAGCTATGAGGCGACGCCCCTTGAGGCCTTCTCGGAGGAGGCCATCAAGAATTCCCGTGAGTCCATCTCCCAAAACCCATACCCCCATTCGACAAAGAATCCCCGGACTCCTTCTCTTCATATCCCCAACACAAGCCTAGCGCGCCACCATGTGCATTCCTTACCCACTCTCACCTCGTATCATCAAGAACAAAGCTAAACCCCCCCCCAGCCAACTTCTCCGCCTTCGAAATCGACGACGAAGTCCTCGGCAATCTCAAAGAATACGCCCTGGCCAACTCACTCTACTGGGCCCTAGCCGAAGGCCACGCCTGCGAACAGTCTGCCCGCCGCAATGCCATGGATGTGCGTATCCACCTTCCAGTCTCCCTTCCCCAAAAGAGCTTAGCAAGCTTTCAAATACTGACTATGTTTAATGAATAGAACGCTTCTAAGAATGCAGGGGACATGATCAGCAAGTTCTCCATCTTGTACAACCGGACGCGTCAAGCGGTTATCACGGGAGAGTTGGTGGAGATTATTACTGGGGCTGCTGCGTCTGAGGGTTAGTGGGGGGGTTTTGTGTATATTACTTGGTAGATAGATGGATGGACTGTCTAAGTCCAGGCCTGCAAAGTTTTCCCGTTGCCCACAAATTTCATTTCATCGACTGGTAGTGGCATTGAACATCTCATGCTGGGGGTGTTGTATAACACCGCACTACAGCTGCTCCAATTTCCCAATTCCACTCACGACGGCGAAATCATTTTCAAAACCCCTGCACCAAAGATTATGCATACAACAAATGCTCAAAGGCAGCCAGAACACAATCAAAGCTCTCACGACACATTTCAAAGCAAAACCCCCACCTCTCCCTCAACCCCCTCACTCCACTCACCCCCCCCGCCCTCCCCCGAACCCCTCAATCCACCCCCCCACCCCCTTTCCCCCCAACCCACCGCTCCAACCCCCTAGCAAACCCCTCATCCCCAAAACCCATCAACCTAAACCCCCTCAACCCCCTCAAACCCCCCACCAACTCTCTAAACATCTTCCTCTCAGCCCTTAACATAACCTCCGCCAGCCTCCCCTCCCTCACCCATCCCCTGCCCACACCCCTCATCACTTTCCCCCCTCCTCTCCCAACCAAAGTACTCTCCCGCATCACCCTCCCATTTCTTCCTTCAAACCCAACTT
>JAABUQ010001945.1_pt1 | contig 42457 bp, 40 predicted proteins | sample 5560001 | NCBI WGS metagenome assembly JAABUQ01 (sample SAMN10711888, study PRJNA513371) | rock metagenome | isolation source: Antarctica rocks | place: Antarctica: Victoria Land, Finger Mt nord | collected 2015-12-18
GCCAGATCGCGGCGGCGTTCGGGCGTACCATTCATGCGGTGACGCCGCGCGGGTTCGAGTTAAAGGTCTTTTTGACCGTGCTGGCTTACACCATCACGGCATAACAACCAAAACGCAACTTAGGTTACTTTAGGCAGTTTGCAGGCTGGCTCCCTCCAACTCACCGGCGGCAGCGACCTGGCCGAACCCTACAAAATCGCCCCCGCCGCCGACCTCCAACCCGCCCCCGGCCTCGTCGTCTCCATTGACCCCGCCCACACCGGCCAGATGCGCGTCTGCACCCGCGCCTACGACGGCACCGTCGGCGGCATCATCAGCGGCGCGAACGGCATCCAGCCCGGCATCACGCTCCGGCAGGCGGGCACGGTCGCCGACGGCACCCTGCCCATCGCCAGCGCGGGCCGCGTCTGGTGCTGGTGCGACGCCGGGGCCGGGGGCGCGATCTCGCCCGGCGACCTGCTGACGACCTCGGACACGCCCGGCCACGCCATGCGCGCGTCCGACCACGCCCGCGCCCAGGGCGCGATCATCGGCAAGGCCATGTCGCCGCTGGCGAGCGGCAAGGGGCTGGTGCTGGTGCTGGTGTCGCTGCAATAGGGGAGGCACGGGGCCTGCCACGGATTGAAATCCGAGGCTCGGAAAAGCCCAGTGTCCAGGGGACACAAGACGCAAATGCGAAGGCGCTACGCTCTTCACGTCCCCTGGACGGCGGGCACTTGGCAGCCTCACCCCAATAAAACCTCGGAATTTATTCCGTGGCGAAGGCGGCGCGGGCAGAAGACAGGAGCGGGCGCGGCAGATTGAGAGGGCGCGGCAAGCAGCGCCCCTACCTCTTCGCCCGCGCAGGCGGGGGCTTCTCATCCGGAGGCTGGTTAGCCATGCCCTTCAGGGTATGGGGTCAACGGTATGGCTCGGAGATTATACTCATGCTTTGTTATCATCAGAAGCGTCCCTATGCTTCAGCCACGTCGCGAACCTTCTTTTGGGCCGGTGTTGTCTTAGTTTTGTTGGCGCTTGTGCTATGGCCTGGGGTCAGGGCGAACGCGCAATCCAATTTTACCGGCATGATCAAGCCGCTGGACTGTGCTAACTATACCGGCACTGATGCTGACTACTCGACCAGTTACTCCACCCTCTTCCGGGATACGGAAGATGGCCGGACGACCGGTTATTATGAGGGAATAGGCAGTCACCCCGGCGTGGACATTGATAGACTCAGCAGTGGACAGGGTGACGTCGGCGCACCCATCAGAGCGATCTATGATGGCTACGTGTCTAGTGCTTGGCAAAACGTTTCCACAGGATGTGGAAAAGATTGGGGCTACTGTCTGATAATAAAGCATACCGACATACCGGATGCAGGCACAATTTACTCTTGCTATGCTCATATGAGCCGCTTTGACAAAGATTGGAAACAAGGACAATTCATCGCGAAGGGGACAACCCTTGGATACGTTGGTAATACAGGACATTCAACAGGCTCCCACTTGCACTTCCAGATAGACAAAGACTACTCAGACTACGGGGGGTGTCATCCGTGGTATCCATCCAATGTAAACACAATAGATACCAATGGTATCGTATTGAAGCATTCGATTAACCCGATGAAGTTTGTGCAAGATCACAGCAACGCCTCGGGCGGCGTCTTCGACCCCTCTAACGTCTACGTCAGCCTGAGCGGCAGCGATGCCAGCAACGGCAGTTCCGGCGCTCCCTACCGAACCATTAAGCACGCCATTGACATGGCGAGCGCGACCCAGGCCACCATTTATATCGCGCCCGGCAGCTACGGCGAAAAGATCAGCACCAGCAAGCACATCCATTTCGTGACCAACGGGAACGGCACGGTGCAGACCGGCGGGTAAACAGATGCACAGATTTTATCCCATAGCTCCGCTTAAGGCTTGCGTCACGTCAGCATCTCGTATTTGTGTCGGCCTGGCCTTACTGCTTCTGACACTTGCTCCTGCTTCTCATGCCGATCCCTCCCCGCCGCCCCCCTACTTCGGCACCAACCCGAGCGTCAGCGACATCAGGGCAAGCCTTGTCCATTGGGGTCAGGTTTACCAGGTCCCCCCCCACATCCTGTTTGCGATAGCATGGCAAGAAGGCAATCCATATCCATACAACAAAGGGTGGCTTCAGTATGACCCAAATGATTCGGGGCGGACGGTTTATCATCTAGAACAAGATGGGCGTGTCGGTGTCGGCATCATGCAGATTACCGTGTTGCCCAGTGACTCGAACTACAAAAGATTGTGTATAGACTATGACTACAACATCCAGCGAGGCGCAGCCTACCTCGCTGATGCTGCCAATTCACGGTCTTGCTGGAGAAATAGCCCAATTATCGGGGATAACGACCGGACGAAGCTGGAAAACTGGTTCTACGCAATCTGGACGTACAACGGGTTAGACGCGACCATTACCAGCAGAGCATATCCCGACAAGATACTTTCTTGGATAAGGTCCTGCCCGAATGGACAGTGGGACAACGTGAATGTCACCGCGCCAACGGTTGCCCAAACGGACGGACATCACACGATACCCGCCACCCCATCCCCCTATCACGTGGATGCCAACTTTGACGGCGTGATTGACGGCACGACGGGAGGCGGCGTCTCGGACCCCACTAACATCTACGTGAGCCTGAGCGGAAACGATGCCAGCAATGGAACTTCAGGCGCTCCTGTCCGAACCATCAAATACGCCATTGACCAAGCCAGTACGACCCAGCCCGTGACGATCTATATCGCGCCGGGTTCTTACGGCGAGAAGATCAGCACTACCAAGCATATTCATTTTGTCACCAATGGGAGCGGTACGGTGCAGACCGGCGGGTGAAACGGCCCGGACGCGCAACGCGGTATAATCTCCCAAAGGCGCGGCACGTAGGCCGCGTGGAGGAGCCGGCATGACTATCACGATTGAACTCTCTCCCGACGAAGAGGCCCGGCTGGAAGCGCGGGCGCGGCGGCAGGGGCAGGACGCGGCGGCCACGGCCCGCGCGATTGTGCGGGACGGTTTGGAACCTGCCTCGGAGGCGGCCGTCACCCCAGAGGCCCACGCCGTCCTCATTCAGCGCCTGCGCGACGCGGGCCTGCTGACGGAGCTGCCGACGCACCCCGGCCAGACGGTGCCGTTCCAGCCGATCACGGTGCTGGGGCCTCCGGTCTCGCAGACGCTGCTGGAAGACCGGGAGTAAAGGCGGGGGATGGCGATTGTCTTGCTGGACAGCAGCGGCCTGGTCAAGCGTTACATCGCCGAGACCGGATCGGCCTGGGTGCAGACACTCACCGCTCCCGCGTCCGGCAACACGCTGTACCTGGCGCGCATCACCGGGGCAGAGATAGTTTCTGCCATTGCGCGGCGTCAGCGGCGCGGGGCCACGACGCCTGCGGATGCCGCCGCCGCCATCGCGGCCTTTCGGACCGACTTCGGCAGAGCCTACTTTCCACTAGACGTGACACCGGACCTGGTCGCGCGGGCGATGGACCTGGCAGAGCGTCACGGCCTGCGCGGGTTCGACGCCGTGCAGATTGCGGCGGCTCTGGAACTGCGCGACCAGTGCCTTGCCGCCGGATTGCCTGCCCCGCTGTTCATCACCGCCGACACGGAACTGAACACGGCGGCGCGGGCCGAAGGTCTGGCCGTAGACAACCCCAACGACCACTAACCCCCCTTTCTTTGACAACCGACTCCCCGATACGCTATACTCCCTGCTGAATGCGACTGAAGAGACTGCAACTGCACGGGTTCAAGACCTTCGCCGAGAAGACCGAGGTCGAGTTCGCCGAGGGCGTCACCGCCGTCGTCGGGCCAAACGGGTCCGGCAAGTCCAACATCGGCGACGCCATCCTCTGGGTGCTGGGCGAGCAGAAGGCGTCGGCCCTGCGCGGCACCAAGGCGTCCGACGTCATCTTCGCCGGCAGCGACGGGCGCAAGGCGTCGGGCATGGCCGAGGTCTCGCTGACCGTGGACAACGCCGACGGCACCCTGCCCCTGGACTTCGCCGAGGTCACGATCACCCGCCGGGCCTATCGCACCGGCGAGGGCGAGTTCTTCCTCAACAAAGTCCCCTGCCGTCTCAAAGACATTTATGAGCTGTTCTTAGACACCGGCGTGGGGCGCGAGGCTTATTCGCTGGTCAACCAGGGGCAGATCGACGCCGTGCTGTCGGTCAACCCCGAGGACCGGCGCGGGCTGTTCGAGGAAGCGGCGGGCATCAAAAAGTACCGCGTCAAGAAGCGCGAAGCTTTGCGGAAATTGGAGGCGACCGAGGCGAACCTCCAGCGCGTCCGGGACATCCAGGGCGAGATCAGCGCCCGCGTCGAGCCGCTGCGCCGCCAGGCCGAGCGGGCGCGGTCGCACCAGGAGCTAAAAGAGCGCCTGCGGGCCATCGAGAGCGCCCTGCTGGTGGTTGATCTGCGCTACGCCGAGGCCGAACTGGTCGCCGCGCGCCACGCCCGCGAGGCGGGGCAGGCGCTGGCGGGCGATCAGGGGAAGCGGCTCGGCGAAGCCGAATCCGAGGCGCAGGACGTTGCCGCCCGCTTCGCCGAGGCCGAGACGGTCTTGGAGGCGCGGCGGCGCGCGGACGCCGAAGCGGGCACGGCGACTGAGCGCGCGGAAAGCGGACGCGCCCTGGCCGCCCAGCGGGCGGCCGGCCTGGCCGACTCGGTGCGGCAGGCGGCGGGAGAGAGGGAAGAGCGGGAAGAGCGCCGGGCGCGGCTCGCCCGGCAGGCCGCTGAACTCGCAGCGGAACTGGCCCAGGCGCGGCAGGACGAATCGGCCCTGCGCGCGCAGGCAGGCGAGCGGCAGGCCCAGGCCCAGGCGCTCTCGGAGCGCATCGGCCACCTGACGCGCGAGGCCGAGCGGCGGCGGGCGGCGGGCCAGGCCCTGGCTCGGCAGCAGGCCGCCCGCGAGTCGGAGGCGGCCCGTTTGGGGGCGCAGCAGGCCGCGTTAGAGGCCGGTCTCGCCGCGTTGGGCGAAGAAGCCGAGCACGCGGCAGGGGCAGGGCAGGAGATGGCCGGGGAAGCGTCCGCCGCCCGCGCCCAGGCCGACGCGGCGCGGGCGGCCCTGGGCGAAGCCGAAAAAGAGGTCACGGAGGCCACGAACAGCCGCGAGGCCGCCCGGCAAGCTGTCAGCGTTGTCGGAGCCAAGGCGCAGGCGGCGCAGTCTCAAGCGGTCGCGCTGTCCACCCGGCTGCGGACGTTGCAGGAGATGGAGGAGGCCCAGGAGGGCTACTTCGCGGGCGTCAAGGCCGTCTTCGGGGCCAGCCGCAGCGGCGCACTGCGCGGCGAGTTCACCGTCGTCGCCGACTCGTTCCAGACCCCGCCGGGCTACGAGACCGCGCTGGAGACGGCCCTGGCGGCCAGCCTTCAGGACATCATTTCGGACACCGAAGAAGCCGCCAAGGCCGCCATCGCCTTCCTGCGCGAGAAGGGGGCGGGCCGGGCGACGTTTTTGCCGCTCGACCGGATGCGTCCGGGCCGGGACACGCTGGACCTGGGCCGGGCCGAGGGCATGGCCGGGGTGCGCGGGGCGGCCCTGGACATCATCACGTTCGACCCAAAGTACCGGCCCGCGCTGGAAGTGCTGCTGGGCCGCGTGTTCCTCTGCGAGACACTCGACGACGCCTTGCGGGCCTCCCAAATCGCGCGCGGCTGGAACCGGGTCGTGACATTGACGGGCGAGATCGTCCTGCCGTCCGGCGCGCTGACCGGCGGGCGGCAGGCGGGCCGGACCGCCAACATTCTGGGCCGCAAAACCGAGATCGCGACCGGGCAGGCCGAGCTTGCGGCGCGGCAGCGCGAGCAGGAGAAGTGCCAGAGCGAGCTGGGCACGGCGCAGGGCGCACGCGATGCCGCTGAGGCGGCTTTGTCCGAGGCACAGGCCGCCCGGCAGTCGGCCCAGGCCGCGCAGGCCGACGGCGAGCGCCGGGCCGACCGCGCGGCCAATGAGGCCAAAAGGGCGGACGACGCGCGCGTGTCGCTGGCCCGGCGGGTCGAGGCCGCCCGGACGGCCCTGGCCCAAGCAACGGACCGGGCCGCCCGCGCCGCCGAGCTTTTGGCCTCGGGCAGCGTCGCCACCCAGGACGCCGACGAGACGCAGGCCGCCGAGTCGGCGCAGCTCGCCGCGCTGGCCGGGGAGCGCGAGACGGTGCAGGGCGAGCTGACGTCGGCGCGGATCGGCCTCGCCGCCGTGGGCGAGAAGGCCGCCAGCCTCGACCGCGCGGCGCGTCAGGCACGGGGCGAGGGCGACGCCCTGGCCGCATCCGCCGCCCGGCGTGAAGCCCAGGCGCAGGCGGCGTCGGACGAGCTGGCCGCCCTGTCCGCCCAGGCACAGGAGCGCGAGCAGGAAGTCGCCGCCGCCCGCGCCGCCCGCGCCGCCGCCCAGATCGCCCTCGACGCGGCGATGTCGGCCCGCCAGGCGCTCCTGCACGAATCCCACGCCGTCAACGGCCGGATGCGGGCTTTGGCCGAGGCGCGCGCCTCGTCGCTCGACGCCGTCCACAAGCATGAGGTCCGCGAGGCCCGCCTCCAGGTCCAGCGGGACACGCAGGCGGCCCGGCTGTGGGACGAGTACGAGATCTCCCTCGAAGGCGCGCTGGCCCTGGACGACGACCCGGACGTGCCGCGCGGGACGCCCACCGAGGTCGCCCGCTTGCGCCGCGAGCTGCGGCTGCTGGGCGACGTCAACCCCGCCTCCATCGACGAGTACGAAGAAGTCCGCGCCCGCCACGAGTTTCTGCTGGCCCAGGCAGCCGACCTGGACGAAGCCCGTGCCAAACTCTTGGCCGCCATCCAGGAGATCGACGAGGGCACGCGCGGCGTCTTTTTGGAGACGTTCCACGCCGTCGGCGCGGCCTTCGAGACCCTGTTCACCCGCCTGTTCGGCGGCGGCAAGACCGAATTAGTCTTGACCGCCCCGGACGACGTGTTAGAAACGGGCGTAGACATCCTGGTCCAGCCGCCCGGCAAGAAGCGCCAGCCATTGGCCCTGCTCTCGGGCGGCGAGCGCGCCCTGACCGCCGCCGCCCTCTTGTTCGCGTTTTTGACCGTCAAGCCCAGCCCGTTCTGCGTCTTGGACGAAGTGGACGCCCCCCTGGACGGCGCGAACGTCGAGCGCTTCGCCGATCTGCTGCGCGAGTTCGGGCAGAAGTCCCAGATGATCGTCATCACCCACAACCCGACCACGATGGAGGCCGCCCCGGTCTGGTACGGCGTCACCATGCAGCAGCCCGGCGGCGTCTCGCGCATCCTGGGCATGCAGGTGCCTGTGGTGAGTGAGCCGTAAGAGCCGCTCCCCTCGTTTCCTATAGCTCATCGCTCTGCGCGTCCGAGCCTGCTCTATGGTACAATAGTTACGGGGAGAGCAACGATGGCGCAACAATTCACACTGGAAGAGGCAGCAAGCCATCTGCCGGAACTCGTCCGGGAGGCGCGAGGGGGCCAAGAGATCGTTTTCACGGATGGACGTCAGCCCGTGGCGAGACTTATTCCTGTTGGGGATGATACTCCCGCCCCTGCGGAGACCGCCCGGCTGGCCCTGGCGGGCGGTGCGTTTGGCTGGCTGGTCGGCGAGCCTGATCTTTATGACGATACTTGTGGCGAGGCGATCCACTGATGTTTCCCGCGCCACCCCTTGCGCGGGGGGACGTGGTTCTTGCCGCCTTTCCCTTCGCCGATCTATCCTCCACCAAACGGCGCCCGGCCGTCATTGTCGGCGCCCACTCCACCTATGGCGAACTCACCCTGGCTTTTATGACGAGCCAGCAAACGGCCTACGCCACGCCGGAGGAAGTCTTGATCCTGCCCGCACACCCTGAGTTTGCCTCCACCGGCCTTTCGGTCGCCTCCAAACTGCGCGCCGACAAGTTGGTGACGCTCGCCCCAGCTTTGCTCACACGGAGGCTAGGACGCCTGGGTCCCCTGCTGACGGCCGAGTTGGACCGTGCCCTGATTGCCGCTTTACACGTTGACCTTCTCCCGTTTCAGACGGAAAGCCGGGCGCGAGAGCGTGAACGGTTGGCGGCTGTGTACGGAAGCGGCGGACTGACGGCTCTGTTGGCCGCACTCAATCTGCCCCCACCGACTCCTTGAGGCACAGAACCGTCAAGGTGAAGGCGGAGCGCCTGCGGCTGCTGGCGAGATGGAAACTGGGCGTGACTTCGGGCAGAAGTCCCGGTTCGAGTACGCGCCGCGGGAGAACGAAGGCTATGAGCGGCACACAAATGGTCAGATGAAAGGACCCCAACTCTCGGACACCAAAACAAATTGACCTAGTTCCCTACATATAGGGTGTGAGAGATACTTTGGATCCCCTGCTAAGAAAAACAATCATTTTTGGGTTGGTGGGCTTGGTTACGTTTATTTGGAACCAAGCCATGTTATGATGATGTGCGGGTGTTCGCTTGCTTTTGAGCGGCCTCTCGTTTTTTATCTCGCCCTTGATGTAGCACCCTGCCGAAGCTCCTGCTGTAATCATTCGAAAAGAACAATTGATGAAGCCTTCTTCCCTATTCGGCCTCGCACCCGCCACGCTTATCCTGGCCGCGCTCGGCCTGCCCGCCGTGCCCGCCGCCGCACAGACCACGGTTACTCACGCACAGACCACGATTGCCTACACCCTGACGGACCTGGGGACGCTGGGCGGGGCAGACAGCTTCGGCAATGGGGTCAACGCCAGCGGCTAGGTCACCGGGAACTCCGGCACGACTGGCAACGTCTCCCACGCCTTCCTCTACTCGGGCGGCTCGATGTTCGACCTGAACAGCCTGATCGCGCCCGGCACGGGCTTCACGCTGACGCAGGCCTTTGGCATCAGCGACACCGGCTTCATCACCGGCTTCGGCATTAACAGCGCCGGCCAAGATGACGCCTTCCTGCTCACGCCCGCCGCCCCCAGCGCCGCCCCGGTCCCCGAGGGTTCGACGACGCTGTCCCTGGGCCTGATGCTGGTCCTGGGGCTGGGGACGCTGGCCCTGCGCGCCCGCCGCCGCAAGGCCGCCGGCCAGGTCGGGTAAGCGCCCCCTCATCCCCGCCCGCGCCGCGTCCCCCGCCTGACCTTTGAGGGTCAGGCGGGGGATTTTTCCGTTCCGCGCCCCTGCCGGTTTGCCCGGCGCGCGATTGCGATTATTTTCACGAAGTCACCCCTTTTTCTTGACATTCGCCCGCGCGCGATTGTATAATGATGCTAACCAAAAAGGCCTCGGAATGGGGGCGACGCACATGATCAGTATCTGGTATCTGCTGATCGCGGGCGGCACGATGGGCACGATTGCCCTGTTCGCGTTCCTGTGGGGCGTCAAAAACGGCGCGTTCGAGGACGCCGAGGACGCCAAGTACATCGTGTTCCGCGACGAAGAAGATTAACGCAAAAAAGACGAATAGGCACGAGCAATGGCAATCGACTACGACCGCGAGAAGCAGGAGCTGACGCGGCGCAATTTTCTGTCTCTGTCGGCGAACGGTCTGACTCTTCTAGGGGTGGCCGGGGCGCTGGGGCTGTGCGGCAAGTTCTTCTGGCCTAACGTCTCCTACGGCCCGCCGTCCAAGTTCTCCATCGGCAAGCCGACCAACTTCCCCGACGGGGCCAAGCAGAACATCGCCGACCAGAAGGTCTCGATCATCCGGCACGGCGACCAGATCGGCGCGATCTCGATGGTCTGCCAGCACCTCGGCTGCACCGTGGCGGCCTCGCCCACGGGCTACGACTGCCCCTGCCACGGCTCCAAGTACGACGACATGGGCAACGTCACCCACGGCCCCGCGCTCGTCTCGCTGTTCTGGTTCGACATCGCCCTGACCCCGAGCGGCGACCTGGAAGTGGACAAAAGCAAGAAGTTCTCCGATCCCGCCCATTACTACAAAGTAGGGTAGAAAGCCTGCGCCATGAGCGTCAAAGAACTGCGTCCGAGCGGCCCCCCCTCCGGCCCCGACACCAACGGCACCGGCCGGCGCCCCTCCACGGGCGGGCCGCTGACGCGGCTGGGCCGGGCCATCTACCGCCAGGCCCCCGAAGTCTGGGACAATCTCCGCCCGCCGGTCCTGCTGCACAACGTCTACAAGTCGGTCTTCCGCACCACGGCCTTCCCCAAGACCGAGCGCGAGCGGAGCGAGGCGTTCTTCAACTCGTTCCTGCTGCACATCCAGCCGGCCAAGATCGAGAAGCACGCCCTCCGGTTCACCTACACGTTCGGCCTGGGCCTGCTGTCGCTGTACATGTTCGTGCTGCTGACGGTCTCGGGCCTGCTGCTGATGTTCGTCTACGTGCCCTCGACTGAGCAGGCCTACAACCGGATGCTGGACCTGCACTCGTCGGTCTCGTTCGGCGGCATCCTGCGCGGGATGCACTTCTGGTCGGCCAACGCCATGATCGGCATCGTGTTCTTCCACATGTGCCGCGTCTTCTATACGGGCGCTTATAAAGCCCCGCGCGAGTTCAACTGGGTCATCGGCGTCATACTGATGGTGCTGACTTTGGTTCTCGGCTTTACGGGCTATCTGTTGCCGTGGGACCAGCTCGCCTTCTGGGCGATCACGGTCGGCGCGGGCATCGCCGGCAAGGCAAGCTGGATATCGGACCACATCAATGCCCTGCCGCACCCGCCCGGAGCGCCCGTCGTGCCCGACATCGGCCAGGCGACCCGCTGGGGGCTTCTGGGCGCGGACACCGTGGGCCAGGAGGCGCTGATCCGCTTCTACGTGCTCCACGTCGCCATCCTGCCGGTCGTGATGACCGTCTTCATCCTGTACCATATGTGGCGCATCCGCAAGGACGGCGGCATCTCCAGCCCCAAGGAGTCGCCGGAGTAGGCCATGTGGCCTCTGAAGGCTTCTCTGTGGCTGCTGGTCGCCCTGGCGCTCTCGGGGCTGGCGCTGACTTTGATGTACGTGCCGGTCGCTGCCCCCGTCGTTTCGGCGCACCCGGCACAGCCAGGGCTAACGGCGGGAGGCTTCACGCGCGGCGTCCATTTCTGGGTCGCACAACTGGCCGTGCTCGCGGTCTTAGCGCATTTGGTCTGGTCGCTTCTCGTGAAAACGAACCGCCGTCTTATCGGCTGGGCGGCGAGCCTCTTCGTCCTGACCGGCCTTCTCGCGTTCACGGGGTTCTTGTTACCGTGGGACGCGCTGGAAAACTGGCTTGACCGGACCGGCACTGGCCTGACGCTGATGCGCCTTTACGTGCTGCACGTTTTGCTGCTTCCGCTGCTCCTGTATCCGCTGGCGGTGGTCTATTTCCGGCGCACCCGCCGTGAGACGCCGATGGCGATGCCCGTCTCGCTTTAGAAGCACTCACCTATGAAACGAATCCGCGAAGAAGAGATTTTCCCGCGCAACCCGAACAAGACCTATGGCCTGATGGAGCTGGTCAAAGGCTCCTCCACGCGCGTAGATCGCGGGCCGGATGACATGGTTTCGTCATGGCCGCACCTCTTGATCCGCGAGGCGGCCCTGTTCGCGGCCTGCTTCGCCGGCATTCTGGCCTTGGCCGTGTTCGCGCCGCCGCCGCTGGAGCTTGAGGCCAACCCGCAGAAGCCGCCGAACCCGGCCAAAGCGCCCTGGTACTTCCTGGGCCTGCAAGAGCTGGTCGCCTATGATGCCTTCTGGGGCGGGCTGGGCATTCCGGGCCTGGTCGTGATCGGGCTGATGGTCATCCCCTACCTGGACCGCCACCACAGCGGCATCGGGCGCTGGTTCGCCAAGAGCCGCCGCACGGCCTGTACGCTGTGGACACTGTACGTGGTCATCGTGGTCGTTCTGATCATCATCGGGACGTATTTCCGCGGCCCGAACTGGGCGTGGTTCTGGCCGGGCGACATGCCGAAGGAAGTGCAGTAGCCCCGAGGCCGAGCGACCCGAGGCCGAGTAGTTGAAAACTACTCGCTAGGAAAGGCACCCTCCGGGTGTGTGAGGCGAAGACGCCTTCTCCGTCGTCCGCAGGACGCTTCATCCAGCGAGTAGTTTTCAACTACTCGACATCTGCCTTTGGCATCTGCCTTTGGCATCTGCCTTTGGCATCTGCCTTTGGCATCTCAAAAAGCGCCCGCGCCCGGCGCGTGACACCAGACAGGTAATTTCCACCCATGTTCGGCTTCAAGTCAATGGTCTCCAAGTTCGCCTTCTGGAGCGTCGTGCTGCTCGTGCTCGTCGGCGTTACTGCCTACAAGTCGCTGTGGAACAACCAGAACGCCGACACGCACGAGTTCACCTACTGGCAGAACCAATACAAGCAGGCGGCGGCGACCCTGGCGTCCGACCCCGCCGTCAAGCAGGCCGCCCTGGACACGCCCATTGCGGTCAACCAGGTCACGGTTTTGCAGTTCCCCCTGCTCCAGGCCGACGGCTCGACCCAGCAACGCGTGGACCGGTGTCAGTCCTGCCACGCGGGCCTGGGCAACCCGAGCATGACGGCGGAAAACCTCATCAGTGTCCTCGATCACAAGACGGTCAAGACGGAAGACCTGGCGGCCTATCTCAGCGACCCGGCCCATGCCGCGACGCTGTCGGCGATCAAGACACTGGGCGCGCACCCCGGCATCCGCCTGGAGTCGGGCGACAGCCCGCACGATTTAGGCGTCATTCACGGCGCGAAGTTCTCCTACGGCATCGCCACCAATGCCAGCGTGACCGACGGCGACAAGGCCGATTACCAATACCAGAAGATCAATCTGAAGCAGCACCCGTTCCCGACGTTCGGCTGCACCACCTGTCACTACGGCACGGGCCGCGAGCTGATTCAGAACAGCGCCCACGGCAACCCCGAGCACTCGCTGACGCCGATGCTGCCCGCTAAGTATATGGAGGCCGCCTGCGCCCAGTGTCACGCCAACTACGACGCCAAGACGTTCAAGATCAGCTACCAGGCCCCGCTGTCGTCGTCGCGCATCATCAAGCTTTTGGACGGTGCGGATGTGGGCGCGGACGGGGTACAGGCTTACTTGAATGACCCAGCCCATGCCGCCACGGCCCAGACGGTGCAGTACGTGGCCGGCCAGCCGCAGATGCAGACCATCGCGCGCGGCGAGGGGCTATTCCAAGCGCAGGCCTGCTACGGCTGCCACAAGATTGAGGGATTCTCCAAAGGCAACGTCGGCCCCGAGTTGACCAACGAGGGCCGCGTCGCGGGCGGGACCACGAAGATCGCCCACCAGCTCTGGGACCCGCGCTATCAGGTCGCCTCGTGCGTCATGCCCTACTTCTTCGCCGCGCGCAAGACCAACAGCGACCTGCCGCCTGGCGGCGTCGTCGGCAACCCGGACGCCGCCATCGAGACGGTGGACCCGCGCTCCACGAAAATCACGCCCGCCCCCGTGACCGTGGAAGGCTCGCCGGACTACAACGAAGACGTCGCCACCTCGCTCCGTGGGCGCGGCTACATCGCCGATGCCGCGCGGCAGGGGGATGTGGACGCCTTGGTCACGTTCGTCGCCTCGCAGACCGGCCAGAACTATTCCAGCAGCCAGGCCAGCCGGTTCACGACCGTGGCGGCCTACAACATCTCCCGGCCCGCCGACGTCGAAGTCTCGGCCGTCGTGGGTAAGCAGCTCTTCGAGCAGTCAGGGTGCTACGCCTGCCACTACATCGGCAACCCGGACAAGGCGCACATCACGGGCGACCCGAACTTCGGCAAGGGCGGCGTCGCCGGCCCCGAGCTATCGTGGGAGGGAACGCGCCACTCGCAAAAGTGGCTCATCGAGCACTACAAGAACCCACAAGCTTTCGTGCCCGGCTCGATCATGCCCATCTTCCCGTTCTCCAATTCGCAGCGCGCGGCCCTGTCGGCGTATGACGCCTCGCTGCGCCCGTCCAAGGCGTCTGCGCGACCCGTCTCGCCCGATCAGGACCTTCCGGCAGGATACGTCGATCAGCCGTAACGGCTTGCCCTGCGGGGCGGCTAGAATCAAGGACATTCACGTATGGCACAGAGCTACAAATCGGACCCCGGCCCGGACCCGGTCAACGAATCGGACCCGAAGCGGCCTGGTTTTCACTACTACTCCGGCGGCGAGATCAAGGAGCTGGAGAACACCAACGTCAGCCCGCTGCTGTGGGGATTCTGGACCCTGGTGATCCTAGGAGCCGTCGGCTACCTGATCTTCGGCGGCGCGCTCGGCCCGAACTCCCCGATGGGCGGCTTCAAGCCGTCTTCGGGGTCCACGGCCAGCCTCGCCAAAGTGCAGACCGAGCTGGACCGGAAGGCGACCATGAGCGAAGGCGTCCGGCAGGCGGACATGACGCGGATTATGCCCGCCGTCTACACGGTCGCGCCCCACGAGTCGATGGAGCAGGCCATTCACAGCGGCTCCAACATCTACCAGTCCTACTGCATCGGCTGCCACGGCCCCAACCAGGACGGCAACGGCGTCAACGCCGCGTCGCTGAACCCCAAGCCGCGCAACCTGCACGATGCCCCGTTCATGCGCGAGACGATGAACTACGACCGGATCAACTCGTCGCTGCACTACGGCGTCCACGGCACGGCCATGCCGCGCTGGGAGAACACGCTGAGCGAGCGCGAGATCCAGGAAGTCATCTCCTACGTCCTGAGCCTGACCTGGGACAAGTCCGGCGCGACGGCCACCCCCGCTGCGGTCGGCACCAGCGCGAGCGGCGCGGCGAAGAAGACGGGCGGCCTAGCCCAGCCCGGCAAGTCCGTCACGGGTTCGGCGACGGGTCAGGCGGGCGGCTCGTTCGTCAAGGGTGGCAGCGTCTCCAACTCGCCTGCGCCGATCACGCCGGGCGTGGAGGGCAACCCCGCCGCGTCCACCAGCACGGCCCCACCATCGCAGTCCGGCCAGGCCGGAGGGGCGACGCCGATCGGCGCGAGCCACCCGGACGTGAGCGACCAGAGGGGCGGCCCGGCCGCCCCGCCGACAGACACCCCCGCCCCCACCGCGCCGACGGGGGCGCAGGCCGGCTACCCGCTTCCGGGCGGGACGCGGTAGGAACCTGCCCGGCGGGCAAGCCCAGCCACGGGAGAACCCACCCGGCGGGCAAGCCCGTCACGGGAGAACCCACCCGGCGGGCAAGCCCGCCACCCTCCCGATGCGGGAGGGCTAGGAGTTTTTTCTTACCTCTTTCCCTTCCCGTTTCGGGAGGGGTGGCGAGGAACGAGCCGGGGTGGGTTCCTACCGGCCTCTCGTTCAGCACACCATTGAAAGTACCATCATGGCAGTTCAACAGATCATGCGGATGCAGCCCGGCGCGGCCACCGACAAGATCGAGCACGAAGACCTCGCAGCGAAATGGGCCTTGTGGGCCGGCATCGGCTACCTGGTCCTGTTCGGGATCATTGGCCTGATCGCCTCGTTCAAGTTCATGATCCCGGACCTGTTCTACGGGTTCAACTGGCTGTCCTGGCCGCGCATCCGGCCCGTCCACGTCCAGGGCATGATCTTCGGCTGGGCGCTGCCCGTTTTCATGTCCATGTTCTACTACATGGTCCCGCGCCTGACCGGCGCCAAGCTGTTCAGCGAAAAGCTGGGCATCGCCACGACCCTGGTCTGGTCCACGGGCGTCGCGCTGATGATTTTCGGCGTCCTGAACCCGATGGACACGGTCAACCCCTGGATCATGACCAAGGGCAAAGAATATGAAGAGTGGCCGGTCGTCTCCAGCATCTTCATGGTCGTGGGCTGGCTGATGCTGACGGTCAACATCTGGAAGACCTTCCTGCGGCGCACCTACAAGCAGATGTACGTCGCCCTGTGGTACGTCATGGGCTGCGTCATGTGGACGTCGTTTGTCTACGTCATCGGCAACTGGCCCTCGCAGCTTTTGCCGTCCACCTCGTTCATGGGCCTGAACGACGCCAACGTCAACTGGTTCTACGGCCATAGCGTCGTCGGCCTGATCGCCACGCCTGCGGCTCTTGCGACCGCCTACTACTTCCTGCCGAAGTCGGCGAACGTCCCCCTGTACAGCCACAAACTCTCGCTGATCGGCTTCTGGACATTAGGCTCGATCTACATCTGGAACGGCGCGCACCACATGATCTATGGGCCGATTCCCTACTGGCTCCAGACGGTGGCGACGATCTTCTCGTTCCTGCTGTTCGTGCCCGTGCTGTCCGCCGTGACCAACTTCTTCGGCACCGTCCGTGGCGAGTGGCACCAGCTCCGCACCAACGTGCCGCTGAAGTTCATCATCGCCGGGACCGTGTTCTATCTGCTGGTCTCGACCCAAGGCTCGTTCCAGGCCCTGCGCGCGCTGAACGCCGTGACCCACTTCACCGACTGGGTGATCGGGCACTCGCACATGGCGATGTTCGGCTTCGTGACCTTCTATGCGTTTGCGGGCTGCTACTACGCCGTGCCGCGCATGTACAAGAAGCCGCTTTACTCCGAGGGCATGGCCGACTGGCACTTCTGGCTGTCGTTCCTGGGCTTCATCCTGTTCAGCACCGCGCTGTGGATCGGCGGCTTCAACCAGGGCATGGAGTGGAACAACCCGACCCTGCCGTTCATCAACACCGTCAACGACATGAAGCCGTTCTGGCACGTCCGCGCCGCGGGGGCCACGCTGATGGTCATCGGCCTGTTCCTGCTGGCCTTCAACCTGTACAAGACCGCCACCGGCCCGTCAGTGATCGACGAAGGCGGTCAGGGCGTGGAGATCGCCTCGGACCGGACGCCGAGCACGCTGACGGCGTCCGTCCGCTAGGCACAAAGAAGAACCCCATGCTCCAAATCGTCATCCCCATCCTGTTTCTGGTGCTGGTCGGCATCCTGCTCAGCATCATCCGTCAGAAGCCTGAGAAGAGCGCGCTGCTGACGGGGCTGGGCATCGCCATGACCTTCATCATCGGCCTGACTTTCGTGTCGATCCTGCCGTCGTTCAACGAGAACTGGTCACAGAACACGGCCCGCAACGCGGGCCGCTACCACGCGATCTACACGACGCAGGAGCTGGCGGCGGCGGAGCGCGAGAACCGCGCCCCACAGGAGTTCACCGGGGACGTCCGCAACCCCAATAACCCGGAGCTTGCGGGCTATACTATCCCCCAGCAGCGAGGCCGGCGCATCTACCAGCGCGAAGGCTGTGTGTACTGCCACTCGCAGCAGATCCGGCCGCTGACCAATGAAATCAAGCGCTACTCTATCGGAACCAGCGTCGCGCCCATCGCCGACGAGCGGGAGTACATCTGGGACCAGCCGCACTTCCTGGGCACCCGGCGCATCGGCCCGGACCTGTCGCGCGAGGGCGGCAAGCTCAGCGACGACTGGCACTACTCCCACTTCTACTACCCGCGCCAGATGGTGCCCGGCTCGATCATGCCGGCCTTCACCTGGCTGTTCCACTTCGCGCCGGACGATCTGGTCAAGGCCAACCCGATCCCGACGCAGGACGCGCGCGACCTAGTCGCCTACGTGCAGACGCTGGGCTACGGACGGCTCGTTCCCGACGGCAAGGGCGGCTGGCGTCCCTGGCTCAAGCCCGAGGATCAGCAGTACTTCCAGGCGATCGGCCAGGCCCAGGTCGAGCGCGCCGACAAGCCTGTCCGGGGCGGCGACACCGTCTCGCCCACCAACCGGGTCACGCCGGGCGGAACTTTGTAAGGCCGTCGCAGCGGTATACTCAAAGCAGGGGCGGGCGCTCACGCGCCCGCCTTTTGTTTCTCAAGCGCGCGTCGTGCGTAGGCCGCCCTGGGGCTGAACCCCCAGGCTGTCGGAATACCTGGGGGTTCAGTCCCAGGACTCTGAAGGCCTCGGCGTGCATTCCGGGCAACTGGCACCCATGATTGACCTGACCCACCGAGTCATCCAGACACCGACCCCCACGCGCGCCGCCAACGGCAACATCCGCTGGCACGTCCCGCGCCGCGTCCTTCAAGTCGCCCTGGCGGCCCTGCTGGCGGCCCTGCCGCTGACGAACGGGCTGCGGCTGGACCTGCGCCAGGGCGAGTTCTACTTCGCCTGGCACAAAATGGCCGCGCACGACCTGTTCCTGCTGTTCTGGGTGTCCATGCTCGGCGTCTCGCTGCTGACGGCGGTGTCGTTTTTGTATGGCCGGCTCTGGTGCGGCTGGGTCTGCCCCCAGACGCTGGCGTCCGACTTCGCCGACTCGCTCCGAGCGCGGCTGGACAAGGCGCTGAGAACACGCCCCGATCGGCCCCGCTTCCTGCTGTCCCGGTCGCTCTGGGTCGGGGGCATCCTGGCCGCGGCCCTGGCCGGCGGGGTCGTGCTGGCCTGCTACTGGCTCGCCCCGCTGGAAGTGTTTGCCGCCACGCGCGCCCCCTGGCGGGACTGGGGGGCCGGCCTGACGGTCTATGTGACGGCGGGAGTTCTCGCCGCCGACATGCTCTGGCTGCGGCGACGCTTCTGCTCCCACGCCTGCCCCTACGGGCCGCTGATGAGCGTGGTCGGGGACCGAAACACACTCGCCGTGCGCTTCTTGGACGAGCGGCAGGACGACTGCATCGGGTGCCACAAGTGCGAGACGGACTGCCCGATGGGCATCGACATCAAGCAGGGCGTCGGCCAGCACTCGTGCATCGGATGCGGCGAGTGCATCGACTCGTGCAACGATGTCTTGGGGCCGCGCGGCAAGGTGGGCCTGATCGAGTTCCGCTATGGGCTGGCCCCGGAGCGGGCGACGCCGAGGCTGACTTGGCCGCAGCGGCTGGGCTTCTGGGACGCCCGCCGCGTCGCCGTCGCCGCCTGCGTCCCCCTATGCCTGGCCGTGGTCGTGTTCCTGCTTTACGGATCGCTGCCGCTCTCGGCCAGCGTCAACGCCCGCGGTGCCATCGCGCGCGTGGGGGCAGAAGTGCATAACGGCTACCAATTGACTGTCGGCAACAACGCCCCGCGAGCGGCCCGCTTCGACCTGTCCGTGAAGGGCTTGCCTCAAGCCGTCATCGCACCCGCCAACGTCACCCTGGGCGGGCACGACAGCCGTGCCGTTGATGTTATCGTGACTGGGAAAGCCGCCGCGCTGCGCCTGGGCCGGACGCCGATCCGCCTGCGCGTCCACGGTCCGGCTGGGTATCAAGACGTCAAGACGATTTTTTACACGCCGAAGCCGTGAGCCACAGGATCATGAACATCGTCGCGATCTCAGGGAGTCTGCGGGCCGCGTCGTCCAACGCGGCCCTGCTGCGCGCGTCTATTGCCCTGGCCCCGGCGGGCATGGACATTAGCCTCTACGATGGGCTGGACGATCTGCTGCACTACAGCCCCGAGCGCGACCATTATTACACACCGTCTCTCGGCGCGTCGCCAGACGCGGTCAGGGCCTTGCGCGCTGCTGTTGGGGCCGCTGACGGCGCGCTCTTCTGCACACCGGAATATGCCTACGGCATCCCCGGCAGCCTCAAAAACGCCCTGGACTGGCTCGTCTCATCGGGAGAACTGTGGCGCAAGCCCGTCGCGGTCATCAGCGCCTCCCCGTCGGCAAACGGCGGGGATAAAGCACACGCCGCGTTGCTGCTGACGCTGTCCGCTTTGGAGGCTACAGTCCCCGAGCGGGCGCGGCTGATCGTGCCGTTCGTCAAGACGGTCCTCGGCCCGGACGGGGTGCTGACCCATCCGGCGACCACGGACGCCCTCCGCGCTGTCCTCGATGCACTCGCCCAGGCAGCCGCCACGCCCACCCTTGAAAGAGAATAATCCCATGCCACGTACCTGGAGCAATATCCGCTACACCGAGACCCGCAGCTCGGCCCAGCGCGCGAGGAACAAGCCGTCCAGCCTGACGCTGTTCGTCTTTCTGATCCTCTTCAACCTGCTGCTCTTCGGCGGCCTGATCGCCTTCACGATGAACACCGTTTTGCGCCACCCGATCACCGAAATCCCGAACCTGTCGCACCCGCCGAAGGACGATTAGAAGCCGCTGACCCCTATGGCCCCTGCCCTCACCTGTGACCTCTGCGGACTGCCTGCGCGCGCGCCCATCCGCGCCGAAGTCGGGGCCTGCCCGCACACGTTCTGCTGTGCGGGCTGCCGGCAGGTCTATCAAATATTAGTCGAGAGCGATCAGCTCGGCGACGGCGCGGACCCGACAGGGACGGCGCTGTACCAGCAGTGCCTCCAGATGGGCCTGATCGCCCGGCCCGACGCGCCCTCGGATGACCGCGCATGTCCTTCCTCTCCCCCAGATTTGGGGGTCGGGGGGCCTCAAGCCGCCGACACGTTGGAGACCACGCGCGAGGCGGCTTTTCAGGTCGGCGGTATGTGGTGCGCGTCCTGCGCCTGGCTCATCGAGCATGCCCTGGACCAGATGAAGGGCATCGAGAAGAGCCGCGTGTTCTTTGCCTCGGACGTCGTCAAGGTCGTCTACAAGCCCGCGCGGGTCTCGCCCGAGGCGCTGGCCGCGACCATCCGCCGGCTGGGCTACGGCGCGGACCCGTATACGGGCGAGAGCGCCCAGGCCGACAGCCCGGCCCTGCGCGCCCGGCGCGGGCTGTTCGTCCGGGCCGTCGTCGCGCTCATCTTCGCGGTCAACGCCGGCATGTTCCAGCTCCCGTTCTACGCGGACTTCTTCGCCCGGCAGGGGCTGTCCGCCGACGCGATCCACGCCCTGCCGCGCATCGAGCTGACGCTGTCGCTGCCCGTGCTGTGGGCGGGCGGACCGATCTTTGCCAAGGCCTGGGGGGCGGCCCGGCGGGGGGCAGCGGTGATGGAGACGCTGATCACGCTGGGCGTCGCCGTCTCGTTTGCCTACAGCACGTGGGTCGTCGTGCGCGGCGGCGTCCACGTCTACTTCGACACGGGCGACATGCTGGTCAGCCTGATCCTGGTCGGCAAGCACATCGAGTCGGGCGCGCGGCACGACGCCTCGGGGGCCATCGCGCTGCTGCACGGCCTGCTGCCGAAAAAAGCCACCGTCCGAGCGCCGGACGGGCGCGAGGTCCTGGTGGCTCTGGAAAAGCTCGGCGCGGGGGATCGGGTCGTCGTCCGCCCCGGCGAGCGCATCCCGAGCGACGGGCGCGTGGCCGAAGGCGCGGCCCTGGTGGACGAAAGCCTGCTGTCCGGCGAGGCCCGGCCCGTCGCCAAGCGGGCCGGCGACGGCGTCATCGGCGGCACGGTCGCCACGGATGCGCCTTTGGTTGTCGAAGTCACGCGGACGGGGGGCGAAACGACCCTGGCGCAGATGATCGCCCTGGTGGAAGAGGCGCTGGCCGCCAAGTCCCCGGTCGAGCGGTGGGCGGACCGCATCTCGCGCCGCTTCGTGCCCGCCATCATCGCCCTGTCACTCCTGACCGCGATTGTTCTCTTGCTGCTGGGCCGCGCGCCCGCCGACGTGTTGGTGCGGGCCGTCACGGTGCTTGTCATCGCCTGCCCCTGCGCGCTGGGCCTTGCGACGCCGCTGGCCGTGACCACGGGTATCGGGGCGGCGGCGGCGCGCGGCATCTTGATCGGCAATGCCGATGTCCTCCAGACACTACCCAACGTCCGCCGCTTGCTGCTGGACAAGACGGGGACACTGACCGAGGGCCGCTTTGCCGTCCGCCTGTTCACCGGCACGCCCGACGACCTGGCCGCCCTGGGCGCTTTAGAAGACTCGTCGGAACACCCCCTGGCCCGCGCCCTGGTCGCCCACGCCCGCGCGCAGGGCTTGGCCTTCCTGCCCGCCCAGGACTTCACCCGCCACGAAGGCGAGGGCGTCTCCGGCACCGTCGGCGGCGAGTCGTGGTTTGCCGGCAACCGCGCCCTGTGCGCCGCCCGGTCCGCGCCCGTCCCGGAGATATTAGAGCGCCAGGCGCACGAGGCCGAAATCCAGGCGCAGACCGCGCTCTTTTACGGGGTGGGGGACAATGTTCGTGGCCTGCTGACCCTCGGCGACGCCTTGCGGCCCGGCGCACGGGAGGCGATCCGTGCCTTGCAGGCGGCGGGTCTGGCTGTCGAAATCGTCTCCGGGGACGCCCCCATGACGACCGAGGCTGTAGCCCGCGCGGCGGGTCTGGACACGTTCGCCGCCGCCGTCACGCCCGCCGGCAAGGCCGCCCGCGTCCGGCTGGCCCAAAGCACGGGGGCGGTCATCGCGCTGGCCGGCGACGGCATCAACGACGCCCCCGCCCTGGCCCAGTCCGACGTCGGCATCGCCTTCGGCTCGGGCACGGAGATCGCCCGCCGGGCCGCCGACATCACCCTGGTCGGCGACGACCTCCTGCGCCTGGCCGACCTGTTCACCCTGGCCCGCCGGACCGCCGATGTCATCCGCCAGAACCTCTTCTGGGCCTGCCTCTACAACGCCGTCTGCATCCCCCTGGCCGTCGTGGGCGTCATCCGCAACCCCATCTTCGCCGCCGGGGCCATGCTGGTTAGCAGCCTCAGCGTCGTCCTCAACACCAAGCGCCTCCGCCGCCAGCTTGCCCAAACGCGCTGACTTTGGTGTCTCGTTCGCCTGAAATAATCCCCCGCGAAACACATCGAGTTTGGCTTGATCTTAGCCGACGGGATCGGGTAGGATCGGATCGCCTTCGCCCTGAGAGGAATCCGACCCTTGCCCGCCCTTCCCCCGCCCGATCTGGCCTCCTTATCCGCACTCCCTGACGACCCGTTCGACCCCGCCGCGTGGGCCGAGCCGTCCGCCCGCGCCCAGGCGCTCATGGCTCCCATCACCGACGTCGCGCCCGATGCCGTCCGCGAGGCCCGCCCCGGCTACGCCGCGCCCGCCGCGCCCTTCTACGCCAGCCCCGACGGGAGCTTGCGGCTGTACCAGGCCGACGCCCTGGAGCTGCTGCGCCGGATGCGCGACGAGTCCGTGGATATGGTCTTCGCCGACCCGCCCTACTTCCTCTCGAACGGCGGCGTCACCTGCGTCGGCAGGCGCATGGTGCGCGTGGACAAGGGCAACTGGGACAAGTCGCAGGGCATCACCGGCGACCACACCTTCAACCTGCTCTGGCTGGAAGGCCATGAGGCCGGTTCAAGTGCGTGGGGTCCAATAGTGGCAAAGCCCCAGCTCCTGGACCGCATTGTGTCCAAGTGCCAGGACTGATTTTCTTTCCGCCTCCTCCGTCAGACAAGGAGTTCTTACGCCATTCGCTTTCTGCGGGCAACGGCCAGCTCGGCCAGACCGAGGGCAAGCATCAGGGCCAGGGAGATCACCGAGGAGGCTTCCGGTACGGGGTTAGCGTTGGGCGTCAGCAGGAAGGCGTCCTCCTGACCGTTGCGGTTAACACCGTAGCCCGTGATGAAGCCGGTATCGCTGATGCCCGTTGCTTGCGTCAGCATGAAGCCCGAACCGGGCGCAATTAGGCGATTCAGGTCAGTCATCACGCCATTGGAGAAAATATAAGCGTCCTGAGCACCGCGCGCCGTGCTGGACCCCCCTACGACTTGCCCTTGGGCGTTGACTCCGCGACCGAAACTGTAGGTTCCGCCCAATGTCCCCAGGTCTTGGAGTGTCCCGCCATGCTGGCCGGACAAAAAGGCGCGGACGGTGCCACCTGCCGTATCAGAGTCCCCAGAGACCTGTCCACTGGCATTAACCCCAGCATCAGAGCTGTTTGTCCCGCCGAGTGTCCCTAGGTCAGTCATCGCGCCCTGGGAGAAGAAGAAGGCATGGACGGCACCGCCCGCCGTGCTGGAGTCTCCGGCGACCTGTCCGCCGTCATTAACCCCATTTCCCTGGCTAAAACCCCCTCCTAGCGTCCCCAAATCGGTCAGGCCAATCCCATTCGGACCGGAAAGGAAGGCATGGCCGAAGTTGCCGTTTCCCGGGTCAGCGACTCCGGTGACCTGCCCGCTGACGTTGACCCCGAACCCGAGACTGTAGCCCCCTCCCGGCAGAGTACCCAAGTCTTGGAGCGCCCCACCGTTTGGGCCGGATAAGAAGGCATGAGTGTTGCTGCCGCCCGCCATTGTGGAATATCCAGTGACCTGCCCGCTGGCATTAACCCCAAAGCCGGTGCTGGTGGATGCGCCTGGTAGAGTTCCCAGGTCTTTCAATGCCCCGCCGTTCACGCCGGACAGAAAGGCATGGGTGTCATTGCTTGCCGTACCGGCGTATCCGGCAACCTGCCCGCTGGCGTTGACCCCATTTCCCTGGCTATAAGTATAGGTCCCGCCCAGTGTGCCCAGGTCGGTGAGGGTGTAAGATTGTGCCTGGGCGGCGACGGGGGCCAGGGCGGTGAGGGCCAGGCCGGTCCAGGCAAGGATGCCGCTGAGACCGATACGTGTGCGGGTTCGAGACGAAGAGAGAATTTTCATACAAGTGTCCTTTTTACGAGAATAATGGCTGACCGCTGAACCGAGTAGTTATGCGGGATGATTGCCCACGGCGAAGAGTGCGGATTTTATACTTGTCTGCACTGCAACAATCATGCCAAACCGGCGCTTCTACGGGGAAAATCCAGTGAGGGAATGAACGCGCTCATAAGGCGGCTGTTTCGGCGCTCTCGTGCAACACTTTCAGCCCCTCTGGCATCGCTTCCAGCACGCGCAGGAGGTTGGAGATTGCCTGGGACGGCAGCACTTCGCCGCTCTCGTACTTGTGGAAGGCGTTCGGCCCGCCCCCCAGCAGCGACCCGGCCTTCTGCTGGTTCAGCCCCAGCTTCTTGCGGATGCGGCGCACCTCGTCCGGCAGCACCAGACGTTCCGCCTGCGCCTTCAGCCGGTTCAACTGCCGATCTGAGACGTCCATGTCCCGACCGTCTACAACTCCCTCCCCACACTCACAGTACCAGCCGGGCATGTCAAAGGTAGCGGACAATCCTTTGTAGGTGATGGTAACAGGCCGGATGCCCCTAGTCATGATCGCCCCGCACTCGTGGCATATCGGAGCAGCTTCCGGGCAGGTTCGGTCGGAACACGGTTTGTTAGCCATTGTCTTTCTCCTTGAACGAGAGGAGCTTGAAGAGCGTTACGGTATCGGCGGTAAACTTGACGTAGAGAACGCCCACTCAGGACGGCACGTGATACACGTCCTGCCAAATCTTATGGTCCGCATAGGAGGTCATAGACTTGTAAAAATGCGCCGGCAGCATCGTCTGTATGAGGGCGACGATTTCAGGCTTCCCAAAGCCAAGATTGGCAGCATCGTTGAATGCCGTGATGGTCAGGCGTAGTGCCTCAGCCGTTGAGAACGTAAACTTGAACGTATCAAGATCGTAAGTCGGCTTCCATTTGTCCATCGCGTGTGATCCTTCACAAACCGATTATACCACCATTAAGGTTGTTTTAGCTTGACCGCAGCGTCTCGAACAGGGCCAAAGCCTGGCTGAGGCGGGCGGGGAAGAGCCAGCGGGGGAGGGGGCGGGCGTGCCATTCGCCCATGCCGTCGAGGTCGGCGGGGAACAGGGGGAACAGGCCGGAAGCGTAGAGGACGGCGGAAACGGGGTCGGTGTCGGCCTGACCGTCGGACGACAGCAGGGCCAAGGGGCCGAAGGGGCAAATCTCGATCTGGACCGGGCCGGATTCGGTTTCGAGCAGAAGCGACGGCAGGGCGTCGGCCTGGGCCACGTCGTCCAGGCGGGAGAGCGGGCCGAGGTCGGCGAGGGCGGTCAAGGGCAGATCGGGCACGGCCAACAGACCGTCGAAAGCCGCGTCGGATGTCCGACGTCCGGCCTGGCGCTCGACGTGGGCGAGCACACGACCGACGGCCTCGGCGGCGTTCTTCGGGGGCGGCAGGCCGTCGCCCTTCTGCCAGCGCGCGCCGCCTGCGGGCGGGTCTTCGGGTTGGTCGCCGGTTTGATTTTCGGGCGGGGTCACGACTCGACGCTCTGCAAGGTGTCCAGGAAGCGCGGGAAGAAGCCCAGCTTGCGCCCGCCCAGCCCGCGCAGGATGTCCTGGAAGTGGGTGGCGTTACCGCTCGACGCCAGCAGCGTCACCAGAGTCCGGCCCTTCTGCACGTCGGCGTGGTAGCCACGCGCGGCCTGCTGCGGGATGCCGCCCGAGGTCACGACGCCGACGATAGCCCCGAGGATGCCCCCGACCACGGCGCTCACGAGCTGCCAGGCTAGTGCATGGGCGGCGATGGACGGCTCCAGCGACTGGAAGAAGACCAGCAGCGCGGCGGCCAGCGACGCCAGCGGGGCACCGACGACGAACCCGACGATGGCGCGCGGGGCCATCTCGTCCACGGCGTTGATGGGCCGCTCGACGTCGTGCGTCTCGACCTCGCGCACCCCGGTCGCCAGCGTGTCCGAGTCCGGCCCGTTGTGGTCATCGGCCGTCCCCGCCGCCCCGCCCGCCCCGTGGTAGACCAGGGTGATGTCGGCCAGCGGCACCCCCTCGTCCACCAAGGCCTGCGCCGCCCGCTCGGCCTGCGCGTTGTCGTCAAAAACCGCCACTACTGTTCCGGCCATTCGTTGTCTCCCTGTGAAAAACCTCTACCCCCGCACACCCGCCTTGACCAGTGTTCCCAGGCGCATCGAGTGCGCGTGGCAGATCGCCACGGCCAGGGCGTCGGCGGCGTCGTCGGGCTTGGGCACCGCGGCCAGGCCCAGCAGGCGCGTCACCATGAACTGCACCTGCTTCTTCTCGGCCCGGCCCGTGCCCACGACCGCGCTCTTGACCTGGGTGGGGGTGTACTCGGTCCACGGCAGCCCGCGCTGCGCGAGGGCGAGTAAAATCACGCCCAGGGCGCGGCCCACCGGGATGCCCGTCGTGACGTTGTTAGTGAAGAACAGCCGCTCGGTGGCGACTTCCTCGGGCCGCCACTCGTCCAGCAGCGCGTTGAACTGGTCGTAGATCGTCCGAAGGCGGGTCGGAGCGTCGTCGCCCGGCGGCGTCACGATGACGCCGCCGGCGCGGTACGTCACCCGATCGCCGCGCTTCTCGATCACCCCAAAGCCCGTCGTCGCCGTGCCGGGGTCGATGCCGATGAGTATCATAATTGCCTGAATGTGGATCGGGCGCGGGTCACAGCCGCACGACCTCACCCGTCCGGGCCGATTGGTAGACGGCCAGCACTAGCTCGACCGCCTTGCGGCCCTCTTCGCCGTCCACGGCGGGGCGGCGGCCCGTCCGGCAGCAGTCCACGAAATCCGCGAGCTGCGCCCGGTGCGCCTCGCCCCAGACGGCGGCGGGATCGGACGCGGCACCCATTGCCCCTGCCGAAGCACTCGCCGCCTGCGTCCCGCCCTGGGCGACCTGGACCGCGTGGGCCTGGGCAAGCTCCCCGCCGCCCGCCGGCCCGTTCCTAGTCGTCAGCGTGTGCAGCGTGTCACCCTCGATGACCGCGCTGCCCTCCGTCCCATGCAGGGCCAGCCGGGCGGGGAAGCCGGGGAACAGGGCCGTGGACGCCGTCAACGTCGCCACGGCCCCGTTCTCTAAACTCAGGGTCGCCGCCAAGACATCTTCGACTTCGATACGCGCATGGGCCAGCGTCCGCGCCTGCGCGTAAACCGAAGAGACCGGCCCGGCCAGCCAGCGCAGCAGGTCGGCGGTGTGGACGCCCTGGTTCATCAGCGCCCCGCCGCCGTCCATATCCCACGTCCCGCGCCAGTCGCCCGAGTCGTAATACTCCTGCGTCCGATACCACGGGACACTCGCCTCGGCGTAGACGAGATCTCCCAGCGCGCCGGCCTCGACGGCGTCCTTCACCGTGCGGCTGGCCGCGTCAAAACGGTGCTGGGAGATCACAGCCAGCGTCTTACCCGATTCGCGCGACGCGGCCAACAAAGCGTCGCAGGCGGGCAGCGAGACGTCCATCGGCTTCTCGACGACGGTGTGCTTGCCGGCCCGCAGGGCGCGCACCCCCAGGGCGGCGTGCAGGCCGCTCGGCACACACACCACCACGGCGTCAATGGCGGGGTCATCAAGGATAGCCTCAAAGCTCCGCGCCTCCAGCCCGAACTGCTGCGCCAGCGACTCGGCCCGGTGGGGCACGGAGTCGGTGCAGGCCACCAGCCGCGCGCCGTCCCCATGCAGCGCGGCTAGGGCATTCGCGTGGGTGGGGGCGATGCTGCCGCAGCCGACGAGGGCGAAACGTAGCGAGCCGTCTTGCATTGGAGTTGATTGTACGAGAAATCGGGCCGGATTGTCAAGGGCGCTTCACTCACGCTGCCGCGCCACGGCGGCGTGGAACGGCGCGGGCGGGGTGCGCGACTCCAGCGCGCGCCGGTAGGCGGCCCGCGCCGCCGCGTTGTTGCCTGCCCGTTCCTCGGCCTGGGCCAGTGCAAACCAGTCCTCGCCCCCTGCCCCGTCCAGGCCGGCGGTGCGCCGGCGCTCGCGCAGGGCGTTCTCACTCGCAAAGCCGAAGTCGTAGACGGCGGCCAGCATCCGGCCCGTCGCGATGTCGCGCGGCGACTGCGTTCGCCGGGCTTCGAGCCGCGCGCGCAGGTCATCCAGCGCCCCCGCCTCTTTCGCCGCAAGCAGCGCCTGGTTCGCCTGCTGCATCCCCGCGTCCTCGCCCCACAGTGGCGGCTGCATGGCGGCGGCCAATGAAGACTGCCACGTATCCAGCGCGTCCAGCGCATTTTGCGTGTTCCCGGCGAATGCCTCCGCGCCGGCCCCGGAAGCGCGGGCGGGCACGGGGTGGGCGAACATACGCCGCTTCGCCATGACCTCCCCATGCGCCGCGGCCTCATGGTGCGCCGCCTTTGACTGGCCGAAGACAAGGCCAGGGGACTGGTACGAGTTGTTCGGCTGTGCCTTCGTCCGCTGCTGGACTTGGCCGCTGGTGCTGGCGATGCTGACCGGATCGTTGCGCCCCGGCACGGAGGCACCGTGCCCATTCTCGTCACGCGCCGTGGGTGCAATGGGCGGCGGAACGAGCGCCGGGGCGGCTGCGGGCGGGGCGTCATAGACGGTTGGGGGAGGCACGGGCACGGCAGGCGGGGCCGCAGCGACGCGCCCTGCCATGGGGCCGGAGGCGTTCCCGAAGGTCCCGTTCACCACAGACGGCGCGGGGGGCGGTGCGACGGGATGGGCTACGGCCACGCGCCCCGTCATGGGGCCGGAGACGTTCCCACCAGTCGGCAGGGCGAACGGGGCGGCGGCGGCATACAGCGGCTTGGACTTCGGCGGGGGCGCTGGCGGTACTCCGGGTGCTGCCAGCGCGTGTCGTTCGCGCATGGGAGTTGCCGGGGGCGTCGTGTTGGCGCGGGCGACGTGCGCTGCCGACGGTGCCGCCGGCAGGGTGTGAGGAGAGGACAGGGCGGACGGCGTTCTGGCCGGGCGGGGCACGTCCGGCGTGTGCAGGCCGGGCAGCCAGAGCGTCCCTGCCACAAGTCCGGCGGCGGCCGTGGCTCCCGCGCCGGCCAGCCACCAGGCGCGCACGGGCCGTGGCGGGATTGGGGCCGGTTCGAGACGCGCGCGCAGGCGACGCCAGGCATCGGCAGGGGGCGTCGCATTCGTGGGGGGCGTGTTTGCGGCCTGGAGGCGGGCGCGCGTCCGCCGCAGCCGCTCGGCCTCGGCGGCCAGGGCGGGGTCGGCGGCCAGGAGCGATTCGAGCCGCGCCCGCCGCGCCGCGTCGAGGTCGTCGTCAAGGTAGGGCAGGAGCCAGGGGTAGAACTTTGCGTTTCGCATGAGTATCGTTTCGCGGCGTTGACAAAGACCCGCCGGCCGGGTCCCTCTTAGCTCCTACTCCTCCAGCCAGCCCAGCGTCTGGCGCAGCCTGCGGCAACCGTAGTGCAGGCGTGACCACACGGTGCCGACCGAGCAGCCCAGCAGGGCGGCGACTTCCTCGCAGGGCAGGCCCTCGAAGTAGTGCAGCAGCAGAACGGTCCGCTGCTTCTCGGGCAGGCACTCGACGGCGCTGCGGAGCGCGCGGTCCCGCGCCCGCAGGGAGGCGACGTCTTCCGGGCCGGGGTCCGCCATCGCCAGGGCCGCGCGGACCGTGGGGGGCAGATCTTCCTGCGAGACGGCCTGCGCGTTGCGCTTGGCCCGGTGCCACTGCCGGATCGCCATGTTGGTGCCGATGCGGTAAAGCCAGGTCGAGAACTGCGCGTCGCCCCGGAACTTGGGCAGCGCCCGCCAGGCCTGCACGAAGACGTCCTGCGCCACGTCGTCCACGTCATCCGCCGTTGCCGCCGGCCCCAGGACACGGGCGACGAGGGCGTAGACACGCTTGTCGTGCCGGGCGAAGAGCCGCCCGAAGGCATCGGCATCCCCCCGCTGACAGCGCCGGACCAGGGCGGCGTCGGTATCCCCCTCCGCGGCGGTTTCACCTGCCTGCGCCCCTGCGGCGTCCGGTTGTGAGACTTCTGATTTGTTGAACACGGGTTTAGACACAGAAGGTGCGCGGGGGCTTCAAGGAAAACCCGCCCGATAAGAACCCACCCGGCGGGCAAGCCCGCCACCTTCCCGATGCGGGAGGGCGAGGAGATTAAGCTTGCTGAGACAAGCCCGATCATGGTCAAGATGGCGCGCGGTCGAGATGACGGCAGATGCGGGACAGTGCCGGCCCGATCCGCTCGGTGACTTCATCGCTGGTAACACGCAAGACGCGGATACCCTTCTCGCCGAAGATGCGATCCCGCTCCGCATCATAGTCCGTGTCGTGGATAGACCCGTCCACCTCCACAACCAGCGCGGCGGAATGACAGTAGAAGTCCGCGATGAACCCGCCGATGATCTGCTGACGGCGGAAATTGACGCCAAGACGGTCTCCGCGCAGCCGGCTCCAAAGTATAGCCTCGGTCGGCGTCATCCACCGGCGCATTCGACGCGCCAGGATGACCTTGGCCTCCTCGACCTGCTGACCGACAACCACATTCCGTGGCTTGACTCCATCCATGCAGCCCCCTACTCCCTATAAGCGTTCGCCCCGTCTACCGCCGAACACCCTCTTATCCCTCCCGCATCGGGAGGGTAGCGGGCTTGCCCGCCGGGTGGGTTCTTCCGTGGACCGGCCCGCCCGCCGGGTAGGTTCTGTCGCCTCGTTGCCCAACAGTGCCCCTTGCTAAATCGCCCAACTTCTGCTAGAATGGGGTCGGTTCTCCCCCACATATAGACTCTTGCCTAATTGATCATCTATATTTAGTGCCCGGCAGTATATGACGGCGGGTGGCAGCAAGTATCAGAAAGTCCCAGATCAGAAGGTCTCAAAGGCACACGTCTTCATGAACATCACCCCGTCCAACTTCGTTCACCTGCATCTGCACTCCGAGTACAGCCTGCTGGACGGCGCGTGCCGCATCGACGACCTGGTCAAGAAGGCCGTGGACCTCGAAATGCCCGCCGTCGGGCTGACCGACCACGGCGTCATGTACGGCTCGATGGAATTCTACCTGAAATGCAAGAAAGCCGGCATCAAACCGCTGGTCGGCAACGAAATGTATGTCGCCACGCGGACGCGGCACCAAAAAGAGAACAAGAAGCTCGACGACGCCCGGCACCTGGTGCTGCTGGCGATGAACGAGACGGGCTACAAGAACTTACTCAAGCTGACGTCCATCGCATCGATGGAGGGCATGTACTATAAGCCGCGCATCGACCGCGAGCTGCTGCAAGAATACAACGAGGGATTAATTTGTCTGTCGGCGTGCCTGGGGGCTGAGGTGCCGCAGCACCTGATGAACGGCGACCTCAAGGCCGCCGAGTACGCGGCGAGCGAGTTCAAGGAGATCTTCGGGGACCGCTATTACCTAGAGCTTCAGGACCACATGCTGGAAAAGCAGCACGCGGTCAACGCCCAATTGATCGAGATGGCGGATCGGCTGCGGATCCCCCTGGTCGCCACCAATGACGTCCACTATCTGAACGACACCGACGCCGACCCCCATCAAGTGCTGCTGTGCGTCCAGACCAGCACGACGATGGACGACCCGAAGAAGATGAACTATGGGTCCAAGGACTTTTTCATGAAGTCCCAGGCCGAGATGCTGGCACGGTTCCCCGGACGCGAGGATGCCCTGGCCCGGACGGTGGAGATCGCGGACCGGTGCAACTTGGATTTGCAGTTCGGGCGGCTGGAGATGCCCTCGCCGGGCGACACGCCCGAGGGCATGAACGCGCAGTCTTATCTCAACAAGCTCTCGTTCGAGGGCATGAAGACGCGCTACCCCCACATCACCGAAGAGCACGAGGAGCGGCTGCGGTTCGAGCTGAACGTCATCGAGCAGACCGGCTTCGGGCAGTATTTTCTGATCGTCCGCGACTTCGCCAACTTCGCCCGGCGCGAGGGCATCTTCTTCGGCGTCAGAGGCTCGGCGGCCGGCTCGATGGCGTCCTACTGCGTCGGCATCACCGATGTTGACCCGCTGGAGTACGGGCTGACGTTCGAGCGGTTCCTGAACCCCGAGCGGCTGTCCATGCCCGACATCGACATGGACTTCGAGGATCACCGGCGGCAGGACGTGATCGATTACGTCGTGGAAAAGTACGGCCGGGACCGAGTCGCCCAGATCGTGACCTTCGGGACCCTGGCCGCCCGCGCGGCCATCCGGGACTGCGGGCGGGCGATGAACAAGATGCCGCCCGCCGAGATCGACAAGCTGTGCAAGATGATCCCGACGCTGCCCGTGGGCATGAAGATCACCAAGGCATTGGAAGTCAACCCCGAGTTCAAGGCCGCTTATCTAGGCAACCCGCAGGCGCGCGAATTGGTAGACACCGCCCTGCGGCTCGAGGGCCTGACCCGGCATGACAGCGTCCACGCCGCGGGCGTCGTCATCTCAGCCACGCCGCTGGTCGAGAACATCCCGATCCAGCGCGCGGACGACGGCGTGGGCCTGGTCACGGGCTACCCGGCGAACGTGCTGGAGAAAATTGGCCTGATCAAGATGGACTTTCTGGGCCTGGCGAACCTGACCATCCTCGCCAGGGCCGTCCGCAACGTCAAGCGCAACCACGGCGTGGACATAGACGTGCTGAAGCTGCCGCTGGACGACAAACGGACCTACGACCTCTTGGGGCGCGGCGAGTGCTCGGGCGTGTTCCAACTGGAAGGCGGCCAGATGCGCCGCTACATCGCCGAGCTGCGGCCCGGCTCGGTCGCCGAGGTCGCGGCCATGGTCGCCCTGTACCGTCCCGGCCCGATGGCGCAGATCCCGCGCTACATCCGCTGCAAGCTGGGCATGGAGCGGATCGAGTACCCGCACCCCGCCCTCGAACCCATCTTGAAAGAGACCTACGGCGTCATCGTCTACCAGGATCAGGTTTTACGCATCGTCCAGGCCATTGCCGGGTTCTCGCTCGGCCAGGCGGACATCCTGCGTAAGGCCATGGGCAAAAAGATTCTGAAAGAGATTGTCCAGCAGCGCGCAAACTTCATGGCGGGCGTCGCCGACAAGGGCATCGTGGACGAGAAGACGGCCACGTACATCTTCGACCTGATCGAGCCGTTCGCCGGGTATGCGTTCAACAAGGCCCATGCGTTTTGCTACGCAATGGTCGCCTACCAGACGGCGTATCTCAAGGCCAACTACCCCGTCGATTACTTCGCCGCCCTGATGGCGGTCCAGGCCGACGACACGGACAAACTGGTGGCGTTCATCGAGGACGCCAAGCGGACCGTTGTGGACGTGGACGGCGAGAGCCGGCGCATCGAGATTCTGCCCCCGGACGTCAACGCTTCGGACGCCGACTTCACGGGCCGGGGGGCCGCCATCCGGTTCGGCCTGCTGGCGATCAAGAGCATCGGCAAGGCACCCATCGAGGCCGTGCTCGCCGCCCGCGCCAAAGAAGGCCCGTTCACCAGCCTGCACGACTTCTGCGCCCGCGCCGGGGAGTTCGGGCTGACCTCCAAGAGCGCCATCGAAACGCTCATAAAAGCCGGGGCGCTGGCGAGCCTGCACCCGGACCGCGCCCGGCTGCTGGCGGGCCTGGAAAGCGCGCTGCACAGCGCGGTCAGCACGGCCCGCGACCGCAAATCGGGCCAGGTGTCCATGTTCGGCGACGACGGCGATGCGGACAGCCTGGAGCGCGTCATCCCGCCGCTGCCCGAGGCCGACCCGCTGAAGCCCAGCGAGATCACGGCGATGGAGAAGGAACTGCTGGGCCTGTACCTGAGCGATCACCCCCTGGACCAATACGCCGCCGCCGTCAAGGCGCACGTCACGCACACCGTCGACGACTGCCGGGGCCTGGGCGACAAAGAGGAGATCACCCTCGCCGGTGTGCTTACCAATGTCCGCCCGTACTACACCAAGGGCAAGAACGAGCTGATGTACTTCCTGACCCTGGAGGACAAGTCCGGCACCATCAGCGTGACCCTGTTCCCCCGCTCCGCCGCAACGCTGACCGAGGTGCCTCAAAAGGACAGCGTCGTCATCGTCAAGGGCAAGACCTCCCACCGCGACCGCATCAACAAAGGCGGGGCCGAGGACGAGGGCGGCTCGGTCGCCAGCGTCGAGATCTCCGCCGATACCCTCGCCCCCGTCGCCACGGCGGAAAAGCTCCTGGGCGCGGGTGCCACGTATGTCCGCGAGGCCCGGCCCGCCTTCTCCTGCCTGAACATCCGCCTGAGCGAGCAGATGGCCGACAAGATGCGCCCCTTGCAGCGCAAGCTGGCCGAGTACCGCGCCTCCTCCGGTGGCGGCAGCCGGCTCTTGCTGCACATCCAGGACGGCCCGCGCACCCGCCGCATCCAGCCCAACCTCACCGTCACCCCCGACGAGCAGATGGTGGACTATCTGCGCCACCTGCTCGGCAACTCCCAGGCCGTGTGGACGGAGTAGAGACGGCTGACATAGGCTGATGCCACCCGTGGTACAATAAGCCACCGGCCTACGGTCTGTTCTGTCGTATCGCCTGAAAGCCGTGCGCCGCCCGTTCCGCCGCCTAAACGCGGTAAAGGCTGCGCGTTCGGGCGTGTTGTGCCACGCTCATGCGACAGAGTAACAAGTTAGGTTGCAGAGCGAGGTGCTTCGCTGTGGAAGAGACAAGACATATTCGGGCAGAATTGAACTTTCTCTCAACCGCCCAGGGTGGTCGAAGCACGCCCGTGGAAACTGGCTATAGTCCTCAGTTTACTTATCATGGCACAGGATGGAGCGCGTCCCACTCGTTCATTGGTCGAGAGCGCGTTCATCCCGGCGAGACAGCCGAGGCTTACCTCACGTTCTTGACGCCACCGGGAATAGAATATCATGGCTCACGGCTTCATGTCGGCCAGGACTTTACTATACAAGAAGGCAATCGGATCGTTGCACGTGGGCGAGTCTTGGAAATCATAGCCCAAGTACCAGGGCTTGAACATCCTGCAACCTAACAATGCGCTGCACCCGAAGCCATCAGCCGGATTAGGTAGCAAACAGCACAAATATGAACAGGTATGTCTACATCTCGTGCCTGAAGGACGAGCGAAACCTGCCGCAAGTTGTTAGGTTGTGTCAGTGGCTAATGTCTAACGGATTTATCTATGTCTTCGGCAATGGCGGAGGCCATGTTTCCGGGGGCCATGCAGGTTTCGCCTTTAAGCAGTGCGCTGCCTTTGTGGCTGTCGCCGGGTATGGCTACAATGCTTCCACTTGGCTCAACGGTGAGTTTCATGAAGCTTGGGGCCTGAGCAAGTCAAATCCTGACCATCGTCCCTTCTTGTTCGGGTTAAGCATAGACGGGGCTATGTTGCCACGTTGTTCTCAAGGCAGCCCTATACACTGGCTGGATTTGGAGCAGAGTCGTTTACACGCGGAGCAGAGCTACACTGACCGGCTCTTTGAGTTAGAAGGCAAACAACCAGAAACCTAACAATGCGGCCCGCCCGATGTTTCCGTTACGCGGCGCAGCCGCCCTGTCCCGAGTTTCTGATTTATGCAAAAAGTTTTGTGCGTGTTCGGGACGCGGCCTGATGCCATCAAGATGGCCCCGGTCGTGCTGGAATTGAAGCGGCGGCCAACCGAGTTCGCCGTCAGCGTCGCTGTCACGGGCCAGCACCGGGCCATGCTCGACCAGGTGTTGACCGTCTTCGGCATCGCGCCCGACTTCGACCTGGACATCATGACGCCCGGCCAGACGCTGGCCCAGGTGACCACGCGGTCGCTCAACGGCCTGGACCCCATCTTAGATTCCGTCAAGCCGGACTGGGTGCTGGCACAGGGCGACACCACCACGACGTTCGCGGCGGCCCTGGCCGCGTTCTACCACCGCGCGCGCTTCGGCCACGTCGAGGCGGGCCTGCGGACGGGCAACACGTTTGACCCGTTCCCCGAGGAGATGAACCGCCTGCTGACCACGCGCCTGGCGACCCTGCACTTCCCGCCCACGCCCGAATCGCGCGCCAACCTCCTGGCCGACGGGGTGGGGGAAGAGGCGGTCGTGCTGACCGGCAACACGGTTATCGACGCTCTGATGGACGTTGCCGCCAAAGAGTACGTGGCCGATGACCCGCTGCTTGCTGAAATACTCGCCGACCCGCGCCGGATGCTGCTGGTCACGACGCACCGGCGCGAGAACTGGGGCGAGCCGATGGCGCGCATCGGGCGGGCGGTGCGCCGTATCATAGATGCTTTTCCCGAAACGGTGGCCGTCGTCCCCTGGCACCTCAATCCCCTGGTGCGGGAGGCGCTGACGCCCTCGCTCTCCGGGCAGGCGCGCGTCCGGCTGATCGAGCCGCAGGACTATGTCCCGTTCGTCAAGCTGATGCAGAAGTCGGCGCTCATATTAACCGACTCGGGCGGCGTCCAGGAGGAAGCGCCCAGCCTAGGCAAGCCTGTGTTGGTGCTGCGCGAGACGACCGAGCGGCCCGAGGGGGTCGCGGCGGGCACGGCCAAGCTGGTTGGAACGGACGAGGAGCATATCGTGGCCGAGGCGTCGCGCCTCTTGTCCGACCCCGCCGCCTACGCCGCCATGTCCCGCGCCGTCTCGCCCTACGGCGACGGCGGGGCCGCCCGGCGCATCGCCGACGCGCTGAGCGGACATGGGTGGGCGGATGGGTTGAAGGCCCCGGCACTGGAAGTGCCGGGCTACCCAGCGAAAGTCACTCCGTGACTCAGAAGCGGCTGACATAGCCCCGTCTTCGGTCTTACTCTTCAGTGCCGGAGGCACTTCCTCCGGGTAACCCGGCACTTCCAGTGCCGGGCGACGACGCCGAACGCGATTTCTGCAACAACGCCAGAGGAGACCACGACTTTTGCCTCCGCCTACATCGCCGATCACCGACAACTTCACACCGCACCTCACGTACATACAGGCCCTCATCTTGGGCCTGGTTCAAGGCGTCACCGAGTTTTTGCCCATCTCCAGTACGGCCCACATGCGGATACTGCCGGCCCTGCTCAACCACTACAACTCCTCGTGGCCCAATGACACCGGGGCGGCGTTCTCGGCCATCGCCCAGTTGGGGCCGATGGTCGGCATCATCGCCTACTTCCGGCACGATTTAGCCCGCTACATCGCCGGTCTGTTCCGGTCGTTTTCCGCCGCCAAGCTGTTCCCCGAGGGCGACCAGGATGCCCGCCTGGCCTGGTACGTCGTCTTCGCCACCGTCCCGATCATCATCGCCGGGCTGGCCCTGGAGAAGCGCATCGACGGCCAGTACCGCAACCTTTACTTCATCGCCGGGGCAATGATCGTGCTGGCCCTGTTTTTGCTGGCCGCCGAGCTAGTCGGGAAGAAGACGCGGCGCTTGGAAAGCCTGACGCTGCGCGACGCCCTGGTGATCGGCTTGACTCAGGCGCTGGCCGTCATCCCCGGCACGTCGCGGTCGGGCGTCACCATCACCAGCGGGCTGTTTCTAGGCTTGGAGCGCGAGGAGGCCGCCCGGTTCTCGTTTTTGCTGTCGGTCCCGGCCATCACGCTGGCAGGCCTGTACAAGCTGGCGAAGACCGTCCCCCATGCGAATTTGCACGACGTCGCCGGCCCCTACCTCTTCGCCGCCGCGGTGGCAGGCGTCTTCGCCTACCTCGTCGTGCGCCTCTTGCTGGGGTATCTGAGCGACGAGCGGCACACGACGATGCCGTTCATCGTGTACCGGATCGCGCTGGGCATCGCGCTGATTGGCCTGGTGCATCTGGGCATCGTGGTGCCCCAGTCGCACTGAGATAGGTGGTCTTTCATGTTACATTTGGAAGGATTTGCGGCATAATGCTGTTAATTGTGCCAGGCCGGCGGCTTCAGGGCCGGCTGTTACGCGCTGTGCTCCCCACTTCGCGCCGCGTGTAGACCCCGAAAGGACCCAGAGTACACCATGCCCATCCCCTCACGCACCCGTTCGCCCAAGCGCACCGCACGGACGGCCGGAACCCTGACGCTGGCGGTGCTCGGCCTGTCGGCGCTCGCCGCGCCGGGCCGCGTTTCCGCCGCCCCCGCCGCTGCGGCATCCCCTGCTTTCCGTGCCCTGACCGGCCACATCCCGGACGCCGTACGCCAGGCGCAGCCCGTTTCCACCCTGAACCCATCCTGGACGCTGTCCATGGCCCTGGCCCTGCCCCTGCGCCACCAAGCCGAGCTTGCCGATCTGCTGCGCGGCCAGGCCGACCCCAGCGACGCGCGCTACGGCCAATTCTTAACGCCCCAGCAGTTCGCGGACCGTTTTAGCCCGACCCAGGCCGACTATGACCGCGTCGTCGCCTACGCCAAGTCGGTGGGCCTGACCGTCGTCGCCACGCACCCGAACCGGACGGTGCTGGACGTTTCCGCCCCGGCGGGGTCGGTGGAGCGCGCCTTCGGCCTGCACCTGCTGGTCTACCAGTCGGGCCAGGATGGGCGCTTCTTCTTCGCGCCGGACGCCGAGCCGCGCGTCCCGTCCGCCCTCGCCGCCATCGTGACCGGAGTCGTCGGGCTGGACAACGCCGCCCAGTGGCAGCCCCACTTCCGCCTCCGGCCCGAGCCGGCCGTTTCCCCGTTCCTGGACCCCAGCGCCCTGCCGCTCCAGACCGGCTCCGGGCCGGGCGGCGGGCTGGCCCCCAGCGACATCAAGAAGGCCTACAACCTTGCCGGCGTGACCCAGACCGGCAGCGGCCAGACCCTGGGCCTGTTCGAGCTGGACGGCTACAAGTCGACCGACATCACCGCCTACGAGACGAAGTTCGGCCTGCCCGCCGTCCCGCTGCAAAATGTCTTGATTGACGGCTACTCCGGCGCGGCCGGGAGCGGCGCGGGCGAAGTCACGCTCGACATCGAGCTGCAAGCTGCCCTCGCCCCCAGTGCGACCAAGATCGTCGTCTACGAAGGCCCGAACTCCAACACGGGCGTCGTAGACACCTACAACAAGATCGCGACTGATAACCTCGCCAAGCAGATCAGCACGTCGTGGGGCGAGCCGGAGAACTCGGCCTCGGCCAGCGTCCGCAGCAGCGAGAACGCCGCCTTCCAGCAGATGGCGTCCCAGGGGCAGTCCATCTTCGCCGCCGCAGGCGACAGCGGGGCCTACGATGACAAGTCCACCCTGAGTGTGGACGACCCCGCCTCGCAGCCGTACATGACCGGCGTGGGCGGCACCGCGCTGACCACGGCCGGCGCGGGCGGCACGTACTCGTCCGAGAAGACCTGGAACGGCGGCTCGGTCGCGAACGGCGGCGGGGGCGGCGGCATCAGCACCGTCTGGCCCATCCCCTCCTACCAGTCCGGCGTCGTTTCCACGGCCTCGAAAGGCTCGACGACCATGCGGAACGTCCCGGACGTCTCGCTCGACGCCGACCCGAACACGGGCTACGCCATCTACTCCGGCGGCGTGTGGGTCGTCTACGGCGGCACGTCCTGCGCCGCGCCTTTGTGGGCCGCCTTCACCGCCCTGGTGAACCAGCAGCGGGCGGCCAACGGCCTGGGGACGCTGGGCTTCGCCAACACGCCGATCTACGCCGCCGCCAAGGGCGCGAACTACGCCGCCGACTTCCACGACATCGCCGACGGCAGCACGAACCTGTACTACCCCGCCGTCGCGGGCTACGACGACGCGACCGGCTGGGGCACGTTCAACGGCGCGAACCTGCTGGCCGACCTCAGCGGCACCCCCGCCGCGCCCACGGCCCCCGCCGCGCCGACGGGCCTGGCCGCGACGCCGGGCAGCGCGCAGGTGTCCCTGACCTGGAACGGCAGCACGGGCGCGGCGAGCTACAACCTCTACCGCGCCACGACTGCGGGCGCGGAGGGTGCGACGCCTTACAAGACCGGCCTGACCAAGACGAGCTATGTGGACACCGGGCTGACCAACGGCACCACCTACTTCTACCAGGTGGCCGCCGTCAACAGCGTCGGCACCAGCGGCAAGTCGTCCGAGGCCAGCGCCAAGCCCGCCGCGCAGGCGACGACGACGCAGCTCCTGGGCAACCCCGGCTTCGAGAACGGCTCGGCCAGCCCCGCCCCCTGGGCCGTTTCCGCCGGCGTCATCGACAACTCGACGGGCGAGGCCGCCCACAGCGGCGCATGGAAAGCCTGGCTTGACGGCTACGGCTCGGCCCACACCGACACGCTGGCCCAGACGGTCACGCTGCCCGCCACGCTGACGACAGCCACGCTGGGCTTCTACCTGCACATCGACACTGCGGAGACCACCACGACGGCGGCCTACGACACGCTCAAAGTGCAGCTCCGCAATTCTTCGGGCACGGTCCTGAAGACGCTGGGGACGTTCTCCAACCTGAACGCCGCCACGGGCTACACGCTGAGGACCTTCGACGTCTCCGCCTACAAGGGCCAGACGGTCCAGGTCTACCTGGTCGGCACCGAGGACTCGTCGCTCCAGACGTCATTCGTCGTGGACGACTTCGCGCTGAACGTGCAGTGAGATTGTCCGAGGAGGCCCGGAAGAGAATCGTCTCTTCCAGGCCTTTTTGTCGTCAGGGGTGCAGGAGTTTCCCCGGCGTGTGCCGAAACGTGCCCCATCGCGGCCCCCCGAGGAAGCAACCATGAAAAAGCCTGTCCTTCTCCTTTTGCTGGCCGTTGCCCTTCCCGCCGGGGCGCAGGCCCCGACCCCGCCTGTCCCGACCGCGCCCGCCCCGGCCCCCGCCGCGCCCGCCGTCCGCGACAGCGCGGCGGACCGGGAGGCTCTGAGCAGTGCCATTGACAACCGCGATGTCGCCAAGGCAGCCGCGCTGCTGGACGCCAACCCTAAGATCATCAAGATGCGGGACCAGCAGAGGCGGCTGCCGCTGACCCACGCCGCCGAATACGCGAGCTACGGCGGCGACAAGGACAAGACCGCGATGCTCGCCCTGTTGATCGCGCGCGGGGCGGACCTGAACGCCTCGGACGACCAGCAGGGCCAGACGCCCCTGGTCTTCGTGGTGTCGCGCGGCAACGACCGGGACATGACGGTCTTCAACTTCCTCACCGACAAAGGGGCCAGCCTCACCGCCTTCGGGACCGACGGCCAGACGCCCATCCAGGCGGCGGCGGCGCAGGGGAACGTGGACCTGGTCAACAAGCTGCTGGCGAAGGGCGTGGATGTCAACCTGCGGGGCGGGACGGGCGACACCGCGCTCCACGCCGCCGTCGCCTCTTCCCAGGTCAAGACCGTCCGCGCCCTCCTCAACAGCGGGGCCAACGTCAACCTCCGCAACGACCGGGGCGACACGCCCCTCCACGTCGCCATGCGCCTGTACGGGATGCCGGACAACACCGCCGCCTCCCACACCAGCTCCGGCTTCTTCATGCACTATTTCGGGCCGGGCGGGCCGCACCAGGACGGGTCCATCCGGGAGGCCCTGCTGGCGCACGGCGCGCAGGTCGGGCTGCGCGACCAGTACGGGCTGACGCCGCTGCTCTACGCGCTCCTGAACCGGGACAAAGCGGGGCGAGTCTTGATGCTCCAACACCACGCCCCCGTGGACACGCAGACGGCGTTCTTTCAGGCCGCCGCCCTGGGCGATGTGCCGACCCTGACGCGCTTGGCCGCCGCCAACCCCGCCCTGGTGACGGGCCGCGCGCCGAACGGGGCCACGCCGCTGCACATCGCCGCCCTGTGGAACGCACGAAAGTCCCTGGCCTGGCTCCTGAAGCGCGGGGCCGAGACGACCGCGCGGGACGCCTACGCGCTCGCGCCCCTGCACTACGCCTGCCGCGCGCCGGATGCCCAGGACACGGCGGCGGACCTGATTGCGGCGGGCGCGAACGTCATGGCCGAGGACGGCGCGGGCGACACGCCCCTGCACTATGCCGCCCGCGCGCTCGCCAAGGACACCGCCGGCCTGCTCCTGGCGCACGGGGGCAAGATCAACGCCCGCGACGGCATGGGGTCAACGCCCCTGCTGCTCGTGCCGGACATGACCCACACCGATCTGGTCGCCCTGTTGATCGACAAGGGCGCGGACGTCAACGCCCGCGCGCGCTATGGCGGCGGCGGGCTTCTCGCCAGCGCCATCCAGGCGAACGCCAAGGCCACGGTGTCCCTGCTGCTCGACAAGGGCGCGGACCCGAACGCCCAGGACAACTGGGGCAACGGGTTGCCGCTCCTTTACGCGATCCAGAACCGCAACAAAGGCATCGTGGCCCTGCTGCTTGATAAAGGCGCGGACCCCACGCTGAAGACGCCGTGGGGTGAGACACTGCTGCAAGCCGCCCACAACCGCGGCGACGACAAGGAAATCGTCGCCCTGCTCCAGAAGCACATGCCGGCGGGCGGTGCGGCGGACGCCCCTAAGCCGGACGCGGCGAAGTAGGGAGAGGAACGGTGAGAGGGGGGTACGGGAAGTAGGGGCGGGGCTTGCCCCCGCCCTCTTCTCCTGCCCCCGCCCTCTTCTC
>JAABUQ010001946.1_pt1 | contig 42446 bp, 32 predicted proteins | sample 5560001 | NCBI WGS metagenome assembly JAABUQ01 (sample SAMN10711888, study PRJNA513371) | rock metagenome | isolation source: Antarctica rocks | place: Antarctica: Victoria Land, Finger Mt nord | collected 2015-12-18
GCCACGAGCGCACGGGCGTGCCGGTCGGCTTGATCCCCAGCGCGCACGGCGGGACGTCCATGGCGCAGTGGGACCCGGCCCTGCGCGACCAGGGCGGCGCGTCGCTCTACGGGGCCACCATCGAGCGGGTCCGCGCGGTCGGCGGGAGGGTGGCCGGCGTGCTGTGGTACCAGGGCGAGTCGGACGCCAACCCGGACGATCTGCCGCTCTATAAGGACCGTTTGACCCGGCTCGCCGCCGCCTTGCGCGCCGACCTCGCGCGGCCCGACCTGCCGGTCTACTACGTGCAAATCGGCCGCTTCGTCGAGGCGTCGGCGTCCGTGGCCAGCTGGAACGGCCTACGGGAGGCGCAGCGGACGTGGGCGGGGACCGTAGCCGGCACGGCCATGGTCTCGGCGATCGACCTCGAGCTGGACGACCTCATCCACATCGGGACACAAGGTCTCAAGCGGCTGGGCGCGCGGCTGGCCGCTGTCGCGGACGGCCATCGCTCGCCGGAGATCGCCGACGTGCGAGTCGAGGGCGACCGCGAGCGCATCCGCATCGCCTTCGACCACGCGCGCGGCGGCTTGCGCGCGGCGGGCTGGCCAGCTGGGTTTTCGCTGCGCGACGCCGCCGGCCACGAGATCCCGGCGATCTATAAAGTGACGCTCGCCGGCAACGCGGCCGTGCTCCACCTCGTCGCCGGCGCCCTGTCTCCCGAAGCGCGGCTCTGGTACGGGTGGGGCCTCGACCCGTACTGCAACGTCACCGACGCCGCGGACATGGCCATCCCCGCCTTCGGCCCGCTGCCGCTACCACCTGATCGGATGCCGCCGCAAGAAAGGGACGCATGACCTCCTACGACATCGCCGTGTACTACTTCCCCAATTACCACGTCGAGCCGCGCAACGACGCCACCAGAGGCCCCGGCTGGACGGAATGGGACGAGGTGCGGCAGGCCAGGCCGCGCTTCCCCGGCCACCAGCAGCCCAAAGAACCGCTGTGGGGCTATCAGGACGAATCGGACCCGGCGGTGATGACCCAGAAGATCGACGCCGCAGCCGACCATGGCATCACGACCTTTATCTTCGACTGGTACTGGAATGAGGACGGCCCATACCTCGGCGCGGGGCTGGAGCAGGGCTTCCTGGGGGCGGCCAACAACGACCGCCTGCGCTTCTCCGTGATGTGGGCCAACCACTGGCCGATCGGCCGGCAGACCTTCGATCGCGCCACCGATTATCTTGTCCGTACCTATCTCTCGCGCCCGTCCTATCAAAAATTTGAGGGTAAAGCGTACGTCTCGATCTATGAGCTGGCTACTCTGATAGATGGACTGGGCGGCGTCGAGCAGACGCGCGAGGCCCTGGAGCGTTTTCGGCGGCGGTCGCGCGAGATAGGGGTCGAGCTCCACCTCAACGCCGTGCAGTGGGGCTTGCAGCTCGGGGAGCCCAAACGGTCGGTCGCCGAGCAGAACGAGGTGCTGGCCGCACTGGGCTTCGACAGTATCACCTCGTACGTCTGGATCCACCACACCCCGATGGAGCACTTCCCGGATACCGACTACGCGGGCTACGCCGAGGCGGCAATAGAGGACTGGGAGACGTTCAGCCGGGACTACGCTCTGCCCTACTATCCCAACGTGACGGTCGGCTGGGACCCCAGCCCGCGCACCGACCAGGCAGCGCCGTTCGAGCGGGGCGCGTATCCCGCGACGGCGGTGCTGACTGGCGCCACGCCCGAGCGGTTCGAGGCGGCCCTGCGGGAAGCGCGCGCGTTCCTCGACCGGGGCCTGACGGGATATCCCCTGCTGACGGTCTACGCCTGGAATGAGTGGGCCGAGGGCGGCTACCTGGAGCCGGATACGACGCACGGACTGGCGTATTTGGAGGCGATCAAGCGGGTGTTCGGGCCGCCATAGCGCCGGGGCTGGGTTGGCGATTGCAGGTGCATGCCTCGCAGGCCTTTGACCCAAGTCGCATGGCAAACCACGGACACTAAAGTGTCTTGACGGTCTACGTGTACCACCGAGATATTTCGGCCAACGTGTACCAGCGTCCGCCGGTCTTAGTCAGGCACGCGTTAGGCCAGGCGCGGGGTCACAGTTGATAAACCAGAGATATAAACGAGCCGAGGAGAGACCATAGTGACGAGCCAGCGCGAGAGTCAGTACCAGATCGCCGCGTACTACTTCCCCGAGTATCACCCCGACCCGCAGACCGACCGCTGGCACGCGCCCGGCTGGACCGAGTGGGAATTGATCCGGCGCGCCGAGCCGCGCTTCCCCGGCCACCAACAACCCAAGGCGCCGCTGTGGGGCTATCAGGACGAGTCGGACCCGGCGGTGATGGCGCAAAAGATCGACGCGGCGGCCGACCATGGCCTCACCTCGTTCATCTTCGATTGGTACTGGCACGAGCAGGGACCCTTCCTCAACGGCGCGCTCGACCGTGGCTTCCTGGGCGCGCCGAACAACGACCGGCTCCAGTTCGCCCTGATGTGGGCCAACCACGACTGGATCAACCTGTTCCCGGCCAAGCGCAGCGTGCCGCCACACATCTTCACGCCCGGCGCGGTCTCGCGCGCCGCGTTCGAGGCGGCGACCGACCACATGGTGCGCCACTACTTCGGCTATCCCTCGTACTGGCGCATCGACGGCCGCCCCTACTTCTCGGTCTACGAGCTGCAGCGCCTGATCCAGGGCCTCGGCGGGATCGACGAGGCGCGCGCGGCGTTGGAGAGCTTCCGCGCCAAGGTGCGCGCCGCGGGCCAGGGCGAGCTGCACCTCAACGCCATCGTGTGGGGCCTGGAGTTGCTGCCAGGGGCCATGGCCCTGGACGATCCCGATACCCTCCTGACGAGCCTCGGCTTCGACAGCGTCACCTCGTACGTGTGGATCCACCACGCCCGGTTCGACGCCTTCCCCACCGTCCCCTACCCACAGTACGCCCGCCGCGCGGCCGAGGACTGGGAACGCTACACGCGGCGGTTCGCCCTGCCCTACTATCCCAACGTGACCATGGGCTGGGACCCCAGCCCGCGCACGGTGCAGTCGGACAGCTACGAGGACGACGGCTACCCCTTCACCGCCATCCTGACCGGCAATACGCCCGCGGAGTTCGGGCACTCGCTGGAGCGGGCGCGCGCCTTCCTCGACGAGGGCCGCACGCACCCGCCGATCCTGACGGTCAACGCCTGGAACGAGTGGACCGAGGGCAGCTACCTGGAGCCCGATACGCTGCACGGCCTGGGCTACCTGGAGCAGATCAAGCGCGTGTTCGGCGCGCAGGGAGCACGACACGCGCGCCGTCTGGCATCTTGACCCCTCCCACGCCAGCGTCGGACAGGAAGAAAGGGCGGCACGCCTTCCAGGCTGGCGGTGGATGGGTATACCTCAAAACTGTGAGACGCGGCCTGCCCTTAAAAGGTCATGGCAGGGGGCCTGACCTTGAAAGGTCATGGCAGGGGGCCTGACCTTGAAAGGTCGGCATGGGAGCCCTGCGCGCCGGGTGACGGGCGAGAAGAGACCCTTCAGGGTCCGTGCCCTACCATGACCCATTTATGGTCAGGCGGCGCTCACCATCGTGGAGTACACCCGCGCTGGTTAGATGAGGCGAGAATGTATGGGGAAGGGATCGTTATGGTCACCATCAACATCGGCGGCGAGGATTTTCGCGACAAGGTGTACGGCTGCTGGTTGGGTAAGAACGCGGGCGGCACCCTGGGCCAGCCGCTGGAGGAGGCCTGGGGCCGGCCCGAGCCGTTCGACGTGTGGTGGTACACCGACGTCAAGGAGGGCGGCAGTCCCAACGACGACCTGGAGATGCAACTGATCTGGCTCAAGGCGCTGGAGGAGGTCGGCCCCGACCTGCGCGCCGCCGATCTGGCCGGCTACTGGCTCGACCACATCGGTTACAACTGGGACGAGTACGGCCTCAGCAAGACCAACCTGCGCCTGGGCCTCTTGCCGCCGGTCTCCGGCGCCTACAACAACTGGTTTGCCGACTGCATGGGCGCGCCCATCCGCTCGGAGATTTGGGCCTGCGTGGCGCCCGGCGCGCCCCGCCTCGCCGCGCGCTACGCCTACGAGGACGCCATCTGCGACCACGCCGGCGGCGAGGGTGTCTTCGGCGAACTGTTCAACGCGGCGGTCGAGTCGGCCGCCTTCGCGCTGGACGACCGTGAGCGCCTGCTGGATATCGGCCTCTCCTACGTGCCCGAGGGAAGCCGGACGGCTCGGGCCATCAGGGGCGCGCGGGCATCCCACGCGGCCGGCGAGGACTGGCTGACCGCGCGCCGCCGCGTCCTGGAGGCCACGCCGCACCACGTGGCCCAGTACGCGCCGATTAACCTCGGCTTCCAGGTCGTGGGCTGGCTCTATGGCGACGATTTCGGCGACGCCCTCTGCAAGACCGTCAACTGCGGCTACGACACCGACTGCACCGGCGCCACCGTGGGTAGCATCCTGGGTATCCTGGCCGGCCGCCACGGTCTGCCGCGCCGCTGGACCGCGCCGCTGGGCGATTCCATCTCTACCAACGAATCGTGGGGCGGCCTGCGTCACGCCTCCGACGGACCCAACCCGGTCCCCACCACCCTGGACGAACTGACCGAGCGCGTCCGCGCCATGACGCGCCGCGTGCTGTCCGCGCATGGGCTGCTGCGCGCGGACGGGACCGTGCAGGTCGACCCGCGCGACCTGGAGGCCGACGAGGGCATACGGGCGCTGTGGTCGGCCAACCCCATGCGCCACGAGCACCGCGCCGGGACCATCCATGCCGGGGTGGACTACGGCGCGGCTCCCGCCGTGCTGCCGGATAGCCGTAAGACGGTGGTGACGCACCTGACCAACCCCCATCCCGACGCCGTGCAGGTGCGCTGCGCGGTCCACCCCCCCGCGCAGTGGCCAGCCGTCCCGGAGCCGCGCACGGTGGAGGTCGCGGCCCGCTCGACCGTCCCCGTGCAGTGGGAGATCGCCGTGCCTGCTGCTTTTGCGCTAGAGAACACCAACGTGCTCCGGCTGGACGTTCAGGCCGCCGGCTACCTGGCCCAGGGCGCGGTCCCCATGGTGCTGCCCGGCGCGGCGCGCTACCGCTACGCCGGCCCATACCCCTCGGGCGGGCTGTCCGACCGGGAGTTGTTCGACCATGCGCTGGAGCCCGAAGCGGCGCCGGGCCCGTCTCTCACGCCCGACGGCCGGGCGGGCGACTGGCACGATCTCTATGCGCCAGACAACAGGCTGCCGCTGGGCGACGTCTTTGCCGCGGACGGCGCGCTCTACGCGCAAACCTTCTTGTGGAATCCGGAGCCGCGCCAGGTCTGGATCGGCGTCTCGGCCACCTGTCCCAGCAAGCTGTGGGTCAACGGCGAGGTGGTGGCCAACTCCTTCCGCTACAGGCCGGTGCGGCCCAACTACGATGGACCGGAGGGGTACGGCACGGCAAGCCTGACCGCGGGCTGGAACGAGGTCTTGCTCAAGTTCGTGCGCCGCGCCCACGACGTCCGATTCGACGCCTACCTGTTGCTGAGCAGCGCCGGCCGGTTGCACGACGGGTTGCCCGATATTGGCCGCACCCGCGCCCCGTGGGATGGGTAGGCGCGACGAGAGACCGGCGCGCGGCGCGGCGCGCGCCGAACGGTCCGTCCGCGGACAAAGCGACAAAAAGGGGCGGCCGGTGGCCCGCGCATGGTGGAAGGGAGGGACGGGATGGTCGTCGAGGGATCAGAGGAACGTGATGCATGGCCCACCGTCGCGTACGAGCTGGCGGGCGATGGCCCATCGTTTTCCACGCGTGACGGACGACTGCTCTTCAATCGAGGGGTCAAACGAGGAACGACCATCCTCGTCACCGGCGACCGGCCGCGCTTCGCGCTGATGCGCACCCTGCCCGACGATAGGCTCGACCCCGACCTGATCAAGCTGGGCGACGGCCGCGTGCGCATCGGGGGTGAGAACGGGCATGGAGCAGTGTGGCTGGATGAGTGCCGCCGGGTGGAGACTGTGTTCCACCCATACGGGACCGAGTATCGGCTGTCCTCGCCCCTCGTCCCAGGCCTGTCGATCCACCTGTTGGTCGCGCAGGCCGGGGACTGGGGCCTCGTCGCCCGGCTGTCGCTCGTCAACCGGTCGGCGCAGCCTATGGACGCGCGCGTTGACGTCGTGTACGGAGGACTGGCTCGGTGCGGGCGGACGATGGACGCGGCCTATATCCCGCCCGACGGTGGTGACGCATCGCGCAACACCACGATCAGTGCGGATGACCACGCTACCCTCACCGACCGTGATCTGCCCGGCCGCGTCGTGGTGGCCAGCGGGCCGGACGGGTCCAGCGGGCCGGGCATGCGACCCGCGGTGTCCGGTCCGTACGTGTCCTTTTCGTATCATATCGGCCTCACGGACGGAGAGGCGCGCTGTGTCTATCTGGTCGCCGGCCAGTCCGGGGCGACGGATGAGATCGAACGCGCGGTGATGGGCGCCGACCCGGAACACCTCATCGCGGAGGGCAAAGAGTATTATGAGCGGCTGCTGCGTCCCTTCCGCATCTCCACCCCGAATCGTGTGTTAGATGCCGGTTTCCTGACGGCGATCCTGAACCTGGAGTACGACTATGCCGCACCCGCCTGGCTCGAGGGGGTGCATTGGTGGTCGGCGTACTGGGCCAACAACTACCAGATCTCCGCCGCCCTATCGCTCGGGCAGACGGAGCGGGCGCGCGGGGCGCTGGCGTTCTTCGCGAGTGGAGAGGAGGGGCCCTGCCCGATCCGCCTCGCGTCGGGAACGCCGATCACGGACCCTGCCTACGGCGGCGCCGATTCCAGAGACTACGGGACCGAGGACGGGCTGCCGTACTATATTCTCCAACTCCTGCGGTACCATGAGCACACGGGCGATCGGACGCTGCTCGATGAGGTCTGGGACGGGCTGCGGCGTGCGCTCGACCGGTTGTGGGAGGTGCGCGACCGCGACGGCGACCTGCTGCTCGACTGGCATCTGCACTGCAACGCCTTCCTCTACCAGGCCGACCACCTGGGCATGCCCGGCGCGGCCGCATCGCCGAGCTTGATGATGATGGGCCTGCTGAAGAAACTGGCGATCGTGGCCGACCAGTTGGGGTACGCCGAGGACAGGGCGAGTTGGGCGTTGCGGGCGGAGCGGATGGACGAGCGCCTGCGGGAGCGGCTGTGGAATCGGGAGGAGGGCGTTTTCTACAACCACGTGGACCTCCAGGGTCTCGCCCATCTGGCTCACTACTACACGGATCTCGTCTTTCCCACGCTGTATACGGGCTTGCCGGAGGACTATGGCTGGCAGAGCCTGGACCACCTCCGCCGCACGCTCTGTCTGCGCGGCCCCCTGGGGGACGACCTGCTGATGCGCGTGGGCGACTTCAAGCCGTCGATCTTCGGCAACGACAACGTGATGCCCACGCAGATGGCCGAGGCCGCGCGCGCCTTTTTTATGCAAGGGGACACCGACACGGGCGCGGCCCTCCTAGAGGCGGTTGCCCTGGCCAGCACGGTCTTCACCGACGCCCCCGGGAACTTTCCCGAGCGCATGGGCGACGACGGCAAGGGAGTGGCGAACTATATCTTCGGGAACCCCATCGGGTCGTTCATTGGGGGCGTCGTCGCCGGGCTCTTCGGCCTCTCCCTCGCCGACGAGGGAACGACGCTGCACTGGCAACCGGGCTTCCCCGCCGGCTGGGACCACGCCGCGCTGACGCTGCCCTACGCCACCGTATCGTTCGAGCGGCTCGCCGTCGACATGTCCACCACCCGCCTCGTGTACGCCGTGGACAACGCTCAGCCGCGACAGGTCGACTTCTCCGTCTACCTGGAGCCTGGCCGGGTGACGCGGGTCCGCGTCGGCGACGCGGACATCCCCTACTCCATCACCCCGGCGCTCGGCGCGCAGCGCCTCGCGGCGAACCTGGAGCGCGCGTCCGCCTGCCGCGTTACCATAGACTATGTGCCGCGAGACATCGAGGTGGCGGGACCGTCGCGGTGCGGCCCTGGCATGCCCCTCCACTGGACCTTGTCGTCGGCGGTCGCTGGGGTGCGCGACCCGCGGGGCGCGCTGCGCGACATTGAGGTCGACGGCGGCGCGATCCGCGCCGTTGCCGCAGGTGACGTGGGCATGCGTCAGTTCTTCGTCGAGTTGGCCGACATCCCCGTCATCTACCCGATCTCGCTAGACATTCGGCCGCGCTATAGAGTCTCCTGGGACGAGGCACTGTATGACGCGGCTACCCGTTCTATCCACCTACATGTGCGCGTGGAGGCCGCCGGGGACATCCCCGCGGGCGCTGGGATGCGGGTGGCCCTGGCCTCCGTCGAAACGGTCATAGACCTCGACGGGCTGGGGCGCGGGGAGATGATGAGGGACATCGTGTGGCCCGGCGTCGCCCTGCTCCCGGTGGGGGCCTACATGGTCGACTGCGCGATCTTGGTCGGGGACGACGAAATACACCGCGAAACGGGGACGGTCACCGTCCGCGGGAGGGACGAGGGGACGCGCCTGGCCATGCGGCGACGACGAGACACGCTGGCCAGGAACATCGACTTGCGCGCCTTCTACAACGCGTCCACGGTCCGGGCGACCTCGCGCTGGCGGGACGAGGACTCGGAGATCGACCTCACCGCGCTCACCGGCCCCAGCGGCGTGCTGGAGACGGACGCGGGGCCGTTCGGGCTGCCGATAGGCGACGGCCCATCGCTGGTCCTGGTCGCCTACGGGCACTCCGACGCCTACACGCGCGAGACCATCAGGGGGGATAAGCCCTCCGCCGTGGAGGTCCCCGTCGGGCAGTGGGCGTCGATGTTGTCTCTGCTCTACCTGACGGAGGTCGAGAGCCGTCACACCGGCGCGACGGTCGGCGCCATCCGGCTGCGCTACGACGACGGCGCCGACGCGCGCGTCCCCCTCGTCGTGGGAGAGAACGTCGATACTCTCTACGACCACTTTGCCCGCGCGACGACCCCCATAAAGCTGCGCGCGGTCGGGCTGCCCGGCGACTTCGACTACATGAACCTCATCACCCTGCCCTGCGACGGGGCGAGGATTCTGCACTCTTTCATCGTCGAGGTCGCCGTGCCCGACGTCCAGTTCGGATTGATAGCGGCAACGGTCATCGCGAGCCCAGCACCGTCCTGATGTCGCCGCGGAGAATAGCCGCTACCATAGACTTGTCTAAAAGGAGGAGGTGTCGCATGCGACACGTGACCGTTGTCTTACGGTGCGGGGAGCGCGAGGCGCGCCACCGCTGGACGCTGGACGCGTCCGGCGCCCTGTCCGCGGCGGGCGTCTGGCCGCCGCCGCTGTTCCCAGGGCAGATCCGCGTGGGGATGGCCGACGCCGCCACTGGCGCGGGGAGCTGGGAGTTGACCCTCGCCGCCAGCGAGGCCTGGCCGGAGGATGTCGGGGTGGAGGCGCGCGTCACACTAGACCCGCGGGAGACGCCGGGGCACGTGCTCTGGCCACGATACGAGGGGCTGTTCGAGCGTCGCCCTCGTGCGGACGAGCAGGACGGCGTCTTCCATGGCCCCGGACATCCGGGGCAGGACCTGCCGGCGGACCACCGCCTGGCCTTACCATTCGCCGTGCTGGAGTCGGGGGGCGCGCGCTGGGTGGGCGGGACCGACCCGACCTTCTCCACGACCATCGCGGTCACGTGGGAGGATAGCGGCGAGACGACCGTCGTGTTTTCCTGGCGCTGGCTGGCCGCGGCCGGCGTGCATGGGGACGAGTCGCGGCGGCTGTTCGTGCAGCCGGTGCGCGACGAGCGCGCGGCCCTCGACCGCTGGTTCGCGCTGGCCACGCCCGACGTGCCGGCTGGACCGGCCTGGTTGCACGAGATCGCGCTGCAGGACTACGATTACCTGTCCAAGGATGGGCACGGGTGGTACGCCGACATAGACGCGGCGTGCGCGTTGATCGCCCCAGGCGACCGCGACCGCGCGTTGTTCTGCCTCCACGGTTGGTACGATCAGATTGGGCGGTACTGCTACGACGCCGCGATGGGGCGGCTCGACGAGAGCTGGATAGCCTTCCCGCACATCCATGATTCCGAGTTGTTGGCGCGGGCCGTCGCGACCCCGATTGTGGTCGGTAATCCCTCGCCCACCAACTACGCTTTTCGCAACCTGGATCGCTATTGGCCGGTCCCCCTGTCGTGGCCCGCGGTGCGCGACCGCCTGCGCTACGCCAGGGAGCGCGGCTTTCGCACCGCCGTGTACGCGTTAACGGGCCTGCAGGCGGCTGGTTCGCGCGCGCCGCGCGTCGCGGATGGGACCGGACTCGACATCGACACTCCGCTCTGGCACGGGCCGGACCTGATCGGACCGACCTATCTGCGCAACCCGCTCCACCCGGAGGTGCGCGCACAGGTCCTCGGCTACATCGCGGCGCTCCTCGACCAGGTGGGCGACCTGACGGACGCGCTGGTGATGGACGAAGCCTACTACGTGGCCTATGGGACGCTGGGGCCGGCGGCGTGTCCTGGGTACGCCGACCGCGCGCAGTTGAGCTTGATCCGCGAGATGGCAGGATTGTGCCATCGCTACCGGCCCGACCTGGCCTTCCTGACCGCCGACCTGCTCGGCGCCGCCCCGCTAGAGCACCGCGTCTTTCCCTATAACCTCGGCGCCGACGGCATCTATCAGGACTCCTGGTGTACACCGGAGACGTGGGACTGCGTGCGTTTTCCGGCCTGGCGCAACGTGGCCTGGAGTTGCAACTGGGCGCCGGTGAGCAATCTGGCCTTCACGCGCTGGGCGGTCCTGGCGCACAACGCCCCCGTGGCGATCTCCAATGGCTGTTATGGCGACGACACGGGGCTCGCGGAGATGGAGCCTGCCGTGGTCCGCCAGATCGCCGACCTCTGGTGCGTCCGCCGCGCCCGCGACCGCGCGCGCGGCGTTCCCATCGTGGACGCCACCACACGACGAGGAATACAATGATCGTCCACATGATCGGCAACGCGCACATCGACCCCGTGTGGCTGTGGGACTGGCCAGCGGGCGTCGACGAGGCGCTGGCCACCGTCCGCTCCGCCGCGGATCGCTGCGACGAGTACCCCGCTTTCATCTTCACGCGGGGCGAGGCCTGGATCTATCAACAGGTCGAGCGCCTCGACCCGGACCTGTTCGCGCGCGTCCGCCGCCACATCGCGCGCAGCCAGTGGCATGTGACGGGCGGTCAGGTCGTCCAGCCCGACGGGAACATCCCCACCGAGGCGGGCTGGCGCCGCCAGATCCTGCATGGGCAGCGCTATATGCGGGAGCGTTTCGGTGTCCGCCCCACCGTCGGCTACAACGTCGACGCGTTCGGGCACCCGGCGACGCTGCCGGACCTCCTGGCGCCGCTCGGCTACACCGGCTACGTGTTCGGACGCCCGGACGCGCGCCAGCTCGCGCTGCCCGCGCAGACGTTCCGCTGGCGGGGCGCGCATGGGGCGGAACTGCTCGCCTTCCGCATCACCAACAGCTACAACACGCGCACCGACGACATCGACGGCCCCGTGCGGCAGGCGATCGTGGGCGCGGACCCCGCCCTGGGACACACGATGTGTTTCTACGGGGTGGGCAACCACGGCGGCGGCCCGACTAAGGCGGCGATCGAGTACATCCAGACACAGGCCCGCGCGCTCCCCGGCGTCGAGTTGCGCTTCAGCACGCCGCAGGCTTTCTTCGACGCCATCGCCCCCCAGCGCCACCGCCTCCCGGTCGTCACGGAGGAGTTGCAGCGCTGCTTCCCCGGCTGCTACAGCGTGATGCATGACATCAAGCAGGGGCAACGGCGCGGCGAACGCCTGCTCGCGCACGCCGCGCGCGCCATCGACATGCTGGTCGACGACGCCGACGAGCGGCGGGCGGCCCACGCGCGGTTGGACGCTTCTTGGGATGACCTGCTCTTCACGCAGTTCCACGACATCCTGTCGGGCACGTCGATCCCCTCCGCGTGGCCGGCACGCGATCGGCAGGGACGGGCGCGCCTCGGCGGCGGCGAGGTCGTGGTGGACGCGACGCGGCGCTGGGCGCGACGGACCCTGCCGCCGGCGAACGTGCAACGGATCGTGGTCGTCAACCCGAACGTGGAGGCGTTCGACGGGTACGTCGAGGCCGAGCCGCCGCTCGATTTCGACCTCTGGCGTGAACGTTGGTTGAGCGACGTGGACGGGCGCCCCGTTCCGTTCCAGCGCGTGCAGGCGGAGTCCCCGCAGATGGTCCACCGCGTGGTGTTCCCGCTGCGCCTGGCTGGGGGCGGCCACACGGAGGTCCTGGTGCGCGACGACGCGGCCCCGCCGCCCGGCGTCGTGGAAACGGACCTGACGGAAACAGACCTGGAGGCAACGCCGCACCGCCTGGCCAATCGGTATCTGCGCCTGGAGTACCCGCTCACGTGGTTTCGAGAGCCAAAATGTCGCGTTGCGCGAGCAGCACGTTGCGCCGAGGACAGGTGAGCGGACGTGAGGCATCCTTTATACTAGAGGTCATGACTGAGCATGCAGGGCCGTCCGTGATCTCCGCCGACGACTGGGCAGCCACGCCGCCCGCGGTGCGGACGCTGGTGCAGGAGCAGGCCGCGCGGATTGCGCGGCTGGAGGAGCGACTCGCGGCGCTGGAAGAGCGGGTGCGGCAGACCTCGCGCACGTCCTCACGGCCGCCGTCGTCCGACCCGCCGAGTGCGCCGCGGCGGCGGACACAGGCGCCGTCAGGTCGGTCGACGGGTGGGCAAGTGGGGCATGAGGGCCATGGGCGGCCCCTGCTGCCCCCGGCGCAGGTGGATCAGATCGTCGAGATCAAGCCGGACGCCTGTGGCCAGTGCGGTGCGCCGTTGGCCGGCGAGGACGGAGAGCCGGCGCGGCATCAAGTGGCCGACCTGCCGCGCAGCGTGCCGGTGGTGACCGAGTATCGGCGGCACACGCTGACCTGTGGCGCATGCGGCACGGCGACAGCGGCGGCGTGGCCGGAGGAGATGCCGCGCGGGGGCTTCGGTCCGCGCACGCAGGCCACGGTGGCCTATCTGGCGGGGCAGTTGGGCATCAGCCAACGGGACGTGGCCGAACTGCTGGCCGTGCTCTTCCACCTCGATCTGAGTCTGGGCAGCGTCGCCGCCCTGGAACAGCAGGTCAGCGCGGCCGTGGCGACGCCCGTGGCGGAGGCGCAGGCCTATGTCCAGCAGCAACCAGCGGTCAATGCCGACGAGACCGGCTGGCACGAAGGACGACAGCGGATGTGGTTGTGGACGGCGGTCACCCCCCTGGTGACGGTGTTTCTGGTCCTGGCCACGCGGGGCCGCACGGGAGCGCACGCGCTGCTGGGGGCCACGTTTGCCGGCATCGTCGGCTCTGACCGCTGGGGCGGCTACGCCTGGGTGGACCCCACCCAGCGGCAAGTCTGGTGGGCGCATCTGCGGCGTGACTTCGCCGCCTTTGTCGAGCGGGGCGGAGAGCCCGCCCGGTTGGGACAGGCGCTGCTCGCCGTGAGCGCGACGATCTTTGGGCTATGGTCCCGCGTCCGCGCTGGCACCCTCGCGCGGACGGCCTTTGGGGCCGCGCTGGAGCCGCTGCAGCCGCTGCAGGCGCAGGTCGGAGCCCTCTTGCAGGAGGGGACCACGCTGGAGCAGGCCAAGACACGCCGCGCCTGTCAGAATATCCACAAGCTGGAGCCGGCGTTGTGGACCTTTGTCACGGTGGAGGGCGTGGAGCCCACCAACAATGCCGCTGAGCGGGCGCTCCGCCGGGCCGTGGTCTGGCGGCGACGCAGCTTCGGCACGCAGAGCGGGGAGGGCAGCCGCTTCGCGGAACGCCTGCTCACGGTCGTCACCACGCTACGCCAGCAAGACCGCGATGTACTGGACTACCTCACCGTGGCCTGCACGGCGGCCCTGTGTGGGCAGCAGGCGCCATCGCTGTTGCCCGCGTCGCCCGCCTGCACAGCGGCAGGACGCGCCTCGCGCCCTGCCGCCTAGAGAACTCTCTGTGCGGGTACGTCTCGGCAACCGCGCCGGCCGCCACACTCACACCGGTAGACGCTACCGCCACCGTGATCGCTACCACTGCCAACGGGGTCACGACCACGGCGGTGACGACGACTCCCTCGACCGTCCCGCCCAGTGCGACGCTCCCCGCGCCCGACACCGCGGCCGCCACGGTTGCCCCGACGCTGGCGCTCACGGACACGGCGATCACGACCACGGTCGCGGCCCTCAACGCGGCGCCGGCCGTGACGGACACCGGGCTGACGCAGGGCTACGGCCGCCTCCCGCTCAGCTTCGTGCCCAACCAGGGGCAGGTCGATCCCGCCGTGCAGTTCGTGTCCCGCGCCCCCGGTCTGGCCCTCTATCTGACGGCGGGCGACGCCACCCTGGCGCTGGTCAACCGGCACGCCCACGAACATCGCCACCCGCTCTCTCACGGGTCCGCCCTGCTGGCGACCACTGGCCTCAGCGCCACGGTCCCCATCAGCGCGGCGGCGGTGCGCCTGCACGTCGTGGGCGCCAACACGGCGGCGCAAGCGATAGGGCAGAACCAACTGCCCGGCATCGCCAACTACCTCATCGGCAGCGACCCCGCCGGCTGGCGCACCGGGCTGCCCACCTACGCCCAGGTCTCCTATCAAGACGTCTACCCCGGCGTGGATCTGGTCTACTACGGCAACCAGGCCCAGCTGGAGTACGACTGGCGCGTCGCGCCGGGCGCCGACCCCCACGCCATTGCCTTCCAGGGGCAGGGCGCGCGCGGGGGCTGCGCGTCGACGGGGACGGCGCCCTCGTGGTGGCCACGGACGTCGGCGCGCTGGTGCAGCGCCCGCCGACGGTCTACCAGCAGGACGCCGACGGGACTCACCACGCCATCGCGGCGCGCTACACCCTCAGCGCAACAGGCACGCAGAGCGCCACGGTCGGCTTCGAGGTGGGGGCGTACGATCCCGGCAAGCCGCTGGTAATCGACCCGGTGCTCAGCTACAGCACCTACCTGGGCGGCAACGACAGCGACCAGGGCACGGCCATCGCCGTGGACCGTACGGGCGCCGCCTACCTCACCGGCGACACCTACTCCACCAACTTCCCGACGACGCCCGGCGTGATCCAGCGCACCGGTACCAACGGCGGCTCCAACGACGACGCCTTCGTGACCAAGCTCAATCCGTCTGGGACGGCGCTGGTCTACAGCACCTACCTGGGCGGCGCCACCGGCGGCGACCTTGGCTACGGCATCGCCGTGGACCGCGCCGGCGACGCCTACGTTGCCGGGCGCACCAGTTCCACCGACTTCCCGACCACGCCCGGCGCCTTCCAGCGGACCAATCTCGGCGCCCCCAACCTCTACGACGCCGCGTTCGTGAGCAAACTCAACCCGACGGGCAGCGCGCTGCTCTACTCCACCTACCTCACCGCCGCGACCGGCGATGTCGATGCCCACGGTCTGGCCATCGATGGCGCGGGGGACGCCTACGTGACCGGCTCGACCAGCGCGACCGACTTCCCCACCACGCCTGGCGCGCCGCAGACGAGCAACGGCGGACCGGCCACCACGCTTGACGCCTTCGTGACCAAGCTCAACCCGGCGGGCAGTGCGCTGCTGTCCAGCACCTATCTGGGCGGGAGCAGCGACGACGTGGGCAACGCCATCGCCGTGGACGGCGCGGGCAATGCCTCCGTGGTCGGTCAGAGCTACTCCACCAACTTCCCGACCACGGCCAACGCGTACCAGAAGACGTTCGGCGGCGGCGCCGAGAACGCCTTCGTGGCCCGCTACACGGCAGCAGGTAGCCTGAGCTACGCCACCTACCTCGGCGGCAGCGGGACCGACGAGGGCTTCGGCGTCGCGGTGGACGGGGCGGGCGACACCTTCGTCACTGGCAACACCTCCTCGGCAAACTTCCCGACCACGGCGGGCGCGTACCAGACGAGCCTCGGCGGCAGCGGAAACATCAAGGCCTTCGTGAGCAAGCTCAACCCGGCGGGAAGTAATTTGGTCTACAGCACCTACCTTGGGGGTGGCGCCGGGGACTACGGCCAGGCGCTGGCCGTGGACGGTGTGGGCAACGCCTACGTCGTCGGCACGACCTACTCCACCAACTTCCCGACCACGCCGGGCGCGCCACAGACGCACAGCGGCGGCGGCTCCTGCAGCGGGGGCTGTTCGGACGCCTTCGTGACCAAGCTGACCGCGACGGGCGGCGCGCTGGCCTACAGCACCTACCTCGGCGGCAGCGACAACGACGTGGGCCAGGGCGTGGCCGTGGACCGCGCGGGCAACGCCTACGTCACCAGCTACACCAACTCCACGAACTTCCCCACGGTCAATCCCCTGCAAGGGACCTTCGGCGGCGACACCAACCACGGGTACGGCGACGCCTTCGTGGCCAAGATCGGCGCCAACCGGCTGCCGCCCACGATCCTGCCCGGCGGGAGCGGCGCGGTGGCCTGGCGCCCCCACCAGGGCGTCCACTTCTCCGACGGACTCGACGCCAGCGTGGACCTCGCCGACGGGCACGTCGATCTCCGCACGGGCGACATGGGCATCTCGGCGCGCGGACGAGATTTGTCCCTGGTCATGGGACGTACCTGGGACAGCGCCCTGGCCCAGACCGGCCTGGACGGCTCCGGGTGGCAGAGCAGCCTCACGCCGCGCATGAGCGGCGACGCCACCGGCGTCGTCTACTACACCGATGAGAGCGGCGCCACGTGGCCGTTCACCTACACCGGCCTGGCCACCGACCCCGGCCCCTACACCACGTACCAGACCACGCCGGGCTTGCCCTGGCAGCTGGCGACCTCCACGGCGGGCTACACTCTGACCGATTTCCTGAGCAGCGCGACCTGGACCTTCGACGCTCAGGGGCGCTACCTGGCGCACAGCGACGCCTACGGCAACAGCGACACGTTATCGGGTTACGGCAGCAGTGGTCCCGCGAGCATGGCCAACGGCGGAGGGCGCAGCCTGGCCTTCGCGTACCAGAACGGCCAGGTGAGCGACGTGCAAAGCCCGCTGTGGCAAAGCGGCGGGGCAAGCGCGGCGGCCAGCCAGCACGTCCACTACGGCTACAACGGCGGCGGCCAGTTGACGACGAGCACGCTCGGGGCCGGCACGAGCGACGCGGTCACCACGACCTTCGGCTACAGCGGCACGCAGCTGACTAACATCACGCTGGGCTCGGGCCACACATGGACCATGGGCTACGACGCGCAAGGGCGGGTTGCCAGTCTGACCAGTCCGGTGTCGGGGACGGTGGGGCAGCGGGGCTACACCACCGCCTATACCACCCAGTACACCTATGCTCCTGGACAAACACAGGTCGTCGAGGGGGCCGGTATGACCGCCGCGCTGACCACGACCTATACGCTAGACCCGCAAGGGCAAGTAACCACTATGGCGGACGGGCTCAATCACAGCACGAGTGCGGCATACGACGCCGACCACGACATCGTTAGCAGCACGGACGCCAACGGCAACGTCACGACCAACGCGTACAGCTACGTCGGTCCCAACGGCTCGACGGGCCTGGTGACCCAGACGGTCCAGCCCCGCATACAGGCATACAGTCCGCTCAATATGAGCATGGATCCCGTGGTGACGACCCACACCTACGACCCCGCGACGCATGACCTCATCCAGACGACCAAACCCGAGGGCGGGATCGAGCGCTACGGGTACGACGGTCATCACGCCGTGATGACCACCACCGTGCTGCTCAACGCCGGCGCCTCGACATGGAGAGGGAGCATCACGACCTACGACCCGTACGGGGAGTCGATCACCACGGTCGACGGCCGGGGCGTGAGCGTCGATGGAACCGGCAACGCGACGCTGAATAGCTCCGCTGCCCTCTACACCCGGCGTCTGGGGTACGACGCCCAGGGCAATCAGACCAGCGCCGCCACGGCGCCCATTACCACGACGCTCCCCAGCGGGACGATCCAGGTCGGCGTCCCGGTCACGACCACCTATGGCTACGACGCCGACGGCAACCAGACGCTCGTGCTCGCGGCCAACGGCAATGGGAACATGACCACGTCCACCTATAACCATCTCGGTCGCCTGGTGCAGGCCGGCGACTCGTCGGTGACGCTCTACAGCGGCGCCGTCGTCACCCCGACGCAGGTCCTGAGCTACGACGGGGATGGCAACCTGGTGAGGCAGGTAGACGGGAACGGGAACGTCAGAACGTCCAGCTATGATCCGTTGCAGCGGCTGGTGGTGCGGACCGACGCCGTGAGCGGAACCACCGTCATCACCTATTCCGCCACGGAGAGGGTTGCCGCGCAGGATGCGCAGGGCAATGTGAGCACCTACGGCTACGATGGTGCTGGCCGCGTGATCCAGCAAAGCGATGCGGTCAGCGGCACCGCCCAATACCAGTACGATGCGGCTGGCAATACCACCGTCATCACCTCGAGCGACCGCACGACCGCCACCCCTATCCAGGTTGAGACGCGCGGCTACGATGCCCTGAACCGGGCGATCACGGACACGGTGACGGGACCGGTCGGACCCGCGCTGACGACGATCACGCGCTACGACCACGACGGCAACCTCTACCAGACGCAGCAGCCCAACGGCGATGTGACCCTCAATACCTACGACCTCGCCGGCCAACTCCTAACGGAGGAGATCGACCCTGCCGCGGTCACGGGACCGACGCATGCGACGCAGCAGACGTTCACCTACGATGCCGCCGGCAATAGGGTCGGCAGTTACGACTTCGCTGGGAGGAGCCAGACCACGACGTACGATGGGGAGGGTCGAACCGTGCAGAGCGTTGGCATCACGACGCCCCCCACCGGGACCACCACCATTACGACGATGCTGTCGTTCGACCCCGATGGCAATCCGGTGCGCCGGGTTACGCAGACACAGGACGGTACCGGGCCAACCCAAACCCATACGATCACGAGCACATACAACGCGAACGACTGGCCCACGTCCATCGCGAACGATGGATTGGTGACCGCCTACGGGTACGACGCGGTGGGGCGGCAGCGCACGCAGACGATCTTCGATGGCGTGACTCCTCTGACCATGCAACTGGACGCCAACGGGCGGGCAACGGCGATCGGGGAAGGCGTGGGCGGGACAGGTCCCTATACGACTACCTTCGGCTTCAACGCCAGCGGCGCGACAACGGCCATCACGATGCCCGGCGGGGTCAACGAGACGGCGGGCTACGACGGGGACACCCGCGTGACGAGCGTCGGCGCGACAGGGCCGAACACGGGATCGCCTGCCACGACGTTGAACAGCGCGTACATGTACGGCTACAACGCGTCGGGCTGGACGACGAGCACAACCACGCTCTCGGGGACGGACACCATCACCCACGACGCCCTAGGACGCGTGACCGCCGAGACCGGCCCGCAGGTCGTCGCCGCGGGCGGCGCCTACCACTGGACCTACGACGGGAACGGCAACCTGCTCACGCAGATCGGTGACGACGGCAAGCCCGTGACCTATACATACAGTCAGGGCATACCGAACGAGGTCCAGACGATGGTGATGGGCAATGGGCAACCTACGACGTCCTACAGCTACGACAACAATGGCGATACCACCGGCATCGTCGACGGGGCGAAGATCAATACCCATATCCTGTACGACGCGGCGGCACGCCCCATACAGGTCACGTTCCTCGACCGTAGCACACCGGCGACAGTGACGCTGAGCTACAACGCTGATGGACGACGAGCGCGCTACACCTTGACCGAGGCGAACCAGCCGACATTGGATGAGCAGTTCCAGTATCGGGACGATCAGCTCGGCCAACTGACCGTCATCAGTGGAGGCGTCACGCTGTATGTAGATACCTACATCTACAACCAGGACGGCACGCCGCTGGAGTTCCTGCGCACGCAGGGCGGCGCGACCAATCGCTACTGGTACGTGCTCGACGGGCGCGATAACGTGGTGGCCGTCACGGACGTCACTGGCAAGGTGGTGGACCGCTACGCCTACGACAGCTGGGGCAAGTTGACCTCGGACGACGCGACCAACGAGACGGTGCCGCAGCAGTTGCGCTACGCCGGCTACTGGTACGATGAGAAACTCTCGCGGTATTGGGCGAGCGCGCGGTACTACGATCCTGAAATCGAGCGATGGCTGCAACCGGACCCGAGCGCGTCCGAGGGCTTGCGCACCTACACTTACGTCGCCGATGACCCGATTGACGCGGCCGATCCAACCGGGCTAAACCCCGACTACCAACGATTGACCGACCCCAGACAATGGTTGGCCTGCCCGACGGGAGCCACACTCGTTCAAAATAAGTATTGTAAGGCAGCTGAGAGCGACGCGCTCAACGTGGTCGTGTCCGTCAACTCGGACTTCAGTGGTGCGGGGCAATTACTAGGCATACTCAACTTCGGCCAGCGGGCTGGAGGTACTGCGGACCCATGGGAGCAAGTTCCGATTGTTCCCGCTAGCCTCTTCGACAACACGAAATGCCCTGTCAGCAACTATTCCGCTGACGTAGGAGGGACACAGCCGGGGCGACGGCCGCAGGCTGCGGGATATCGTCGTGGTGGCTGCGATGAATTCTTGACACCGGGTCTCTTGGGATTCCCGAACAATCATGCGCGCGAGTGGCCACAAGGGCAGCAAAACGGCGGTGCCGCCGACTTTCTCGCCTTGAGTGAGGAGCAGCCATGCACGTTCCTCATCAACCAGTGCCCCGGAGGTCAACTGTTCTGGCACAAAATCAACTACCCCGACGGCTTCACCAACGGGCGGAGCGACTTCGTTAGCGACGTGATTGGCACCCAGTTGTTCTTCCATAGCTGTTTCGGGCTATTCCTGAGCGGCTGTGGATGGCAGCATCTGTACACGGTTGACCCCAAGGGAGTGCCGCTGGTCCACGCCTACCATCCCACGGTTGGGTCGAACGACGCCCTAATCGATGGACAGGTCGCCGTGATCAAGGTGAAACGGGCATTTTAGGCCCGCATTGATGGCGCCGCCTCCGAGCGACGGAAGGGAATAGATTTCTCCTTCCGTCGCGCCTGGAGGCAGTGTGATAAGGTGTAAAGACAGGTTCCGGAGGGCATTGGACAACACGAGGCGGCGCGGACCTGCAGCCAATGGATATCGCTGATGATCACTCTACTGTATAGACCCTCGTCGCTGGACGTGAGGGGCAGGTCAGCAGAAAAGATGCGGGAGGAGGGATGAACGAGCCACAACACGGCAATGCAGCACCGCCGCCTCCGCGAGACCCTCTTCTAACCATTACCTTCGCAGGGATGACAGTCCTCGCCCTTTTGGGGGGGGACCGTGCTCGTGATGCTCGTGGCCACGGAGAATACCGTGGACGAGGGGCAAATCGCGCTCGCAGGACTCCTCGTGTGGCCATTGTCTATGTTTGCAGTGTGGCTACTAGGCAATGCCGTTTTCTTCGTGACACGCGCTACCCGCTCGACGGGAATCGGTAGGGCGCTGTTCGCATGGCTGGGCGTGTGCGCACTGGCAACGGTAGGACTGTTTCCTGTCGGTGTGGCGTTCACGACCGTTGGCGTCGCGAACATCATGGCGTTTGCCGCAGCACTCATCCTTATCGACGTTGGTGTGGTTTATGCAGGTTGGAGACTCATCCGTTCTCGCTGAAGGCCTCTCTGATGATGTCGGCGCTGCCGTCTTCCTCGGTCTTGAGTGACCATTTATGAACGACACTCTCCCTGGCCGGACTCCGCTGCCTCTCTGGCGACGAACATTGCTGGTTATCTCCGCTGGGATCACACTCCTTGTCCTTCTTGGTGGGTCGGTGCTGATGTTCCAAGCATGCACGGACCCTGCCAGGGGCTCGGAGGAAATCGGACTCGCGTTCTTTTACCTGTGGCCAGTCATGTTTTTACTATTTATTTGTGGCTCTATTGTTCTGGCCATAGGAACGGCTCGTGCATCAGGACTTGGCGCCGCCGTACTCGCATGGCTGCTTGTGTGCGCCTTGGCCGTGTTGGGACTGGTATTCACACTGGCGATACTCATACAACTGGGCGTGTTGCAGACCATAGCGGTCGCGTCGGCGCTGATCCTCGTCGACGCGGCCGTGATCTACGCGGGCTGGCGACTCATCCGTTCCCGTCGGAGGACTCTCTAACGTTGATGTGTTTGACCAGTACTCGCACTGGGCTTTCCGACGATAGCTGTACCATAAACGCATGGACGTAAGCGCCGCTCGGGCGACGAGGGGCGGCAAGGCGGCGCTACGCCGACCACATCGTCGGCCGACGAGGGGATGGGGCTGGAAGGATGCGCGTTATGGCCAGGGACCAGCGTCGCTTTGGTGGCGAGAGAGGACGATGGCTCGCGGCGTGTCTGATCGGCCTGGTCGCGATCGGCCTATTCTATGCCGATGCTTCCGGGCGGGCCGCGCTGGTCGCACTCTTGACGATGATGGCGGGGCGCGTCTTTCTCGGTCGGCGACAGAGCGGTCGCGCTTCCACGGGAATGGTCGTCAACCTCGTCATCACAGGGTTGACCGCGGCGGGGTTGGCCCTCATAGCGATGGACCATCCCACCGGCCTATGGGCTGCGCCACTCTCCGGCGCCGTTCTCGCCCTTGCGACGACGTTCGTCGTGGGGGACAGGCGCGACGTCCATCGCCGCTGGCGTTGGAAATGGTACATTGGGTACGCCCTGGCCGCTTTGGTCAGCGCGGCCGTGGGCAGCAATCTCTTCGACCACCCGGGTGACTTCGTGTTTCTCTTCGGGGCGCTGGCGCTTGTCTTCTACTGCGGACCGGGCGCCGCTATCGGCGGAGGGCTGGGATGGATGCTCCAGATGGTCGTGGAATAAGTCTCGGTGTCGCTGGCCGAGAAAGTCCGCCTTCGAAGGTTCGACCGAATCAGCTTGAACGGGATAGCGACGGTCGTTAGAGGGGAGAAAGAGTAGATGACACAGAGGTGGCACACCGTGGCTATGGCGCTGCTGGCGACGGCCCGTAGCGTCGCGCAACCATCCGCGGCGCCTGCCGTCGCCACGAGTCAGGGTCCCGCGATCTATCTCGTTACCGCCGTCGATAGCGGCCAGGGACGGGCCTACCTCGGCTACCTCTACGACAACAGTCACCGCCCCGTGCGCGTCCTCGACACCGCCAGCGGCGCGTTCCTGCCCTCCATCCCCCTGCCAGCGGATAATCAGTTCTCCGCGCTGGCCGTCGATTCCCGCGCGCACCGCGTCTACCTGGCCTATTATGGCTACTCGACGACGGCGGGGGTGCGCACGCTGGACACGCGTACGGGCACGATCGTGCGCATCGTGTCCATCGTCCCCGAGCCCGACGCGATCGCCGTCGACGAGCACGCCGGCCTCGTCTATGTCGCCAGTGCCGGCTACAGCCGTTGCGCCCTCACCGACCGCTGCCTTGACACCGGGACGAACGAGGTCCGCGACGCCATCATCAGCGTCCTCGACGCGCGTCACGGCACGCTGGTACGGACGCTGACCGTCCGCCACGTGACGTATACCGGGGCGCTGGTGGCCGTCGACGGGCGAGCGCGCCGCGTGGTCCTGGTGAGCGCGGCCGAGGCAACGAGCCAGGCCGAGGCGGGGACCGACGTGAGCGTGCTCGACGCGCTGACCGGGCAGCTGGCGCGTCGCGTACACCTCGCGGGCGGTGGCGCGTTGCCGCCTGTCGTGGACGAGGCGACCAGGCGCGCCTACGTCGCCACCACGGTGGGCCACGGCGGTCGCGTGGACCTGTTCGACACGCGTAGCGGGGTGCGCGTGCGGACGATACGCCTGGACAGCGCGCCGCTCGCGCTCGCCGTGGGGTCGGCCTCGCCGGGCGCCCCTGGCAACGGATATATCGCCGTCACCACGCTCGGCCCCACTCGGAGGGAGCGCGTGGCCACCAGCAACGGGAACGTGATCACCACGACCGTCTCCATCGGCCGCGGCAGCCTGAGCATCGTGGACGCGCGCAGCGGAGCCCTCCTGCACAGCGTCGCGGTTGGCATCGAGCCCCAGGCCCTGGCGATCGACGCGCGGCGGGGCCGCATCGTCGTCGCGAACGTGGCGGGAAGCGACCGGCGGAGCGCGTCCCTGGGGGGCGGCAGCGTGAGCATCGTCGACGCGCGGACCGGCGCGACCTTGCGCACCGCGCCGCTGGGCATCTCCCCGTTGCACCTGGCGCTGGATACACGGACGGGCCACGCCATCGTCGTGGGCTACGGCGGATACACCGGCCTCAACAGCGTGGATGTGGTCGACGACGTCAGCGGGGTGATCCTGAGGACAGAATTGCTGCCGTAGGGAAGCATGAAGACCGCGAGGGATCTCGCGGCCGCCAATGGCGCGAGAAATAGACGCGGCCTGTACCCTGAATCGGGATAGATCCGGGACGCGTGCGACAATAGGCTATATGGACAACGTTCGACCACAACTGGGATATCGCGAGACATACTCAAACCGCCGTGTGCAACTATGGTGGATCGCGGCCAGCGCTCTCGGCAGCGCTATGCTTGGACTCCTGGAAGTGCTTGATCGGATCTATCCGGATCTTTTCTCCATGTATGTCGGACCGCTAGGCCTGATGGTGATCCCGCTCTTTGGTCCCGGTCTCCTTGTTGGCGCGGCTCAGTGGATGGTCCTGCGGCGGTGGCTGCGCCTGCCCCATCCATTCGTCGTTGTGTGGATGCTTGGCAGCGCCATGATTTGTATTGTCGAGATCGGCGTCGCGTTCGTCTGGGAGAGCAATCCGTGGGACCCGGCAATAGTCTATGCCGGCCAGGGAGAGCTCGCCGGGATCGTGGGGCTGGTCGCGGGGCTCGTACAATATCCGGTATTGCACGGCCGGCTCAGGCGAGCGCCGCTATGGGTTCTTGTCAGTGCTGTCGGGTGGGGTATCGGCTGGCCATTGGCCACCCTGATCGGTGACTCCTTATGGGGTACCAGATACGGCGAGGCTCTGGGCTTTCTCGGCATAGGGATAGTGACGAGCGTGGTCCTACCCTGGTTGGCCCGCTAGTTCTCATCAAGAATGCCCGGCACAAGAGGTGCAGGGATGATCGTAGGGGATCATGCAGCAGCGGAGAAGAGATGCTAGCCCGATCGTAAAAGTTGGGCGCTGGGATGGAAAACTATGGCGACGGTGGGTGCTAGCCAGCCTTAGCGTTTCAGCCTTTATCGTGGTGCTCCTCGCAAGCACAAGATGGTTGACGGACCTCGGCCTCGGGGCCACGGTTGGGTTGGGACAGTGGCTTGTCTTACGCCTGCGCGGGCGGATTCCGATCTGGGGCGTTGGAGTGTGGGTCGTGGGCACTCTCCTGCTCGGTTTTGTTCTTGGAAGCTATTTCGTCAGCGCCGACATCGGCGACGATCCCGACTCTCATCTCGGTAACGACCGGTTTGTGGTCACGGCAGTGGCCGGTATTGGCGGTCTGGCCCTTGGTTTTCTACAGTGGCCGACGTTGCGCGGCAAGTCACGGCGGGCATATTTGTTGGTCGTGGTCAACACCATCGGCTGGGCGGTAGGTTGGTCGATTGGCCCGATTGTCGGAGCCGTGATGGGGCACAACAGCATGATCGCGCTGCTTTGCAGCTGGATCATCACCATAGCTCTCACTGGGTCAGGTGTCGCATGGCTACTATCACAACGTGAGTGAGGCCGCATGAGCAGGATTGCCCGAGGGGATGGTGGTGCTCTGTTCGCCTCGTGGCTTGCGGCGACGGCGGTTGGCAGCCTCGGCCTGCTGCCGTTGTGGCAATGGACTATCGTATCTTCAGACACGAGCAACGCGGTCTTGTTGTCCATCTTCGTGTTGCCGGCCGTGATGGGGGCGGTAATCGCGCTGGTCCAGTGGGTGGTGCTCCGCCGCGTCCTGCGGCTCCATGGATGGGGCTGGTGGGTGGCGGGCGGTGCGGTCAACGCGCTAGCTATTGTCGAGATCATCGGTCTTGGCAGCAGCCTCGGGTTCACTCCCGATGTGATCGCGGCGACGGGTATGGTCACGGGCCCCACTGCGGCCTGCGCTAGCGCCGTGCAGTGGCCTACGTTGCGCGGAGCCATGCCAGCATCGTGGCTCTGGATACTCTTGAGCACCGTGGCGGGTGGGGTAGGCTGGCCTGTCGGGGTCATCATCGGGGTGACGCTCTTTGGCGTCAACAACGGGCTGGCCATCGGGTGGTTCGGGCTGGGGATCTGCAACGGAATCGTGATGCTGTGGCTTGTCTCCTCAGCCCACCGATAGTGTAACCTTGCCCGGCATGTCCTTGGGCAAACGGAGGAAAAGCAGATGTTCGCCGGTCCGTCTTTGGTTCCGTTGGTGCTCGTGGCCGTCCTGGCCATGGTCCGCTCCGCAGGGGCAGCCGTGCCCACGCCCTTGAATCGTATGGCCCACGCCTTGTCCGCCGTACATAGCTGCCACGTTCTGACGACGGCGCGCAGCACGTTGCCGGGTCTCACGCTCGTGGTAAGCACCGATACAGTGGTGGTGCGCCATGGTGGACAGGTGCAGATCTATGCCGTCGAGACGGCACGCGCGCGGGGTCGGATCACCCGAACAGAGACGGTCACCACGGGGGCGCGGACGTGCGAGCGTCGCAGTCCGCGGGCAACGTTCGACTGCCACCCGACGCCCATGGATGGCAGCCCGGACGCGCCGCGCGGTCTGCTCGACCAATCGCTGCGGGAACTCGGCGCGGGCGTGCGCTGGACGGCGGCCGGCCTATCGGTCGTGCGCGGTCAGCTATGCCTCGCCTACCGTGTCGCCGGCCCCGCCGTAGGACCGATGTCGCGGGGCACGTTGTGGATTTCCCGCACCACGATGCTGCCCGTCGCGATGATGGTCACGACATCAGCCGCTGTTCCGGGTCATGCCTCGTCCTTGACCATCACGGATACCGTCGCCTGGCGCGACTGGAACCTGCGCACCCTCGCTATTCCCTCCGTCTAGGTGCGTACATGGCGGACTACGCAGCCTGGGGCCACCTGGCCGACACGCTGCGCACGGGCCGGCCAGGCTTCGAGCAGGCGTTCGGGACCGACTTCTTCGCGCACCTGTCGCGCGACGAGGCAGCCGCGGAGCACTTCGACCGCTTCATGGTCGCGGCGTCGCGGCGCATTGCCCACGCCTTGCCTGTCGCGCGACGAGGCAGCCGCGGAGCACTTCGACCGCTTCATGGTCGCGGCGTCGCGGCGCATTGCCCACGCCTTGCTGGAATGCTACGATGTCGCGACGGCTACCTGAACATATCCTGCTCGGGCGGGCGGATCAACTCGCGCGCGCTGCCCTCGCCCCGCTCATAGGCGAGGCCGCGCACGACCGCCGCGGGGATGCCGTCAAGCTTGCCCATCACCATCTCCGCCGCCGCCGCGATCTCGTCGGCCACGGCGAGCACGCTCGCCCTCAGGACGTAGCCGTCCGCGTCGACGCGCGCGCGCTCGTCGCGCAGGGGGCTGAGCCCGGCGCAGCCGATCGCCACGTTGAGCAGACCCTGGCGCCAGGCTTGCCCGAAGGTGTCGCTCACCACGACCGCGACCTCCACGCCGGTCCGCTCGCGCACCGCATCGCGGATCGTCCGCGCCGAGAAATCGGGGTCGCGCGGCAGGGTGAGCGCCACCTCGGCCGCGCCGGCGTTGGAGCGGTCGATCCCCGCGTTGGCGCAGACGAAGCCGTGGCGCGTCTCGCAGATGATGACGCCGCGGTCCATGCGCACGATGCGCGCGCTCTCGCGCAGCACCACCTCGACCTGCCGCGCGTCTTTGTCCCAGCGCTCGGCGATCGAGCGCGCAAAGGCCGACGGCTCGACGGTACGCAAGTCGACAACGCACCCCTCCGCCTTGGCCACGATCTTGTGCGTCACCACCACCACATCGCCGTCGCGCAGCCCGCGCACGGGCGCGTCCGCCGCGCCGGCCAGCAGGAGAGCCGCCACGTCGTCGCCCGGCCGCACTTCGGGGAGCCCGCGCACGGGCAATACATGCACGCCGTCATCCATTGGCCACCTCCACTAATGATGGGATAGAGCGGAGCAGGTCGTTCGGCGTATCCAGGTCGAACGAGAGGGCAGGCAGCGCGACGGTCGTCGGGAGCGTGCCGCGTTCCCGCGCCAGCGCGCCGTGCCGGGCGAACGAGTCGGGTCCAAAGGCCGGGGTGATAGCCAGCGGCGGACGCAGCAGGAGGGCGTTTGTCCCCGTGCCTGCCCGGTCCGGCGCCACGCCCACGGCGGCGTCGCCCGCCCGCCGCACGAACTGGGCGATGACGCCGGGCGACACGTGCGGCAGGTCGATCGGCAGCACCAGAGCGGCCAGAGCGCCCAAGTCGGCGACGCGCCGGCAGCCGAGCGCGACGGCCGCGTTCAGGGGATCGGAGGCGGACGCGGGGGGGTCGGGATAGGCCGCAAGGCCACGCGCGGCGGCGAGGGAGCGGACCTCCGGATCGGCGCTGACCACGACCACGCCCTCCAGCGCGGGGCAGGACTGGGCGGCGTCGAGCGTCCCGAGCAGCAGGCGCCGCGCCAAAGCCGCGCGTCCGGCAGCGGACAGCGCCGGAGCCAACCGCGACTTGGCATGGCTCAAGCTCTTGACCGGGATGACAGCCCAGATGCTCACCGCGCTGCCCTTATGAGCCCGTGCTCGTCGAGCGCAGGTCCGGAACGAGCGACAACACCGCGGCGGCCAGGCGGCGGCGATCGTCCGGACCCCGCATCACCGCGGGCGCGACCAGCGCGCGCATGCCCAACGCCTCGACCGCCGGCGCCAGGGCGCTGTCCTCCTCGTCGAGCACGAAGCCCCGCGCAAGCCCCTGGTAGAGGCGCGCCACGCCGAGGGCGCTGACCTCATGGCCCAGGGCCGCGAGCATGGCGGCGGCGGGGCCGCGCAACGCCTGCCCGCCCACGATGGGGGAGACGGCCACGATCGGCGCGCCGACGCTGTGCAGGAGATCACGCAGGCCGGGCACGGCCAGGATCGGGGCGACGCTGACGAAGGGATTGGATGGGCAGAGCACGATTGCCGTCGCCCCGGCCACCGCGTCGCGCGCCTCGTCCGTCACGCGCGCCGCGTCGATACCAGAGAACTCCAGCCCCAGGACGGGATCGCCGTGCCGCCGCCGCACGAAGTAGTCCTGGAAGTCGAGCACCCCGTCTGGCGTACGCACGCGCGTAACCACGGGCTCGTCGCACATGGGGAGCAGTCGAGCGCGGACGCCCAGCGCGCGCGCCAACCCATCCATTACCACCGTGAGCCGCGCGCCGCCGCGCAGGAGTTCGCTACGCCGGATGTGCGTGGCCAGATCGCGGTCGCCGAGCCGGAACCACGTGGGCGCCCCGTAGCGGCCCAGCAGGTCGAGCGTGGCGAACGTGTCGCCCGCGATGCCCCAGCCCTGGACCGGGTCGGCCAGGCCGGAGAGGGTATAGAGCACGGTATCGAGGTCGGGGCAGACGCGCAGGCCGTACAGGTCGAGGTCGTCGCCGGTGTTGACGACGACGGACAGGTGGTCGGGGGGTAGGACCCCGTAGAGGCCCTCGGCCAGCTTGGCCCCACCCACACCGCCGGCCAGGGCCACAACACGCAGCACATCCATACTATCAGCGTACCCGATCACGATACCTCACGACGTCAGTCAATCGAAGCGCACGACAAGGTCGTCGAGCGGGCGGCGGGGGCGCCGGTGCGGGTCGCGGGCGGCGTAGCCGATGGTGAGCAGGGCGTGCGGGACGAGCGCGTTGTCCAGGTCGAGCGCCGCGCGCGCGGTTCGCTGGCAGAACAGCGGCGCGCACATCCAGCCGCCGTCGAGGCCGCGCGCGAAGGCCGCGAGCAGCAGGGTCTGCAAGGCCGCGCCCAGGCTCTGGATCGCCATGATCTCCTCGGCGCGCCCACGCTCCTCGTCGGGGTAGCGGTCCAGGTCGCCCAGGTACAGGCAGGCCAGCACAAGGGCTGGCGCGTCGATGATGCGTTGGCGCGACGTGGCCAGACGCGTCGCGACGGTCGCCGCCGGCTGGCCGTCGAGCGCCAGTTGCCGCTCCCACTCCGCGCCCATCGCGTCGGCCAGCCGGCGCTTCGGCGCGTCCCGTGTGAGCACGACGAAGCGCCACGGCTGCCGCCCGTGCGGCGACGGCGCCCAGCATGCCGCTTCCAGCAACTCCTCCAGCAGCGCGCGCGGGACGGGGCGGCCGTCGTAGGCGCGCACCGAGCGCCGCCCGCGCGCCAACGCCAGAAAATCCACTCCGCAGCCGGAGTACGTCGCGTCGCCCGCGGTTGGCGCGGCGGTCCGTGCGTGGGCGGAGGCCGTCTCGCTCCTGGGATCGGCCGCGGCCGCGCGCGCGTCGTCATCGTGCGGGCGACCGACAGGCGGTGTCTCGCCCGCAGTGGTACGCGCCAGCGTGGCAAACGGGGCCGTGTGAGAGCCGGCGGGCACGGGCTCGTCGTGCGGGGACATCGCTAGCGGCGGCGAGGCAGCCGCGCGCGTGGACGTGTCGGCCGGACAGGTCATGACGGTATTGCCGCCGGTCGCGGCGTGCTGGTGAGGCGCCCCTGTCCACCGGGGCGCAGCGCCGGGATGACGTGCGCGCCATAGGCCTGGATAAACTCCTCCTGGTTGCGCCCGACGTTGTGCACGTAAATCTCGTCGAAGCCGAGGTCGACGTAGCGCTGGAGGTGCGCGCGGTGCTCCCCGAGGTCGGGCGAGATCAGCACGCGGTCGCGGTAGTGCTCCGGGCGCACCAGGCTGGCCATGGCCGCGAAGTCCTCCGGGTTGCGGATGTCGGCTTTGGGGAAGGCCATGCCCCCGTTGGGCCACTCGCGCAGGGCGTTCTCGGTCGCCTCCTCCCGCGTGTCGGCCCAGGAAACGTGGAGCTGGATCAGGCGCGGCATCGTCGCCGGGTCCTTGCCGGCCTCGCGCGCGCCCTTTTCGAAACGCGCCAGCAGCCCGGCGACCTTCTCGTCGGCCGCGCCGACCATGATGATACCGTCGCAGGTCGCGCCGGTCCGCTCGCTCTGGATAGGGCCGGACGTCGCCACGTAGATGGGGGGCGGCGCCGCGGGCAGGGTGTAGAGCTTGGCGCTCTCCAGCGTCCAGTGCTGGCCGCGATATTTGACGACCTTGCCCGAAAAGAGGCGCTTGATGACCTCGATGCCCTCGTTCAGTTTGTCCAGGCGCGCGGGGGCCTCGGGCCAATACGCGCCGGTGATATGCTCGTTGAGCGCCTCGCCCGCCCCGAGCCCCAGCCAGAAGCGGCCGGGGAACATCTGCTCGAGCGTGGCCGCCGCCTGTGCGATGACCGCCGGGTGGTAGCGCGGGCCCGGCGGCGTGACGCCGGTGCCGAAGCGCAGTCCCGTCGTTGCCCCGAGCGCGCCGAGCCATGACCAGACGAAGCCGCTCTGTCCCTGGCTCGGGGTCCAGGGATGGAAGTGGTCGGAGGCCATCACCGACGCGAAGCCAGCTTGCTCCGCCCGTTGGCAATAGCGCAACAGGTCGCTCGGCGCAAACTGCTCGAACATCGCGGCGTACCCAATGGTAGACATCGTGTCCTCTCTGGAGCTGTTAGTGGTCAGCTAGCTGCCGTCAGCAGGCGGCCAGTACACGTTGGCGTAGATGAGTTTGCGTTCCCACGGCAACCTGCGACTTCAGTCGCATGGCAAACCACGGACACTGAAGTGTCTTGGCAGTTCACATGCATCGCCAAGCTACTTAAGCCAACGTGTACTAGTGGTCAGCTAGCTGCCGTCAGCAGGCGGCCAGTACGCGCGCGTCGGCTCGCGGGGCGTGGTCACGGCCATGACCAGACCAGAAGCTGATCGCCTACGCGAAGCCGTTCGCGTCGACCCTGGCGCTGTCGATGCGCAGGCGGATCGTCTGGCGCGTTTCTTTGGCGAAAGAGGCAGCCATCTCCTCGCCGCGCTCCGGACCATGGTAGCGCACGGCTAGGCGCTTGATGTCGGCCTGGGCCGCCTGCTGGTCTTCCGACTGCAGCGTGCATTCGCCCACGATCGTCACGTAGCGGTAGCCGTCCTCGACGCAGAACGAGGCGCGCGGGTCGCGGGTCAGGTTGCGGTCTTTGACCCGCCCCTTCGCCGTGTTCATCAGAATCGTATCGCCCTGCAACTCATACCACAGCACGGTCTGATGCGGCGTGCCGTCATCGTTGATGTCGGCGAGCACGCAGAAGCGCGGCTCCTCCAGAAACGCGCGCACCGCCGGAGACAATTGCGCCATCCCATCCTCCTATCCGCTGACCGGGGCAGCCTGCGCCATCGAGTTCGCCCCATGCATGATTGTGAGACGCGGCCTGACCTTGAAAGGTCATGGCAGGGCACGGACCCTGAAGGGTCTCCACGGGCATGCCACCTGGCGTGGGTCCAGCGTGCATTAACGCCCACACCGACCTTTTAAGGTCCGTCCCTGCCATGACCTTTCAAGGTCAGGCTGGCCAGCACGCCCGCTCACAATCCCGGGGCGCACCCTGCGCCATCTATACTCAGGATAGCACCCGGCATCTATACTATACTCAGGATAGTGCCAGGGCGTCTATACTCAGGATAGCACCAGGGGCCAACCCATAGTTGTGGGGAGGGACAGATGGATATCGAAGAGGCGCTGCGGTTCGTGCGCGAGAACCATCGCGCGGTGCTGGCGACGCGGCGCGCCGACGGCCGGCCGCAGATGAGCCCGGTCGCCGCGGCGGTCGACGGCGCCGGCAAGATCGTCATCAGCACGCGCGAGACGGCGATCAAAACGCGCAACCTGCGCCGCGACCCGCATGCGTCACTCTGCGTGATGAACGACGGGTTCTTCGGTCCGTGGGTGCGGATCGACGGCGCGACCGAGATCGTGCCGCTGCCGGAGGCCATGGAGGGGCTCGTCGACTACTACCGCGCGGTGGCGGGTGAGCACCCCGACTGGGACGACTACCGGCGGGCCATGGAGCAGGAGCGCCGCGTGCTGCTGCGCATCACGGTCGAGCACGCGGGTCCCGATCACGCTGGGTAGCGACGGAACGCGGACCCATACCCTATCTGATTGTGCGTGTTAACCCATCTAGTCGTGCTCGTTGTTTTTTAAGGAGGAGACACATGGCCGAGACCCTATCTCCCGGTTTCCAGAAGATCGAGCCCGCGAAGATCAACGCGTCGGGGCTGGACGGCTAGACATCGACAAAGGAGGACGGTACCATGCTTGACGCAGTGCCCCGCCGCCTGCGCTTTGGCGTGCAATTGCAGGCGCAGCGCACCACCTGGCCCGACTACCAGGCCGCCGTGAGCGCGGTCGAGGATCTGAGCTTCGACGCGGTGTGGACCTTCGACCATATGCTGCCCTTCTCGGGGCCGGACGACGGAGCGTGCTTTGAGACCTGGACCACCCTGACGGCGATGGCCTGTCAGACGCGGCGCGTCCGCATCGGCGCGCTGGTCAACGGGGTGCTCTACCGTGACCCGGCCACGCTCGCCAAGAGCGCGGCGATGGTCGACCTGATCAGCGGCGGCCGCCTCGAGTTCGCCCTGGGGCCGGCCTGGGCCGAGCGCGAGTTCCGCGCCTATGGGTTACCGTTCCCGCCGGCGGCCGAGCGCCTGGCGCGCCTCGACGAGGCGCTCACCATCGTGAAGCTGCTGTGGACGCAGCCGCGTACGACCTACGAGGGGCGCTACTACGCGGTCCACGACGCGCCGTGTGAGCCCAAGCCGCCGCAGAAGCCCTACCCGCCGATCATGGTCGGCGGCAACGGCCGCGGGACGCTGCGCATCGCGGCCCGGCACGCCGACGTGTGGAACGGCATTGGGTCGCCCGACGACTGCGCCAGGCGCATCGCGCTCCTGCGCGAGGCGTGCGCGGAGATCGGGCGCGATCCCGGCGAGATCGAGTTGACCGTGCATCCGCTGATGGCCATCGCGCGCACGCACGCCGAGGCGGAGGCCATGGCCGAGGCGATCGCGCGGAGCCACGGGCAGAACCTGGAGGACGAACGCGAGGGCTGGCTGCTGGGCACGCCGGAGGAGGTCCGCGCGCAGGTGCGGCGCTACGCCGACGTCGGCGTCACTCAATGGATGATCGGCATGGGCGCGCCCTTCGATCTGGACGCGCTACGGCTGTTTGCCGAGGAGGCGGCGCCGGCTTTCCGCTGAAAGGTTAGCTCACCCGCTCCAGCGCGATGACCGGAATCGTGCGCGTGGTGTTCGCCTGATACTCGGCGAACCCTGGATATTGCGTGGCGTGCCGCGCGAACAGCCGATCCCGCTCTTCCCCATGCAGGACCGTCGCGGTGGCGTCAAAGGTTTCGGCGCCCACCTCCAGGGTGACTTTGGGGTTGGCCACGAGATTGTGATACCAGGCCGGATTCGTCGGGGCGCCGGCTTTGGACGCAAAGATCAGCAAGCGGTCCCCATCCGTGTTGTACATCAAAGGGCTGGTCAGCCGGCGGCCAGTCTTGGCTCCCGTTGTGGTGAGCAGCAGCAAGGGCGCGCCTTCGAATTGGCCGCCGACCTTGCCGCCGTTGGCGCGGAACTCCGCGATGACGGCCTGGTTCCAGTCGTTCGGGCTCGCGTTCGTCATGTCTCCTCCTATGGCCGCCGGGAGGCCCACGCCGCCCGCGCGCCTCCAGTATACGCCTTCCCACCACGATCGACACCAAACGCTTCGCCATCGGCGCGGCCAGAGTGTCGCGTCAGAGGCGCGAGCGGATGGCCCACAGGTCGGGGAAGAACGGCTTCAGGGTCGTCGCCAGATACGACGCCCCCGCCGAGCCGCCGCTGCCCATTTTGATACCGATCGTGCGCTCGACCATTTTCACGTGGCGATAGCGCCACTCCTGGACCCCTTCGTCGATATCGACCAGTCCCTCACAGACGTTTCTGGCCGTGGCGTCGGTGTGATAGACGTCGATCAGGACGGCCTGGACCCGCGGCGAGGGCGCGATAGGCTGTGTCACGTCGCGCTCGAGTTGATCCTCCGGGACGGCGTAACCGTTCAGCTGCAGATAGCGCAAGAAGGCGTCCCAGAGGGTCGGTTGCGCGTACCGCGCCGCGAGCCGGGCCCGCTCGGATGAGCCGTCCGGGTCGTGCATAAACACGGCGTCGCGCTTGTATCCGCACACGAACTCTATCTCCCGGAACTGCGTCGACTGGAACCCGCTGGACAACTCCAGGAAGCCGCGGAACGCGTTGAATTCGAGGGGCGTCATCGTCTCCAATATATCGAGTTGCGCGACAACCGTTTTCAAGATTGCCAGGATACGGCGGGTGGTGTGCGTCGCGGGCGCTGGCTGGTTGGCGCGCAACAGGCCTTGCATGTGGTCTATCTCGTGGAGTATCTGCTTGAACCACAGCTCATAGATCTGATGGATCACGATGAAGAGCAGTTCATCGTGCTCGGCGCCCTGGGGACCCGCGCTGCGAGGCGTCTGGATGCTGAGCAGTTCGTCCAACCGCAGGTAGCCGGAATAGGTCAAGGCTTTCGGCATGCGACACTCCTTCGCTTCGCGCCCCGTTTGCGCGGCGTACTCATCGATATCGCGCGGGTGCGCGAGGGCGTCGCCCGGTAAGACGTAGCCCGACCCTTACGCCGACGCGAGGGGTAAGCCGTTGTCGTCGGTGCTCGTGGCCTGCGTCGCAAACTTTACGATCACCGCGACGAGCGAGCCATCGGCCCCTTGCGCGATGACGCCGCCATCCTGCCAGACCCCATCCTCCTGCTGATGCGGTCCGGGCGGATCCCCTTGCACCTGGTGGATGTTGTGCATCCCCAGGCGGTCACCGCCGAGATACGGCTCGCCAAAGACGAACAGGCGCGCGCTCCCCGTCACCCGCGCCTCCAGCGCGGCCAGCATGTTCTCCCCAACGCTATCGATCCATCCGGCCGCGCCCGCGGCTCCGGTCGATGTAGCGAGCAACGGGGCGCGCAGATAGTCGAGCGCACCCGACATCGGGCCGGGCACAAGGTCGTGGCGCCCGTTGGCGAGGGACTGCAGTGGCGCAAACAGGGACGCGTCGAGGTCGGTCACGACCTGGTATTGCACGCCCTCGCCCGTGGCCGTCGCGACATCGATGGAGCACTGGTAGACGCCTTCGGGAGCACGCAGGTAGATGCGGCCGTGGTACCAGGAACCGTCGGGGGTGGGGCTTTCACGGGCGAAATGATCGAGCGTTCCAATTGCGACGCCGTAGTGGGTCAAAGGCATGCTTTCCTCCTCAAGGGATGCGCCCCGGCCAGGGGTTGCTACCCTTGCAGTGTACGCCGCGTCGCGCATCGCCATTCGTTCCCTTTGCTTCCCTGCCACGCAACTCGGCTGGACCGGGACCAGCGTCGCGGGGAGAGCACGCCTGACCATTGGCTCATGGGTAGAGTTGAGAGACGGGTCGTCATGGGCCGGGAGGTAAGGGATATTCCCGTCGCCTGGTACCCGCGGGAGGCGAGAGGGCCACCGATGACGCCGACGGCTAATGGGTATCCTGAGAAGGCTGGCATACTCCATGCCTCTATGTGGCCCTGCGGCGGCATCCTATGCGCGGTGCGCTGCCCCTTGCGTGGCGCGAGATGGAGAGGACAATCGTGGTAACGGGTAAACATGAGGAGGCTCCCACGCTGGAGAGCGGAGCCAAACTGGATAGCGGAGCCGATAGCGCGGTGGCTGCCGCGCCCGAGACCGCGCTGCTGGACGCGGCGGCCCAGGCCATCGACGAGGCCCGCGATCGGGCCACATCGGGGCAGGTTGCGACCCTGGACGCGGCGGCCCAGGCCATCGACGAGGCCCGCGAGCTCTACCAGGATCGCTACGAGGCCCTGGCGCGGGCGACGGGGCAGATCACCTGGACCACCACCGCTGATGGTCGCGCCGAGGACCTCCCTGGCTGGAGGGCCTACACGGGACAGGGAGCCGACGAGGTCGAGGGCTTCGGCTGGACCGAGGCCATCCACCCCGACGACCGCGCGCGCGCCCTGGACGCCTGGCGACAGGCCATAGCGATGGGCTCGCTCTTTGAAGCCGAGTTTCGCCTCCGCCGCCACGATGGCGTCTATCGCGACGTCCTCGCCCGCGGGGTACCGGTGCGCGAGGACGACGAGCGTATCCGCGAGTGGATCGGCTTCTGCGCCGACATCACCGATCGTAAGCAGGCCGAGGAGCACTATCGCACCCTGTTCGACACCATGGCGCAAGGGGTGGTGTACCAGGACGCCGCGGGGCGCATCATCACGGCTAACCCCGCAGCGGAGCACATCTTCGGGCTCGCGCCCGCCCGATCGAGCGATGACTCACCACCCCTCGCCTCCCCCCTGGGCGGGGATGTCGCCTGGGTCGCCGTCCGGGAGGATGGCGCCCCCTCCCGATCGAGGAGCAGCCGCCGGTCGTCGCGCTGCGCACGGGCCAACCGGTCCGCGACGTGGTGGTGGGCCTGCGGCGCCCCAATGAGGGCGCCTATCGCTGGCTGCGGGTCACCTCGGTCCCGCTCGACCCGTCCGCTGCGGGCGCGCTGCAACAGGTCTACACCATCGCCGACGACATCACCGAGCGCAAGCTGGCGCGCGAGGAGTTGGCGCGGGCCAAGGAGGCGGCCGAGGAGGCTAACCAGGCCAAGAGCCAGTTCCTGGCCAACATGAGCCACGAGTTGCGCACCCCGCTCAACGCCGTCATTGGCTACAGCGAGATGCTCCAGGAGGAGGCCGGCGACCTCGGCGCGGCCGATCTCGTCCCCGACCTGGAGCGCATCCACACCGCGGGCAAGGCTTTGCTGAGCCTCGTCAACGACGTGCTCGATCTCTCCAAGATCGAGGCCGGCCGGATGGATCTCTACCTGGAGACCTTTGACGTTGCCGCCATGATCGCGGACGTCATCGGGACCGTCGCGCCGCTCGTGGACAAGAAGGACAACCTGCTCGCGGTCGACGTGGCCCCGGACGCGGGAGCGATGCGCGCCGACCTGACCAAGGTGCGCCAGACCCTCTTCAACCTGCTCAGCAATGCCGCCAAGTTTACCGAGCGCGGGACGATCAGCCTGTCGGTGGCGCGCGCGGCGATGGACGGGCGCGACTGGCTGACCTTCCGCGTGGCCGACACGGGTATCGGCCTGACCACCGAGCAAATCGGAAAACTGTTCCAGCCTTTCACGCAGGCCGACGAGTCGACCACGCGCAAGTTCGGCGGGACGGGCCTTGGCCTGACCATCACCCGCCGCCTCTGCCAGCTGATGGGCGGGGATATCGCCGTCGAAAGCACGCCGGGACAGGGCTCGACCTTCACCATCACGCTCCCCGCGGATGTCGAGGCGCAGGCGGCCGCCCGCGAACAGGACCGGGACGACGCGCTGGCGGCGGTCGAGACGGCCAGCCGCAACCTCGTGCTCGTCGTCGACGACGACCCCATCGTGCACGATCTGATGACGCGCTACCTGGGCAAAGAGGGGTTCCGGACGGTGGCCGCCTCGAACGGCGAGCAGGCGCTACACCTGGCCAGGCAATTGCGTCCCGTCGCCATTACCCTCGACGCGATGATGCCGCGCATGGACGGCTGGGCCGTGCTGGAGGCCCTCAAGGCCGACCCGCGGACGGCGGACATCCCCGTTATCATGCTCAGCATGGTGGACGACAAGAACCTGGGCTATGCGCTGGGCGCCTCCGCGTACCTGACCAAGCCCGTCGATCGCGAGCGCCTGGCTGCCGCGCTCGGCAAATACCGCAGAGGCCGGCCTGGCGAGACGGCCCTGATCGTCGAGGACGATCCGACGATCCGGACGCAGTTGCGGCGAGTGCTGGAGAGCGAGGGCTGCGCCGTGGTCGCGGTCTCCAACGGGCGCGAGGCCCTGGATCGCCTGGCCGGAATGACGCCCGACGTGATCCTGCTCGACCTGATGATGCCAGAGATGGACGGCTTCCGCTTCGCGGAGGAGCTCCGCGCGCGCGCGGAGTGGAGGGCCATCCCGGTCATCGTCATGACCGGGATGGAGCTCACGGAGGCCGACCGCACGCGCTTGAACGGCCACGTCGAGGAGATCATCCAGAAGCGGGCCTATACCCGCGACGAGTTGCTGCGCGAGGTGCGGGACCTCGTCGTGGCCCATGCCCATCCCGCCGGCGAGGACAGCGCGCGGACCGCGCAACGAGGTGACAAGGAATGACGAAGCTGCTGATCGTCGAGGACAACGACGAGAACTGGGATATGCTCTCGCGCCGCTTGCAGCGCCGCGGGTACGAGGCCGTGCGCGCCGCCGACGGCTTGCAGGCCGTGGATATGGCCGCATCCGAGCGGCCGAACCTCATCCTGATGGACGTGAACCTGCCCCTGCTGGACGGCCTGGAGGCGACGCGGCGCATCAAGGGGCGGCCCGAGACCGGCAGCATCCCTATCATCGCCCTGACCGCGCACGCCATGGCCGGCGACCGCGAGCGGGCGCTGGAGGCCGGGGCCAACGACTACCACACCAAGCCGGTCGAGCTCCCGCGCCTCTTGGAGCAGTTGGAGGCGCTGCTGGGCGGGGCGCCGGCGTGAGACGGCGGTGATCCCCGACCACGACAAAGGCGGCGGCGACGACGCGGACAGCTACCAGGTACCCGCCGACGCCTACGCGCGGCTGGAGGAGGCGTCGCCCGAGGAGCGGGCCGCGTTGGCGCGGCTCCTCATCGCGGACCATCCGCGCGAGCGCCTCGACCTACCGGCGCTCGACGGGCGCGGCGCCGATTTGGGGGGCGTGGCGCTGCCGGGTGAAACCCTACGGCTGGCGAATCTGCGGGGCGCCAACCTGCGCGGGGCAAACCTCGCCGGGGCGGCCCTGGGCCAGGCGGACCTCACCGACGCGGTGCTCGAAAGGGCGGACCTGCACGACGCCGACCTTGCCGGGGTCACGCTGCGCGGCGCGGCGCTGGGCGAGGCCAACCTCCAGGGGGCCTTGCTGGAGGAGGCCGACCTCCAGGATGCCGGGCTGCGCTTCGCGAACCTGCGGGAGGCCGCGCTCGAGAGCGCGGATCTGCGACGCGCCGACCTCTGGGGCGCCACGCTGGAAGACGCCGACCTCTCGGGCGCGGACCTGACGGACGCGCGCCTGGGGGAGAGCGCCCTGCGCGGCGCCAACTTCTCGGGGGCCAACCTGCGCGGGGTCGCGCTGAGCAAGGCCGACCTCACGGGCGCGCGGCTGACCGGGGCCGATCTGCGGGGCGCCGCTCTGGGCGGCGCGACCCTGCGCGAAGCCAGGCTCGATGGGGCGCAGCTAGAGGATGTCGACCTCTCGACCTGCGACATCGCGCACGTCGCGCTCGGCGGCGCCCGGTTGGGCCGGACCCTGCTGCGGCGCAACGGACTGGGCGGCGCCATCGGCGAGGAGGCGGCCGGCGCCTACGACGCCGCGGCGACCGGCTACCTGGCCCTGGAACGCAACTTCGCCGACCTGGGCGACCCGGACGCGGCGCGCTGGGCCTACGGCAAGAAGCGGCGCATGCAGAAGCTGGCGGTGCGCGCCCAGGCGCGGGCCGCGCTGGGCGCGCGGCAGTGGGGCACGGCGGCCCGCCGGTTCGCCGCGTACGCCGGTGATGAGGCCGCTGAGTGGCTCTGCGACTACGGTGAGAGCGTTCCCCGCGTGCTGCGCGCGCTCGTCGTCGCGTACCTCGCGTTCACGCTGTTCTATGGCCTGACGGGGAGCGTGGTGCGCGTGACGGGCGACGTCCTGCACCCAGTGCATATGACAACACACAACCCTATTGATCTGGCCGTCTTCAGTTTGGCCAGCATGACCACGCAGACCGCCCTGGGACTGCAGGCCAGCAACCTCGTTGTCCAGATTCCCACCGGCCTGGAGACGCTGATCGGCATCTTCCTGACCGGACTATTGGGCTTTGTGACCGGCAACCGGATCAGGCGCTAGCGGCTAGCCTGGATGATTCATGACGGGTGCGTGGGCGGCGACCGCCCATCCCGGGAGCGCCGTCTCGTGACTAAGAGCCTATCCCAAAACCTGCCTCCACCAGGCGGGGATATGGGGTTTTGGGATAGGCTCTAATGCAGGTTAGGCGGCGCCTAGTCGTCCTTGAACTCAGGGGGATAGAGGTCGTAGTTGGCGGACGACGCGGCCTGCCCGCCCTCATGCACCGCCGTGCTCACTTGATGGGAGTGCGCGCGCATGGCGTCACCAGCCGCGCCATGGCCTCGACCTTGTGCTCGAACACGCTGACCTGCGCATACTCCTCTAGCTGTCGGCGTCCCAACTCGCGCAGGGTGCGGGTCGATACGCCGCCAGGGAAGCCAAGGTAGTTGTGGTTGACCTGTGACCACGTCGAGCGCCCATAGCCGGCGTCAAAGAGCGCCACGCGGCGGTCGTAGCGCGCGAGGTAGAGGGCGGCGGACAGGCCAGCCGGCCCGGCGCCGACCACCAGCACATCGTACAGATCGTGATCGTTTGAGGTCATACGCCCCTTGTTTACGCACAATTGCGGGACTGTACCGCAGGCAGGCCTAAAATATAACGGGCACGTCGGGGAGCCCCCATCCCCTTCGCGCCCGTCTGATTGAATCCTAATCCGATAGGCAGACCTCTTTTATGACACCGGCGCTAGAAGAGATGACAATGTTAGATTTTTAGAGACGAATTATGTCGTTCCACCGGCGATGAGGCTGGTCCGCTCCTGCTACACTCATCTGTGGACATTTGACACGTAACACGATCCAAAGGAGATGGCGGCTACCATGAGCATCCTTGTCGCCATGGCCGAGGGCGTCGATGCCCGACTCGCCGCGTATCTAGTGAGTGGGCTGGACCAGGAGGTGGCGATGGCGGGGACGATCGCCGAGGCCGAGCAGCGGTTGAACGAGCGGTCGTGGTCGGCCGTGGTCCTGGATACGACGCTCCCCGACGGCAGCGGGTTCAGCGTGCTGGAGACGCTCGGCCGCATCAACTACGAGGGTGCGGTCCTGGTACTGAGCGCGGCCCGGACTCTGGCCACGCGGGTGCGGGCGCTCGACGAGGGCGCAGACGACTACCTGGTGCGGCCGTACGAGCCGGCCGAGTTCCTGGCGCGGATGCGGGCGCTGCTACGGCGGTCGCGCCGGCGCATCTCCCGGGCCGAGGGCAACGTTGTGCGCGTTGGATCGGTCGAACTCGATGTGCACGCGATGGAAGTCTCGCTACCGGGCAAGCGGCGTGAGCGGCTGACGCCGAGCGAGATGCGCGTGCTGCACTACCTGATGATGCACCCCCAACGCGTGGTCGATCACGAGGAATTGGCCACGCACGTCTTCGGGCACGGCGAAGTGGGAGCGTCGAGCGCCAATGCCATCGGCGTCTACATGCGCCGCGTGCGACGGAAAATCGAGGCGGACGTAGAACAGCCCCACTACATCGTCACGATCCGCGGCAGCGGCTATCGGTTCAATGGGAACGAGTGAACGAGTTGCCAGTTGCCAGTTGCCAGATGGCGGCTTGTAGCGATGCGCTACCAACAATTGATAACTGGCAACTGGCAACTGGCAACTGGCAACTGGCAACTGGCAACTGGCAACTGGCAACTAACCACTGGCAACTGGCAACTAACCACTGGTTCTCCCGGCCCATTT
>JAABUQ010001253.1_pt1 | contig 42436 bp, 44 predicted proteins | sample 5560001 | NCBI WGS metagenome assembly JAABUQ01 (sample SAMN10711888, study PRJNA513371) | rock metagenome | isolation source: Antarctica rocks | place: Antarctica: Victoria Land, Finger Mt nord | collected 2015-12-18
TGAACGCGAGCTGATCAACCAGCGCACCAGCAGCGGGCGCGTCGCCGCCAAAGCGAGGGGCGTGCGCTTCGGCCGCCCCCCCAAGCTCACGGCCGACCGGGTCGCGTTAGGCGAGCGTCTGGTGGGCGAGGGCACGTCCGTTCGGGAAGTAGCCAAGCTGCTCAAACGCCACCATGCCACGCTTTACCGGGCGTTGACCGTCCCAGCGTTGTAGAACAGCCGGGGCCAGCATTTGGACCGATACGCTCGATGGCAGTCAGCCCGGCACGATGACGAGCTTCCCCTTCGGCTTCCCGCTCGTCTCTAACGTCGTGATCGCCGGGATGGCTTTCGCAAGCGGAACAACAGCGGCGATCGGCAGCTTCAGGCAATTGTTGGCGGCAAGCTGCCCAAGCTGTTCAAGAACGGCAGGGGGCGTCTTGGCGAACACGCTCTTGTTGCGGCGAGTGAGCAGGACGCCGATCATTTTGAGCGGGGTAAGGTTGATGTGCAGCGCGACCCCTTTTGAGTTGAGCATGGACAGGCATTGGCCCGGACTGAGCGACCCCGCTGTGTCGAATACGACGTCGAAAGCCTTACGGTAGCCGGCAACGTCGAACTTCTTATAGTCGATCGCTTCCTCGGCTCCGAGCGCCTGGGCGTCTGGAATGCCGCTGGCCGCGCACGATCCGACGATCCTGGCACCATGAGCCTTTGCAAGTTGGACCGCCGCGCGTCCAACGCTGCCAAGGCAACCATTAATGAAAACACGTTGCCCGCTTTGTAGTTTGGCGGTGTTGATCAGCGCCGACCATGCGGTCGCCCCGGCGATCGGCAGGGTTGCCGCTTCCTCGAAGCCGACGGATGCGGGCTTCAGCGCCGCAGTGTCCTCGGCGGTGACAATCTGTTCCGCGAAGGTGGACGAGTCCTTCATAGTCATTGCGCCGAACACGGCGTCGCCGACTTTGAAGCGCGTTACATTGGCACCGATCGCTTCGACGACCCCCGCAAAATCGGTCCCGACACCACGCGGGAAGTGTTTGCCCGTCATCATCTTGGCGGTCCCGGCCCGAATCTTCCAATCCATAGGATTGGTGGACGCCGCCCTCACGCCGACCAGCACCTGATCATCGCTCGGGGTCGGGCGAGCCACGTCTGCAAGGCGGAGTTCTTCGGGGCCGCCATAGCGGGAATATTCGATACGACGCATCGTGACGTTCCTTGCTCGCCGAAGCAGCGCGGATTGACTAAACGCCGCCGCCCAGCCATGTTCCGGGGACACTCCCCGCTTTGTAAACGGAGATTGTCCCCGCTTGCAAGAGGCTTTGTTGACGCATTCGGCCGGAGCACCACGCAAGCTGCGAGCCGACGCCCAGCGGAATCGCGAGCGCCTTCTCGAAACGGCACGCGACGCCTTCGCACGCGACGGTGCCGAAGCGAGCCTTGACGATATCGCCAAGAAGTCGGGCGTAGGCTCCGGCACCCTGTATCGGCATTACCCGACTCGGAATGCGCTCATCGGAGCCGTGTACCAGCGCGAGGTGGAAAAGCTCGGGGCATTGGCAGGTGAGTTACTGACTCTAGACCCGCCGATCGAGGCATTGCGGACATGGATGCTGACGTTCGTTAACCATGTGATCGAGAAGCAGATTATCGCCTCCGCGCTGGACGAGGCCGCTTACGCGGATGCGAGCGTGATCATCCAGGGCAGCATTCAGCAGCTTGCGCGGCGAGCGATCGAGAACGGTGATCTACGAAACGATACCGTCCCGTTCGACCTGCTCACGGCAATGATCGGCGTGTTGCACCTGGGGCGAGGGCCAGCCCTACACGAAAGCGCCAAGCGGCTGGTGGACCTCCTGCTACGCGGGGCAAGTACTCCAAGGTCGCTGTAGCACGCTTGCAGCCGAAACGCTTTTTCAACAGCCTCGGCCGTTTGACGAAGTGGTACAGCCTGTTAGCTGCTGCGGTGAGCGGATCAGCGCAGCCAGCGACGCAGCGGTTTCGGACGCGAGCGCACTGCCGTTCATTCCATGAAGCGTTCCCCGGGTTGGAGCGCACGGAAGCGCCCCGTCCAGGCCCGCCGCAACCCGTCCTCCGATGCGCCGCTATCATAGGCAGGTGAGGAGAGCGGCAGTGCCCGTATCACCGCGATCAGCACGACCGCCCGCGTGCGGGGCACCAGGTCGCCGTGGTCTGTGAACAAAGGAAGCAACCCGTCGAACCCCGCGTCACCCCGTCGCACGATCCTTGCCGTGCCGGACAGGCGGCAGCCGCGACGGGTAAAGGGGTCTACGAAGTTCACCTCCACCGCCGGGTCGGCGGCGAGGTTGCGGAGGGTGCCGGGCGAGCGGATTTCCGCAAAGGCGACTGTCGCCGCGTCCACGACGGCAAAGGTGCCCTTGGGGGACAGGTTCGGCGTGCCGTCCGCGTTCATTGTGGCAACGAAGCCGAGCCGCTGCTCACGGACCACCTGCATCATGCCGGCGGTCATCGTGGCGCCGCTCCGGCCGGCTCCGCCGCCCTCCGAGGGCGTCACGGCGGGTAGGTGACGGCGTAAGCCTCGATCAACGCCTCTTCCAGCGCACGGCCTGCGCGGTAGCCCGCGAGCGTGTCCGGGCGTTCGACACCATCCACCAGCCGGGGGCACGGCTCCGGCTCCCCGATCACCGTCCGCACGGGCAGGCGCTCGGCGTAGATCGGCAGCGGGTAGTCCTCGTCCTCGTCCACCACGCCTTTGGAGCGTATCTTGGCGGACGCGCGCTCGATTTCCATCGCCACGACCCCGGTCGCCTTGACCTCTTGCGTCGAGCTTTGCCGCAGACCGGCCGTGCGGGCGGGAAACAGCCGGTCCACCATGGCAACCAGCGCTGCCTCCTTTTCCGCCGGGTCCTCGATCAGCCGGGCATGGCCGAAGGCCATCACCGAGCGGTAGTCGGCGGAATGATTGAACCCGCAGCGTGCAAGCACGAGGCTGTCCAAGTGCGTCACTGTCAGGCACGCCGGCTGGCCGGCGGACTGGTTGCGCAGCATCCGGCTGGCGCTGCTGCCGTGCCAGTACAGCGTCGTGCCCTCGCGCCAGAACAGCGTCGGCGTGCAGTAGGGCAAGCCGTCTATGACGTAGGAGACATGGCACAGCGCCGCTGCGTCCAGCAGGGCGTGGACGGTTTCGTGGTCGTAAAACCCCCGGTCGTGCCGGCGCTTCACCCGGTTCACGTTGTCCACCGGGTAGGCGAGCGTTTCCGCGTCCAACATTCCTGATTTCCTGGCTGCCTCGTTGCATTACGACTATGCGCCGAGTAGATTGGTTGCAGGGAGGTCCAATTGTCCGCGCTGACGCCGACCAATCTTGGCGAACTGGACAGGTCCGGCGCGCTGGACCTGCCGCTGCGCCTAGACGAGACGCCCGGCCCGCAATCGGCACGCGTCCACCAGGGTCTGCGCGACGCGATCCTTGCCGGCCGGCTCGCGCCGGGCAGCCGCCTCCCGGCCAGCCGCGCGCTGGCGGCCCAGCTCGGCATGAGGCGGAACACGGTGGTGGGCGCCTACGAGCAGTTGCTGTCAGACGGGCTGGTGGAGGCCAGGGTGGGCGCGGGCACCTATGTCGCAGACCACGTCCCAACCGGCCCGGCCGGGCCGAAGCGCGCTCGGGCAACGGACATGGCCCCCAGCCGCGAGGTATTCGCCCTGGGCCGGACAGGCGTTGACGCCCTGTTCCTGAACCGGCTGCGGCGTGCGGTCAGCAAGCGCTTGCTGACCCTCGATCCCGTCCACCTCGGCTACGGCGACCCCCGCGGCGGCCGGGAGCTGCGCGAGCGCATGACGGAGCACCTGGCGGTCAGCCGTGGCGTGCGCTGCGATCCGGGCCACATCATGCTGGTTGGCGGCACGCAACATGGCTTGCAGCTGTGCCTAGGCGCCGTGCTCAGGCCAGGTGACTCCGCCTGGATGGAGGACCCTGGCTACCCCGCCGCCCGAAGGGTGCTGGAAGCCGCCGGGGCGCGGCTGGTCCCGGTCCCCGTGGACGGGCACGGGCTTGTGGTGGACGAAGGCCGCCGCCGCGCCGCGGGCGCCCGGGTCGCCTACGTCACCCCATCGCACCAGTTCCCGACCGGCGTTGTCATGCGGATGGACCGGCGCATCGCTCTGCTGGACTGGGCGCGCGATGCAGACGCCTGGGTGCTGGAGGACGACTACGACAGCGAGTTCCGCTACGGCGGACCGCCGCTCACTGCCCTAGCCGGCATTGATGCCGCCCGGCGGGTGATCTACTTCGGGACGTTCTCGAAGGTGCTCTTCCCCGGCCTCCGGATGGGCTACGTCGTCCTGCCGCCGCCGTTGCTTGAGCCAATCCTGGCCGCACGGGCCGCGTCGGACCGCTTCCCGCCGAGCCTGTTGGAGGGCGCCCTTGCCGACCTTATAGCGGAAGGCGACTTCTCTGCCCACATCCGGCGGATGCGGGGGCGCTACCGGGCGGCCCGCGATGCGGTCGCGGACACGCTGGCCGGGCACGCCTGCGGGGCGCTACAGGTGACGGTTCCTGACCAGGGGCTGCACCTTGTTGCCTACTTGCAAGCTAACATGCCGCCCGGCGCGGCGGCGCGTATCAGGGCGGCAGCCGGGGTGGAGGCGTGGCTTCTGTCCGAAACTCGCCTGGTGCCTGGTCCAACAGACGGCTTCGTCCTGGGCTTCTCAGGCCACGAGATTGCAGCCTTGCGGGACGGTGCCGAGCGCCTGGCCAGGGCGGCCAAGGAGTTCGTGGCAGACTTAAGGAACGTGCGAGGAGAAGGCACGGGATTGCTTGGAAAAGGCAGCCAGGATTGAGAGAGTGCTGGCACATCGGGTCTCGGGTATCGTGTCCGTCAAACGACCCGATACTGTTGGCGAATTCTGCCGTTAGGCGGCCATTGCAGCAAAGCGTGAGATCCGTGTGGGTGCGAGAGGGCGTTCGGCGAACCATGCCGCCAGGCGATCAAGGTTGATGGCCGCAGCCGTGGCCACGCTTTGCAGGCCTGTCTTGGCCAGCCCGCGATAGCGTGCCCGCCGCAGCCCAAAGCTGCGCACCCCTTGCGAGATCGTGCCCTCGATGCCCTGGCGCTGCGCATACAAGCGCCGACCTACTTCGGTGTCCTGGCGCGCCCGGGTGGCCGCGAGCGCTTCATGCTGCTCGCGTGCGTGCAGCCTCAGTTGGCGGCCTTGATCGCGTCCGCGCGTGCAACGTGGCTTGGACGGACAAGGGTTGCAGTCGGCTGCAGAGAAGCGGGCGCGTATGTAGGGTCCGATTGCCTTGTCGTGGTACTGGCGCCAACTCGTGCTGCTGCGGTCTTCGGGGCAGTGAGCCACTTGGCCCTCCCAATCGACGGTGAAATCCGTTTTGTCGAACGCGCCCTCGGTGCGGGCTTGCCAGCCTGTCCGGGGCCGCCCCGGGCCGACCAGGTCGATGCCGTGCTGCTTCCGCGCACGGATGAGGTGGTCCGCGCTGATATAGGCGGAGTCCACCAGATGCTCGGACGGGGCCAGGCCCTTGCCGGCCAGCGCCGCGTGGATCGGCTCGGTGCGCATGGCCTCGTGCACGTTGGCCGGCGTCGTGTCGGTGTGCAGGACGAGATGCGGTGCGCCCGCATCGCAGGTCTCCGTCAGGTGGACCATGTAGCCCATCCAGCTCATGCCGGACTTGGACCGGAACCGGGCATCCACGTCGTAAGGGGACTCGATCCGGTCACCGGGGCCGCGGCCCTCTACCGGCCGCAGTTGGACCGTGGGGGGCGCCCCTCCATCCCGTCCACGCTCGTCTTGTTCAAAGTGCCGCGCCCACACGCGCCGCAGCACGGCGACCACCGGCAGCGCGGCAACATCTGCCGGCACGTCCCTGTCGGCCAGCGCGTCGAGCAGCCGATAGCCGTCCGTGCCGACCTGGACGACGTAGGCGTCGCGCTTGGGACCAGTCTCGGGCAGGCGCATCTCCTCGATCCGTCTGCCATAGCGCTCGTGCCACTCAGGCGGGGCCAGGGCGCGCAGCCAGTCAGGAGCCGCCACAGTGATCGCGTTCAGTGCGGCGCGCAGCGTTTCGGCCAGCAATTCGATCCGGTTCAGCTCGCGCACGGCGGCAAGCACGTGGGTGCTGTCGGTGCGCTGCCGCCCGCGCGCCTTAAGCAGCCCGCCCTCGCGCGCCGCGTCCAGCACGCGGGCCAGCAGGCGCTCGGTGGCATCACCGCCCAGGGTAGCGTCCGCGCTGGTGGTGGAAATTTGGAGCCCGTGAGGGTGTAGGCGGAGGTGGTCACCGGATCGTCTGGCTAGGGTGGAGTTGCAAGGCTTCATCCCAGACCGAGAGAACCCGATGACCGAGAACACACTGCCACTGGCCGAGCTGCTGGCCAAAGCCGGGGACGGCGACTTCCTGCGGTCCGTGGCCGAGGCCGTGGTGCAGCTGCTGATGGAGACCGACGTGGAAGGGCTGATCGGTGCCGGTCGCCACGAGCGCTCCGGCGAGCGCACGACCTATCGCAACGGCTATCGCGACCGGGCGCTGGATACGCGGCTGGGCAGCCTGCAGCTGCGCATTCCCAAGCTGCGGCAGGGCAGCTACTTCCCGCCGTTCCTGGAGCCGCGCAAGACATCGGAGAAAGCCCTGGTGGCGGTGATTCAGGAGGCCTGGGTCAGCGGCGTGTCCACCCGGCGCGTCGACGACCTGGTGCAGGCCATGGGGCTGAGCGGCATCGGCAAGAGCACGGTCTCCAAGCTGTGCAAGGACATCGACGAGCGGGTGGGTGCCTTCCTGGACCGTCCGCTGGTCGGCGACTGGCCGTATCTCTGGCTGGACGCGACCTACCTCAAGCAGCGCGAGGGCGGGCGCATCGTCACCGTGGCGGCGATAATCGCCGTGGCGGCCAACACGGAGGGCAGGCGGGAGATCGTGGGCCTGCACATCGGTCCCTCGGAGGCGGAGACCTTCTGGGCGACGTTCCTCAAGAGCCTAGCACGCCGCGGCCTGCGCGGGGTCAAGCTGGTGATCTCGGACGCGCACGAGGGCCTCAAGGCAGCAATCCGCCGGGTGACCGGCGCTTCCTGGCAGCGCTGCCGGGTGCACTGGATGCGCAACGCCCTGGCCTACGTCCCCAAGGCGCACCAGAGCATGGCCGCCGCGGCGCTGCGCCAGGCGTTCATCCAGCCCGACCGGGCCAGCGCCAGCCAGACGCTGCGCCACGTCGCCGACCAGCTGCGGGGCAAGTGGCCGAAGCTCGGCGGGTTCATCGACGACAGCGAGACCGACGTGCTGGCGCACATGGACTTTCCCGCCCAGCACCGGACCAAGATCCACTCCACGAACCCAATCGAGCGCCTGAACAAGGAGGTCAAGCGCCGGGCCGACGTCGTGGGCATCTTTCCGAACGAGGGCTCTATTACACGCCTGATCGGCGCCGTGCTGCTCGAGGCCAACGACGAGTGGCAGACCCAGAGCCGCTATATGCAGACCGAGGCGATGGCCGAACTCACACCGGCGATGGCCGACGCCGTGCCCACCCAGATTTCCACCCAGGCCGCGTGATCCGCGACCACTTCAGCCACACCGAATTCCCACCACGTTGACGGACACGACCGCGCCCAGCAGCCTGCCGCGGAACTCGCACAGCAGGCTGTGGTCGAAACCAGGGTCGGTCAGGTCGAGGGCGAGCAGGTATTTCCAGTCAATCCGTGCCCGGACCGCTTCTGCTGCTTGCCGGTCGCTCAGCCCCTCGCGGAACTGCAACAGCGTGACCAGCGCAAGCCGCCAAGGCGCGTAGGCCGGCTGGCCGCGTTTGGGGTAAAGGTCGGCGAAGCCTGCGTCGTCGAACACAGCGCCGAGCTGGTCCCGCAACAGCAGGCAAGGGTTGCCGCGCCGGAACGCAGCCCACGCAATGCGGGCTGTATCGTCGGGCACAGGCGGGATGGACTGCTGGGGATGGAGCGACATGGAGGGGCCTCCAGACAGAAACCCTATCCAACGCCGCTGCCCGCGTCAGGCTGCCGAATTCGCCAACAGTATCAGTGTTGGGTCAGGGCCACATTCCCTCGCCGATGTTCGCATAGTCCTGGCCGTCGTAGTTGGCCGACACGAGGTAGAGGTTGCGGTCTGTGGCCGAAGTCCCCCCGTAGGCGTCGTTGAGGTACTTGACCGCGACCTTGTGCGGCCCGGCGCCCCAGTTGCCGGTGAAGGTGAAAGCCTGTTTCTCGCCCGCCGTATGGGACGCCGTGACCGTCTGGGTGGCGCCGAGCGGCACGCCGTCCATCGTGACGGTGAACTGCGCGTCGCCTTTGTAGGCGTCCTCGGACAAGCCGAGGGTGAGAGTATCGGTCGTCGATGGCTGCCCCATGATGTCCTTCATCTCCTTACGATTGACCCTGGCTCTTGTTCAGCTTGGCGGCCAGTCCGAACAGGGTCCGGTCGAGCCGCAGCGTGCCTTTTCCGTGCAGGTCCACCATGCACCGCAGCAGCCCGTCCGGCTTCTTCACCTTGCCATCCGCATGGCGGGCGCAGATGGCAGCCAGCGCCGCGGTTGCCTCTTGCCGCCCCAGTGTCAGGCAGGCTTGCCCCCAAGCGTAAGGGGAGATGCCGAGGCCCGACCGCACATAGTCCGCGGCCTGATACAGCTCCGCCCACCCGGCGCGGGCACCGCTGACCCAATCCCGGAAGGCGGGCGCGATCGTCATCAGGAACATTGGCGTCACCACGAAGCCCCGCAGCGCGCTCGCCTGAACCGGGTCTTCCCGAGGTGGCCCGACCCGTCCTCTCTGCACTACCGCCCGCTGGCTTGGCAGGCCGTCGCTGCCTGCTTCCTTGTGAGCCATGGGCCGGTCAGGCCCTGCTTCATGGGCCGGCGGAGTATTCGCTTCAGCGATTAGAAGTTCATTGGCAGTTGTAAGGTGGGGCCGGTTTTCCGACCCCGCGGGGTCGGTTTCCCCGATTTCCACAACCGCCAGCACCGCCGTCAGCCGCTCTTGGGTCAGGATGGCCAGCGCCCGCAGCCGGGCCGCAATCGGCACCAAGGGCAGCGGGTCGCGCTGGGTACCCCGCTCGCGCCACAGCGCGTCGGCCTGGGCTGCCACGGCAGCCCACTCCTCGCCGGCCAGGCTCTGCGACATGGCCAAGTCCACAAGCGCCAGAACGCGGTTGCGCGAGACGGTGATCTCGCGCCGCAGCCGCTTGCCTTCCTCGCGGCGCGCTTCCCACTCAGCCGACAGGCGCTCGAACTCGACCATGCGCTCCCCCAGGGGCGTCAGGTCGAAGCCGTACGCCTCCACAATGCGGGCCTCGTGGCCGCTCCCCGTGCGGTGCCCCCAGCGCCGGCCGGTCGGGCTGCGGCGCAGGCGCACGAAGCCCGCATCGAGCGCCGCGCGCACAAGGGCCTTGCGTTGGCTCGGCCCGATGCACAGGCGATCCTCCAGCTCCACGTCAGACGGCCAGACGATGGGGCCGGGGCCGCTGTCCCAGTCGTGCGGCCGGTTATGGCTCATCAGGGTGTCCACTAGGTCAACCACGCGCCGGGACACGCCCAGCGCCGGCCCGGCCCGCTTGAACGCGGCCAGTATTCGGCCAGGGCTGGCCGGGGAGAAAGGCACAGGCCCGGCGGCCTCGGCCTGGAGTTGGGGCACGGTGATCTTGCGCAGGCCCGTGGGCCGCAACGGGATTTGAACGTCCATGGTCTCGTCCTTCAATGGACGAGCCTTCGGAGAGGGCAAAGACCCAGCATCGAGAGTCTTGACGGCGCAAAAAGCCGTCCCTACTCTCGGGAGCAACAAATTGGTGATGTCTCAGCCTTGGCGGGCTGTGGGTCTTATGCCTCTCGAAAGAGCCACCTTGTCCGGGTGGCTTTTTCATTTCCGGCTCGCGGTTCAGGTTGCTGCGATTGGGGGGTATCCTGTTGTTGACGGGGCAGTTAAGCCGGTCTGTACTCAGGCGTCCATTGCTGCCGTCGCAGTACAGGGCGCAAAGACGGCGTTTTGCCGAAGGGTGTGCATGAAGATTGCAGCCGGCCTCGCCAAGGTCTCGGTTCCCTTGAAGGCGGACGAGGTGGATTTCTCGTCCGTGCTGGTGCCCGAGCCGAAGCCGCAGCCTGACGTGACGCTGCGAATCGACGCGGGCGGCGTGCCGCTCAAGGTGACGTTCAAGGGCAAGAACTTCCGCAAGAGCATGAAGGCCGTCATCCCGGGCTGCTTCGTGGTCATCCAGGGCAGGCTCGCCCCGGGCGGCGAGATCCTGGAGCCGGGCATCGTTCTCCAACCACCGAAGCCCGTATCGGCCCCGACCTTCGCACCGGTGCCGGCCGAAGCCGCCGAGTAGCCGTCGCGGCATGAGTTGGATTATCCCATGCCCATGCGCGGCTGCTGGATCTGGGCCGGCTTCTGCTCGCCCCCGCCGTTCCTGACCTTGCGCTTCGTCGCCACCGCGACCTGGTCGCGCCCGGCCTGCTGCTTCCGGTCGGCCTTCAACGTGGGCAGCTTCACCGGCCCGATCTCGCTTTCCCGCTTGGCGATGGCCTGGACAGCGTGCGCGCGCAGGTTCGCCTTCTCGTCGTCGGTCAGCTTCGCCATTTGCGCCCCGATGCGTTCCTCAAGGAAGGCCAGCACCTTCCGGCCATGAGGCGAGAGCGGCACGGCCGAGGCCGTGCCCTTCTCCACTGCGGCCTTCTCCCCTGCGGCTTTCGCCGTGGGGGCGTTTGGGACCGGTACGGCCTCGGTTTCGCTCCTTGCCTTGGCTTTGCCTGCCTTGGCCTCAAGCCTGCCCTCCTTTGCCCTGGCCTCCGCCTGCTTGTCCTGGACGTGCCCGACGTAGCCCTCCAGGTCCATGGTGTGCGGCTTCTCCAACGTGCCAGCCGCGATCCAGCGTTCGTGGCTGCGCTCGGCGCTGCCCTGCTGTGCCGGCGAAAGGGCCGCGTAGCCGCTGGTCTCGTGCATCCAAGGCTCGCGCGCCTGGCGCGGGTATTGCTGCTGGGCCGGCTCGTCCCCAGCCTGTGCTGCCGAAGCGTCGCGTTTGGCTTCGCCCGTGCGCCCGGCCGGCTGGCCAGCATCGGCGCCAGGCTCCGCCGCCTTCGCCGCGCCGTCCTCCTTGCGGTCGGGACGCTGGCTCCTTTCCCCGGCCTGGCGCTCCGCGGGACTGTCCGCAACCTGCTGGACCGCCACCGAAGCGGCCTGGGTCGGAGCCGACACAGGCGTGGCCGGCTGTGCGGGCTGCACGGCTTGCGCCTGGTGCTGCTGAGGCTGCGACGTGTTCGTGAGGGTGTTTTCCTGCGGTGGCTGCATCGTGGCGCTCGGCTCGGCCTCGGCCTTTTGCGCCCGGACGGCGCGGCGGGCGGCGAGGTTGCGCCTGTCGTCCGCGGTCGGCTCGTAGCCCTTGACGGCGAGGCCGCGCGACTGCGCCTCGATCCATGCCTCCTGCTTGAACGCCGCGCTGCCGCGCACGTGCAGGCTCGTCCAGCCGCGCGCCTGCGCCACGTCCAGCATGTGCGAGACCGTTGCCCGGTCCTCCTGCTTGGTCGTGACCGCCTTGCTGTCGGCACGGAAGGCGAGCTGCTTGCCTTCCAGGTCCTTGTAGTAATGGCGTTCCTTGCCTTTGGCCTCGATGTAGTAGTGCGCCTGGATGCCGGGCGGGTCCGTCCGGGCGGCCGACGCGGCAGTGGCTGCGATTGCGAGGCCGGAGACCGGCATGACCGGGCCGGCTCCCGACGCAGGGCCGCCCGGCGGGAGCCTGTCGGGAGCCGCGGCCGGAACCAGCTCCGCCTCGGGAGCGTGCCCGATGCTGTTCTGGGTGCGGAGGAGGTCGAAGACGCTCACGGGCGAGGCTCCCGGGCCGCGGGCAGGGTGGCGACGAAGGCGCCGGTCTCGTCCCGCGGCGGCGCGATGCGCCCGGCCATGCGGCGCCGGATCGCGGCGGGGATGAGGACGGTGATCGGCGGGGATGGTGCTGCGGTGTCGGCGGGCGGCATGGCGGTATGCTCCTGGCTGTGGACGGGTCAGGTTGCGGCCGGGACGGGCTTGCGGCCCTGGGGCTGCACGGGCACGGTGGCGAGGAAGCCGTCGATCGCGGCCTTCGCCTGCTCCATCGTCTCGGGGTGGGTGCCGCCCTTGGGCACGGCGGCAAGCCAAAGCGTGCCGAGCACGGCAACGTCTTGGCGAGAAAGGGACGGGATCGCGGCATCGTCGCCCTCGGCCGCGCCGCTGCCCTTGTCCATCTCGTACGGCACGGCGATGGCGGGCACCTCCGGCGCGGGGCGCATCGCGCCGGCAAAGGCCGGGTCCAGCCACCACTTGATCCGCTGCGCCTTCACGGCCGGGATGCCGGCGCGGAACAGGATGATCTCGTCCTCGCCGAGCTGGGTGACCTCCTGGGGCAGCAGCAGCGCGCGCCTGGCGTCCGAGACGGTCTCGCTCGCCTTGGACGCCAGCGCGCCGCCGGCGCGGGCCTTGGTTTCGCTGGTGCCCGCCACGGTGTCGTAGCCGAGCCGCTCCGACACCTCGCGGGCGATGTCCTGGTCCTTGGTGCGGAACAGCATCTCGACGCCGCACGAGTTGAGCAGCACCTTGGCGCCGGAGATGCCGTAGTGCTCCTCGGGCTGCCGCCGGTCCTGCAGGATGTAGATGATCCGCATGTCGTAGCCGCCGACGAAGCTGTTGGCGTGCGCGAGGCGCGGCACCTTGCCCAGCCGCACGAACTCGTCGCAGATCATCAGCACCTGGTGGCGCGACAGCGGGTCGCAGTCCTTGCCCGGGCCAGGGCGCACGGCCGTCATGGTGTCCACGAGCTGCTGGAAGAACAGCGAGGTCAGCGGACGCAGCGCGTCCAGGTCCTTGTCGTGCACCACGAGGTAGACCGCATGCAGGCTGCGGCGCAGCTCGCGCATGTCGAAGTCGCTGGCCGCGGTCATGGCCGCGACGCGCGGGTTGAGGAACACGCCGAGGTCCGACTGGATGGTCGAGACGATGTTGGAGAACGTCTCGGCCGGTGCCTGCACGAAGGCGCGGCAGGCGTCGGCGCACGCCTGCGAGTGCGGCTTGCCGGCGCGCCGGCGCTCGTCCAGGCGGGCCGGGAGGTAGGCCTTGACGTCGGGGCGGACCAGGATGCGGGCGATGGCGTTGAGCGTCAGCGCCTCGTCCGGGTCCTCCGACAACATCAGCGCGACCCCGGTAAAGCCGGAGCGGGCCGTCTTGCTGAAGAAGTTGTTCTGCCCCGGCAGGTCCTGGATGACCTGGTGCGAAAGGCGTTCCACGTCGCCGTAGGCGTCCACGGTGCCGCGCCGCACGGTGGCGAGGGGGTTCCAGCGGTGGGTGCGGCCTTCCTCGTTGTAGGGCTCCAGCCGGATCACCCGCTGCCCGCCTTCGGCGCGGGCGCCGGCGGTGGCGTCATGGATCTCGCCGCGCAGGTCCAGCGCGACCAGGGAGCCGCCGAACGCGATGGCGTTCGGGATGGCGACGCCCGAGGTCTTGCCCGACCGGGGCGGGGCGTAGAGCGCCACCGATTCCTGCCCGCCAAGGGCGAGGATGCCCCGGCCGTCACGCCCGAGGATGATGCCGTGGCGGGCGCGCAGCCCGACCCGGCGGATCTGGCGGGGCGTGGCCCAGCTCGTCTCGCCGTGCAGCTTGCGCAGGCCCCAGCCCCGCACCGCCTCGCGGCCGATGGCGTAGGCGATCAGGGCCGGGAACGCGCCGGCGCCGGCACTGCCGTAGAGCCAGCGCAGCACCCGGTTGCCCACATCGGGCGTGAACATCCCTTGCCTCAGCGCCGCCGCGTAGCGCCACCAGGTCATGGCGTCCCACGCCCAGCGCGGGGCGTGGCTCCACATCCCGGTTTTCGGGGCCGCCAACCGTCCGCCCAGCTCCGTGCCCCAGGTGAACATGGCGCTGGACGCGGCGCTGTAGCCGAGGAAGCCGGCGAGGACCGTGCCGCCCAGCAGCAGCGCACGCCCGGCCATCCTGGCGGCGGGCGTGTCCAGGCCGGCGGAGAGACGGGTGCGCGCGTCGGCGAGGCCATCGAACGGCATGGGCGCTACCGGTTGAAGTCGATGCGGAGGGAGGAGGCCGGGATGGCGTCCGGGTCCGGGATGCGCCGGTAAGCGGGTTCGCGCACGGAGTACACCCGATCCCAGATGAACGTGCTGATCACGAAGGCCGCGCCGCCGATCCCGAGCGAGGTCAGGCCGACCCGGTAGCTGCCGACGATGAGGCAGACGACGCCGACGAACATTCCCACGGCTGCGACGAGGCCCAGCAGGTAAAGGATCAGCACGCCGAGCAGGACGAACGGCATGGCGAGATAGACGACCAGCCCGCAGAGCGCCATGCCGACCATGCGGCCAAGGGCCGCGGCCACACGTTGCAGCGTCATGCGGCGATCTCCTGCGTCGGCGGGCTGGGAAGGGCCGCGGCAAGCGTCTCCACCGCGGGCAAGGCGAGGCCGAAGCGGCGCGCGATGGCGGCGAACACGTCCGGCGGAACCGGGTCGCCGCCCGCACGGAGCAGCGTCTTGGCCGCAGTCGCGATGGCGGATGTCCAGGGTGCCGTGTGCAGCGCCAGCACCACCGCCTCCAGCACGTTCCACACCAGCTCCCGGTCGGGATGGAGGGAAGCTCCAACCCAAGACAGCTCCGCGGCCTGAACCCAATCGTTCTGGTAGGTCAGCTCGCGCAAGACGGCCTCCAGGGGCCGTTTTCCACGAGCGCCGGCCACGCCGGCGACGTTCACCGCCGCCCTGCGCACGAGCAGGCCATACAGGGCTTCGGGGGTGCGGGCCGCAGGCGGTGTTCCCAGGCTGACCGTGCCGCCAATGCCGCGCCCGTCCGGCTGGCGGAGCACCCAAGCCCCCTTCACCGGCAGCCCGAGCACGACTGCCACAAGGGCATGCGCTGCCTCGTGGCGCGCGGCCATCTTGCTGTCGAACACCGCCGCGCTGCGGCGTGGCCCGAAGCGGAAGCCGAACGCGAAGCGCAGCATGCAGGCGAACAGCCAAAGGCCGAGCAGGTAGGAGAGGATCGTCGGCGTGTTGGCCCGCAGATGCGCGACGGTTTCGTCCAGCGTCCAGGCGGGGGCGGGGCCGAGCCTGTCCCAGAACAGGACCATGGCGGCCACGATGGCGCCGGCCGCGGCGAGCACGGTCGTGACCGCCGACTTCACGACACGCATGAGGACCAGCGTTTCCAACTGCAAGCGCGGGGAAACCGCAAGCGCGCCGGCGATGGCGGCGGAGAGGGCGGGCCAAAGGGCGCCAGGAGCACCGGCCGGAACGAACCCAAGCGCCTGGACCTTGGCCGAGAGGAGCGCAGCGCCAGGCATCACGACGCACGCTGCCAGGAGCGGGGTGCGTTGGCGCCGGACGAAGCGCCCGACCGGCGACTTGCTGGCGGCCTCGACCAGCGAGCTGAACCAGAGGCCGCCGGGGATCAACTGTGCGGTCATCAATCCTCTCCTCCGTCCTGCCCCCCGGGACCCCAAGCGACCGCCGTGTCCGCTGTGAGCGGGTTCGCGCGCCCGGCACGCACGGTCGTGCCGATGCCGGTCTCACCTTGGCGGTTGCGAGCCAGGACGGACGCCGCCCTGGACAAGGCCGGAACCGCGTAGCCGGCCGCATAGCGGGCGACATAGCCGTTGCTGAACCCGCGGTCGTAAGTGCCGGTGTTGTAGGCCGACAGCGCCATCCACAGCGCCGCCTGGCCCTCGCCGACCAAGCGGGCCGCGCCGGCGTAGCCGGCAGCAAGGATCGCAGCCGAGCCGCGCAGGTTGGCGCAGGGATCGAGGGCCGCACGCACCGTCAGGCCGAGGGCGGCCAGGTTGCGGCTGTTGATCTGGCCGAGGCCGATGTCCACGCTGTAGCCACGTGCGATCCATGTCTCGGCCGTCCGCACCGCCTCGTCGGCCGTGGCGGGCTGCGGCGGCTGCGGGCGGAGGCGGTTGACGTTCAGCGCCAGCACGCGCCCGTGGCTCTCGACCCGCACCACGGCACCCATGGTCCGGGGATGCACCCCCGGCGCGCACTCGGCGTAGAAGGCAGGCAGGTCGATCACCGCAGCACCAGCAGCGGCCATGCCTCGCCGCGCACCGCGGCGGCGGGCAGCGGCCCCCAGTAGCGGCTGTCCCAGGACCGGGGGCTGTGGGCGGACAACAGCCACACCGCACCCTCCGGCACGGGGTAGCGGCCCGGGGGCATGGACGCGGCGGCGAGGCCGCGGCTGTCCCGCGCCAGGGCCGGCGGCACGGCGGGCACGCCGTTGACCGCCACGCCGGCGGCGGTCACGTCCACGGTGTCTCCCGCCGCCGCCGCGACCGGCTTCAGCACGGGTTCGGCGCCGCCGGGACAGTCGCCGCGCTGGAGGTAGCCCCCGGCCATCGCCTCGCGGCCCAGCCCCTCGGGCAGGCACGCCACGGCGAGCATGCCGCGGCGGGGCGCCGTGCCCGGATGCACGGCATAGAGGCCGATCGGCACGCTCTCCGAGAGGTTGACGCGCAGCAGGCCGCACGCGGACGCGCCGACCAGGGCAACCGCCGCCACGGGCAGGGCGTGGCGCAGCATCACCGCCCGCGCCCGGCCAGCACGATGCCCCTGCCCTCGATCCACTCGCCAGGGAACGCGACATCCTGCGTGAGCTGGAGCAGGCCCGTGTAGCCGGGCCGGATCGTGTGCGAGGGCTTGGCCTGCAACTGCTGGCGCGCATACTCGCTGCCGAGCTGGCCGAACTGCAGCCCGAGCTGCGCTGCGATGATCTGGCTCGCGCTGTAGCCGCCATAGGGGCTGCTGTTGGAATGCGGCTGGGTGAGCTGGGCGCCCGCGCCGCCGATCCCGAGCAGCACCGTGCCGAGGATCAGGCGGCCGTAGTGGTGGTTGACCTGGTCCTGCAGCCCGGAGTAGCCAGCCTGGTCGGCAAGCGGCATGGAGCCGAGGTCCAGGCTTTCGCTGCTTTCCCCGGGGAAGATGATCCGGGTCGCGCCCGCCGGAAGCCGCTCGGTGCCGACCTCCTGCAGGTGGTCGTAGGAGCCGATCACGGTCGCACCCTGCGGGATCAGGATGTGCAGCCCAGTGGCGTGGTCGAACACCGGCTGCGAGACCACGGCCCGGAACTGGCCGGGCGCGTCGGAGGTGACGCCTTGCGAGAACCTGATCTGGACCGGGTCGCCGGCTTTCAGCTCGTATTTCGTGAGCGGGGGCGTGACCGTCGCTTGCAGGTAGTCGTCCGCGGCCCGCGACGGCCCCTGGTTCAGCTCGCCGGGCACCGGGGCACGGCGCTGCGGCTGGCCGGACGTGGCGCCCCCTGCCCCGCCGGAGCCGGCGCCGTTCGGCGAGGGCGGCGCCTGGGTGCCGCCCGCGTCCGCATTGCTGACATACGACGTGTCGGCCTTCAGGGCGGTCTGCGCCGCTTCGCGGCGGCTCGCCGCGAGCTGGGCATACTCCTGGTAGTACCGGGTCCAAGCCTCCCTGAGCGCGTTCTGCCGGATCTCGTCCGGCGGCGAGGGCGGGGCGTCGCGGGGCGCGTCTTTCGGCGCGGCGCCGGCGGCGTTGTCGCGGTTCGGCGCGGCACCGGGCGGCGGATTGCCGGACGGCGCCGATGCGGGCCGGCTCCGCCGGCCTGCCGCGGCGGCGATGGCGCCGGAACTGGGCATGGACGCCAGGACGACGTTGGGACTGGCGCTGCGCGGTGCGGCGGCCGCTGGAGCCTCGGCCTCCTTCGATGCGTGCTGGGCGTGGATCGCCCAGCCGGCAAACCCGACAAAGGCAGCGGCGCCGACGCCGGCGAGGTAGTAGGGAACGGCCCCAAGACGGCGCACTCCCTTTGGGCGCTGCGGCGGGCCGAGCACGACAGGGGACTGCGGCGTGGGCGGCGGCGGGCTGTCGCTCATCGTGCGGCCACCTGCGGCTCGCGCACGGAGAACGCGCCGGCCGCCGACAAGCCCTGGGCCGTGCGGGTGAACAGGCGGGCGGCACGGGCGCCGTCCAGGTCCATCCGCACCAGCACGTCGCCGCCGAGGGCGTTGACCTGGTAGGCCAGCCGGTGCGGCCCGGCGTCGGCCACGGCGTAGCCGGCGGCGCGCAGGTCGCTCAGCAGCGCGGGCGTCAGCGCCGTGTCGCCGGCCGGGGCGAGCACCACGATGGCGCCGGAGGCAGCCGGCACGCGGCGCGTCGTCAGGTCCGTCATCGCCGCGGCGAGCGAGGTGGCATCGGCCGGCGTCAGGTCGGCCGGCACCGCGCTCGCCAGCTCGGCGTCGGGTAGGGCGCAGCCGGACAGCACGGGAGATGCGAGGAGCAACGCGGCGGCCAGGGCAGCACGAAGTCCGGTGCGCATCAGCGATAGCCCCTGCGGTCGATGGTGATGCTGTCCTGGCCGCCGCCGACGCCGGCCACCAGCACGGCGCGGTCGATCAGCCGGTCCACCAGCAGGCGGCGGCCCTGCTGGCGGTAGCTGACCACCTGCTCGGCGCCGGCGCTGTCCAGCGTGACCAGCACGGGCACGTCCATGGAGCTGATGTGGGCCGGCAGGTCGATGCACGTCTTCATGCCGACCGGCGTGCTGACGGCGTAGGCCTGGGTGGGCCGCCAGGCCACGTTACCCCGGCCGATCCGGTAGGCGTCCGGCGGCACCACGGGAGGCGTGTCGCACGGCGTCGCGGCCGTCGCGGTCCGGGCCGTGGCCGCCGTGCCCGTGCCGATGACGCTGGCCCACGTCGTGTCGCCCGCCTCGCTGCCGGGGGCGCCGTCCGGCGGCCCGTCCAGCTTGACGAACGGCATGTAGTCGTTGGCCCGCGACACCAGCCGCACCGACACGGTGCGCCGGTCGGTCTGCACCACCATGTTGGCGTCGATGCCGGCGTCGCTCGGCTTGACGATGATGTGCAGCGTGCGGCCGGCGCCGGTGCCGGAGATGCGCGGGTGGGTGACCCAGCGCGGGTCGCCGATGTCCGGCTTGTCCGTGATGCTCTCGCCCGGCTCCAGGGAGATGTCGCATACGCGGTACGGGGCGCACACGACGGTCGGCTCGCCGTCGCCGTGCATGAAGTGCAGCACGCCGTCCGCGTCCATGCGGGGATGGGCGGGGCGAGCACGCCACTTGGTCGCCATCGCCACGTTGCGCCGCTCGCGCGGGGCCAGGGTGCGCTCGGGGGACAAGGTGGACATGGGCGGCGGGAAGTGGGCCGGCACGCCAATCAGCGTGGTGCTCGGACCTCCGCCCCCGCTTCCGACCGTGTCCGTGCCGGTCGGGGTGTTGGCGTTTGCCCGGGCCGTGCTGCCGTCGGGCGTGGCGCTGGCGCCGCCGGCGGCTTCGCCTCCCCCCGTCGTGCTGGCGTGCGCCCTGGCCGTGTTGCCGCTGGGCATGGACGATGCGTTGGCGTTGGCGTTGGTGCCAGGGTCCGGGCCGAGCGCAGGTATGATCTGGGCGGCGGCAGGAGCGAGGGAGCATCCGGCTAGGACAGCGACCATGCCGGCCGCGGCACGGCGCACGATGGCCGTCATGGCTGCAGCTCCGCGGAGTTGGCGTGGCAGGCGCTGCCTTGCTCGGGAGGCTTGCGCCAGTCGAAATCGATGACGAAGAAGCCTTCGGGGTTGCGGTCGATGTCGGCAGGGGTGCTTGGGGTGTCGATCTCGTAGGTGGCCGTCATCCGCCACAGGTCGTCGCTGAGGGGCGAGCCGTCGCGCGCATTGCTGTGCTCGCACCATTCGAGCTGCCAGGTCCTGTTGGCCACGCGCAGCGCGGTCTCGCCGGACAGATGGACGGTGTAGCGCCCCGCGCGGACATCCGGCGGGTCGGCCTGGTGGTAGGCGATCAGCTTCTGCTGGGCGATGCTGCCGGGGGCGGTCATGTCGTAGGCATCCGACACCAGGACGCGCAGCCCGGCGTAGTCCGCCACGATCATGCGCGTATCCCGCAGCCAGGTCAGCAGCCGCTTGCCGATCTGCGCGTCGGTCAGGCTGCGCGGGCCGTCCAGCACGCCGCCTGCGAGGCGGTGCCCGGCCGTGTCGCGCTCCACGACATAGGGGATGTAGCTGCCCTTCTGGTGCTGCTCGCGGGCGTCCCACACGGCGAGGCCCGCGACGGCGAGCGCTGCGAACGCGATGCCGTAGGCGACCTTCTCGCGGCGGCCGGCGGCCCCGATCCACTCGTCCCAAACGCTGCGGCCCTTGGTGAACGTCTTGCCGGGGACGGGCTTGGTGCTGTCCTCCGGCCGGCGGAGAAGGCTGCTGGACATGGATGCTCCTTACGGCTCCGCGCGCTGTTGCTGCGCGGGGCCGACTTGGTTGCCCGCGTTCCGGGTGGAGCCGGGCGCTGCGGGGGACGAGTTGCTGTTGCTGGCTGTGGCGCGGTGGGCGTCCGCGCGGGCGTTCATGGAATCGGCCATGCGGAAGGCACGCACGCCGTGCTGGGCGGCGTAGGTTCCTCTCATGCGCTGGCCGAGGTCCTCGGCTGCGGCCTTGCCAAGATTGCCGGCCGCCATGCCGGTGACCTGCGCCCCGCGCGAGATGCTGCCCATCACGCCCCGGCCGCCGCCGGCATTGGAAATGGCCCCGCCGGAGCCGGCCGCCTCGCGCGCCGAGAGCTGCGCGCTCGCCTCTTTGAATGCTGCTGTGGTGGCCGTTGCGCCACCCACAGCACCCACGACCGCGCCGCCAGCAAGCGCGGCAGCCATGCGCGGTGCATTGCCGAGACCAAGGCCCATGCTGCTGTGAGTGCCAAGGATCATGTCCTGGGCGCGTTGGGGCAGGGTCCTAACCAGATGGTAGAGGAGCAAGGGCACGCCGACCATGACGGCGATGTCAACCCAATCGGGGCTGGTCCCGACGTTAGTGGCCCAGCCACGCATGAGTTTATCGGATAGGCTTACGAGGAGTTGGAGCACAAGCCTCTTCATGCCGACCGCGATGGCGAAGTGGAACTGTGCAATGGCCATGGCCCGCGTGGCTGAAGACCCGCCAAAGCCGAGCAGGACGACGCCAGCCGAGGCCGCGAAATATCCCTCGATGATGACCTCCACCAGCATGGCGGCCACCATGGCGAACACCCAAAGAATGATGAGACCAGCAAAAACCAACAGAGTGCTCTTGACCGGGCTGCCAATGCTCATCGCACTCCAGACAGCCTGGACCAGGTTGATGCCCATGCTGAAGATATCGCTAGGAGAGACGGTCCGGCTTCCACCTGCTGCAACTCCAGCATTGCTGGCTGCCTGGGCGAAACTGCTGGTGATCGCACGGCTCATGTCCGGGCCGTGGATGCACAGCCAGTAGAAGAACCCAAGAGTAATGACTTGGAAAAAGGTGGCGGCTAGAATATCAACCGTATCCGCACGCGCGATGACCTGGCGGCCAACGACCAAAGTGAACTCGATCAAAGCTAGGCCGGCGAAAAGTTCCTGAGCCGTGGTCATTAGAACCGGTTCAAAAGCTCGCACGGTCTCAAATGAGTTGAGAATGCTATCGACCGCGCCGGCATTCATCGCAGCTTGGGCTTCTGATGACAGGAGGACGAGGCCGCACGCCGTAGCCAAGATGCTGAAAGCGTAACAGGCGAGACGCGAGTGGAGATTACGCATGCTGCTCTCCTAGAATTGGCGACCGCCAGTGATCGGAGGAGCGGGACGGGACATGAAGCGCTGCAGATCGTCAGTCGGGGCAGGGGCAGGCGAAGGGCACTCGACTGCGACGTGCACTGTTGCAGTGGCGGCGTGGATCGCCGCACCCGCCACGCCGCCTGCCAGGGCGGTCGTAGCAAGGGCGGCAGCGGCCAGGGTGGTGGTGACCTGCATCACACGCTCCTAGAACTGCCTGCCGCCGGTGATGGCGGGGGCGGGCCGGGCCATGAAGCGCGTCATGTCCGCATCGCCCACCGCCTGGCGATCGGCCGCGATCTGGAGCGCGTTCGCGTTCATGCGGGCGTCCTCCAGCATGATCTCGCGCAGCCGGTGCAGCTCGTTGACCTGCGCGCCGGCCATCTCCGTGCTGGCCTGGATGGCGCGCACCGCGCCGTCCGCGCCGGCCGAGCGGGCACGGATCGCATCGACCACGGCACGGTCGCCGGTCATCTGGTCGCGCATCAGGCCGAAGCCCGACAGCGTGGCCGCCACGTTGTCGTTGGCCTGCTGCGACCAGCGGGCATACTGCGCCGGCATGTCGATCGTCTGGCCCAGCACGCTGCGGTAGCTCTGCAGGTTCGCGCTGACCATGCCGGCGTTGTTCATGAGCTGGGTGCCGCGCTGGAACAGGCTCTGCGTCTGCGCGAAGTTGCCCTCGATCTGGTTCCAGACCTGGCCGGGCAGGCTGGCCATGTTCCTGACCTGGTTCTGCAGCATGGTCGCCTGGTTGATGCGCATGGTGATGGTCTCGGCGACCTGCTCCACCTCCTTGGCGTAGGAGGTGAGCTGCTGCGTCCAGGTGGCGCAGTTGGCGCAGACGACGGCGAGCTGCGCGCGGGCGGGCCGGGGCGCCGGGACGGCGAGAAGCGCGGTGCCGAGCGCGAGCGCCAGCAGCAGCGCGCGGCTAAAGGCCGAGCGATCTGGCATGGTCGATGATCCCCTTGTCCTGGAGGTGGTGGCCGAGCCAGCCGTCGCCGTGCTGGGCCATGAGGGCGCGGGCGCGCAGCACCTCGCCCTCGCTGGTGGCACTGGCGAGGGCCAGCGTGAGCGGGCCAAGGCCGAACTGGATGAGCCGGCTGTTCTCGTTCTGGCTCAGGAAGTACTCGCGCTTCGGCGTGGCCGTGCGCACGGCTTCCCGCTGCGTCCAGGACAGGCCGAACTGCTTGTAAAGGTCGGCCGGGCCGTCCGCGCCGCCGGCCTGGGCGGCCGGGTTCGGGCCGTAGATGCGGGTCGGGACGTTCTCCATGAACAGCGGCGCCAGGCGCGAGCCGGCGAGGTCGATCAGGTTCTGCGTCGCGAGGCCGATGCCGACGTTCTTGCTGCGCTTGGTCTTCAGCGCACGTTCCAGGTGCGGGCGCCAGACGGGATGCTGGAACGCCTTCCAGGCCTCGTCGATGAGCTGGAGCATGGGCGCGCCCGTCTCCTCGCGCTCCCATTGCTGCATCAGGCACAGCAGCGCGGGCAGCAGGATCGTGTCGCCCGCCTCGATGATCGCGGTGATGTCCCAGGTGTCCCAATGCGAGCTGGGCAGCTCGGCCCCTTCGCCGTCGAACAGGGCGCCGCCCGTGCCGAGGCCGTGGCAGTAGTAGCCCGCCACGTCGCGCACCTGGACGTTCTGCACCGCGACGTGGAAGTTCGTCATCGAGCGCCGGCCGGGCTGGCCTTGCAGGTGCAGCAGCGCGTCGCGCACGGCGTCGCGGTGCGACGGCTCGAACGGGCCGGGCATGTGCAGGGGCCACACCGACCTGACCCAATCCTCGGCCCGGCGCAGGTCCTCGCCGGTTTCCAGGTGCGCGAACGGCGCGAAGGGCGGGGCGCCGTCGCCGCCGATCTCGTAGTAGTTCCCCCCGGCCGCCCGGCAGGTCACCAGCATGCCGCGCTTGTGGTCCACCGCGCGCACGCGCATCCCGCGGTAGCGCAGCGCCTGCAAGGCGGTCATGTTCAGCAAGGTCGTCTTGCCGGTCCCGGGCGGGCCGAAGAACCCGAAGTTGGCGTTGTCGCCGACGCAAAGGTTGACGAACGCCAGCTCGTTCCCCTCCATGGCCCCCTGGAGCAGCGCCGGGGCGCCTTCGGGGTAGAAGGGGTTCGGGGTGGCCTGCGACCCCTTCCAGGTGCCCGAAAGCGGCATCAGGTCGGCCAGGTTCGCCGTGTGGATCATCGGCCGGCGCACGTTCTCCTCCACATGGCCGGGGAACGTGGCGATCAGGGCGTCGGGCGCGTTCTCGGTCTCGATGCGGGCCTTGTAGCCGGATTGCTCGATGGCGCGGACGGCGGCGCGGGCCTGCTCCATCAGCTCCGTGGGCGAGGGATGCCGCACCACCACCGCCAAGTTGTAGTAGCCGAAGCGCACCTTGCCTTCGCGCGCCAGGGACAGGGCCACGTCGCAGCCCTGGCGCATGTCCACGGCGTCCTCGTTCACCGGCAGGTTCTGCAGGCCGATGGCCTTGCCCAGGAAAGGCACCTCCGCCAGCTTCCACTGCCAGCGGTTGCGCTTGATGTCGGCTTCGGCGTCGTGGCCGTCGCGGACGATGAACCGCTGCGAGACCCGGCACGGGATGCCCAGCGCGAACAGCCGGGCGAGCATCTCGGGCACGCTCTCGGCCGCGAAGCCCTCGCTGGTGACCACGGCGTTGTAGTCCTCGCCCAGCAAGGGGGTGTGCCCGGGATGCCAGTCCTCGCCCCCGATCACGGTGTCCAGGAAGGCGCCGCTGTCCGGGATCACGAGCGGGACGAAGCGGCCGTAGACGCAGTAGGCCAGGTAGTTCACCAGCTCGTCGTAGTGGTGCTCGCGGCCGGTGCGGTCCGGGGCCAGGTAGCTGCCCATCCGGCGCAGCTTGAGCAGGCCGCCGACCTGGTCCTCGAACCGTTCCAGCGTGCGCCGCATCGCGTTGACGGTCAGGCGCAGCGCGCTGCGGCGTTCGGGAGCGTCGTCGCGGTACAGCGCGTCGGCCAGCTTGTGCGCCGTGGCGCTGGGGGGCGTGTAGCAGAACACGAGGGCGCGCTCGGCCGCCATGAAGGCGCCGGGCTTCAGGAACATGCGCCGCCGCTCCTCGTCCACGGCCCGGCTCACCGGGTCGGGGAAGCAGCTCGCCTCGGCCGGCGGGTAGAAGGCGGCCGGGATGGTCGCCACGTCGCTCCAGATCGACCAGCCCGTGCCCAACCGGGCGAGGGCGGCGTTGACCTGCACGGACACGTGCTGGCGGAACTCCGGCGGCAAGCCGGACGAGTCCGGCGGGTCCATGTAGTAGCCCACCAGGACGTTGCCGCCGCGCATGATGACCCAGCCGCTGTCGAACAGCACGGCCCAGCCAAGCAGGTCGGAGAACGCCTCGTCCTTGCGGCGCGACGCCGCGGGCTTGCGGGCCATCCGCTCAGTCCCTGCGCCAAGGGGTGCTGCGGGCGGGGTAGAAGGCCCGGTAGCGGCGGTTCTGCCGGTACACCGCCCAGAACTGCGGATCGTTGCGGGCCATCCGCCGCAGCAGGGCCAGGCCGCCGATCAGGAAGCCCGCCCCGCCCGCCCCGGCCACGACGGACCACGACTGCCAGGCCAGCATCAGCAGGCCGGCGCCAGCGCCGGCCACCAGGCCGAAGCCCGTGCGTTCGCAGCCGCCGATCAGCAGCGGCCGGGTCAGGGCCTGGCTGATCTTGATGCCCGTTGTGGCATGCGTGTCCATGCCGCTCAGAGGACAGCGCCGGCCGAGCCGATCGAGGTGATGAACGCCCCCGCGCCCACGATGATGGCGATGCCGATGCCGCAGCGCAGCAGCACCTGCAGCAGCCCTTCGAACTGGCCGGCCAGGATCCAGCCGGCGACGCCGCCGACCACGACGACCAGCGAGATGATCTGCGCGATCTCGCCCGTCACGCTCGCCTTGAACGTCGTCAGCCAGGTCGAGTACGGCATCGAGCCGCCGCCCGCTGCGGCCTCGGCCGCGCCTGGAAGGAACACGAGGGCGGAAAGCGCCATGATGGCGATCGCGGTGCAGACAGTGGTCTTGGACATGCTTATCGCTCCGTTTCGAGGACGTATTCCGTGCCGTCCCATCCGAGGACGCGCACGATCTGGGTGACCCGCCGGCGGCCGTGGCCGTCGCGCTCCAGGCATACGATCAGGTTGACCAGCCGGGAGATGAGCCGCTGCTGCGGGGCGGGGGTGGCGAGCGCGGCCATCTGCTCGATGCGCAGAAGGGCGTCGTCCGGAGTGGCCGTGTCGGAATGCAACGAGCACGCGCCGCCGGAATGGCCGGTGTTCCAGGCGTCCAGCATGCGGATCACCTCCGCGCCCCGCACCTCGCCGACCCACACGCGGTCGATGTTCAGGCGCAGCCCGGCGCGCAACGCCAGGTGCTCGTCGAAGCCGGGCGCGGTGCGGAGCTGGACCTTGTTGCGCGACGCGATGCGCAGCTCGCGGGCGCCCTCGATGGTCAGCATCCGGTGCGACGGCGTGAGCCGGGCCACGGCCTCGGCCAGCGCGTTGAGGAACGTGGTCTTGCCCGAGCCGGTGCCGCCCACCGCCACGATGTTGAGGCGGCGCACGATGGCGTCCTCGAAGATGGCGCGCTGCCGGGCGGTGATGTCGGCGCGCGCCTCGTACTCGGCCAGGGTATAGACCCGCGACGCCGGGTTGCGGATGGCCCAGCACGGCGCGAGCACGGCCGGCTTGATCAGCCCCTCGAAGCGCGGGCCGTCGCCGAACAGCTCGCCTTCCACGAAAGGACGGTCCCGCGTGACCACGGTGTCGAGCGTGCCGGCGACGGCGGTGATCAGGCGCAGCGCCTCGTCGGCGGCCATCGTGCCGCAAACGGTGGGCTCCTCGCCGTGGCGCACGACCCAGACCTCGCCGGGCCGGCCGACCTGCTCGGGCGGGTTCAGATAGACATCGGTGACGCCTTGCTCGGCAAGGACGTTGCTGACCAGCGTGCCAAGGGCGTTGCGCAGGTGGTCGGTCCGGCGGTTCGCCCCGACCGCGAAGGGGACGCTCAAGGCCGCGCCTCCGGTCCCGGGCGCGGCTGGTAGGCGACGGGACGGCTTTGCATGCGGCCCGCCAGCACCCTCACCTGCGCATGCAGCCGCGTGTTCTCCGCAGCAACCGCGTCCATGCGCTTGCTCAGCTCGTCGTCCCTTGTCTGCAGGGCATCGGTCTTGGTTTGCAGCGTGTCGGTCCGTGCCCGGTACTTGCTGTTCTCGTCCTGGATGTCGTGGACGAGCATCGCGATCTGCTTCACCAAGGTGAGCGTGCTGGTGAGCTGCTGATCGGCGGGATTCGGTGCTGCCGCTTCTGCCCCGCCCCCTGCCGCTTCCGTTGCCGCCGGCTGCTCGGGAGCGGGCGACGTTTCCGCAGCCAGGGCCGGGAACGGCGCCGCGGGAAGCGCCGGGTTGGGCAGGGCGGGCGTGGGCGTCGAAGCCGTTGTCGTTCCTGACCGCTCGGACACCGGCGGGGCTTTGACTGTGATGACCGGCGTGGCCGGCATCTGCGGGCGCTGCGGCGACGGCACAGCCAAGGTCGGCCCGCGCATGACGACCGGCCTGGCCTCCGCTGTGCCAGTCGGGCTGGCCGGTGCGGGAGACGGTGTTCCGGCCTCAGGCGACCTGGATGCCGACGCGGACGCCGGCGCTGATGCTGGACCCGTCCATCGGAGGCCCGGCGTGGCCTGGGCTGCCGCACTCGCGGCGCTCAATGCCGGACGCGGTGCAGCCGCCGGCTGCGGGTCCGGGTGTTGCGCCGGCGGAATTTCAGTTGTCGCCTCTGGGGCGGGCAACGCCACCACGTCACGGGCCGGTGCGACCGGATTACCCGGGTCTGTGCCGGCTGCCGCGGTCGTGGCGGCGACCGGCATCCAGTCCGCCCGGGAATAGTAGGCGCCAGCTGCGATCATGCACGTCAAGGCGACGGCACTCGTGCCAAGCAACGTGCGGCGGGCAGGGTGCTTGGAGCGCAAGGGCGTTTTGGCCGCCGCTGCCTGTTCGTGTGGCTCGCTTGGATCACTGCCGAGGTTCAGGTTGGTTTCCGCAGCATCGCGCCATGCCGCAAACGTGGCCGAGGAACCCTCCGGCTGCGCAGGCGCCTGCGGCGGCTCAGGCGCGGGTGACGGTTCCGGCGCAAGGGACAGGTGCCCATGGCGCGGAGGCGTGCTGGCTGCTGGTTCGTGCGCGCCGCCGTCACGGGGCGCGTCGGCCGTCGCAGCGCGCCATGCCGCAGACGTGGCTGAGGAACCCTCCGGCTGTGCAGGCGCCTGCGGCGACTGTGGTGCGAGCAGCGGCTCCCGCCGCTCGGGTCCAGGCGGCAGGAGGGCAGGTTGGTGGATGAAGGAGATCGAGTAATGCCGCTGCCTGCGTGCGAACTTCGCATCGAGCGCTTGGGCCGTGAGAGTGTTCTTCGGAACAACAGGCATGGCTGGCTATCCTAGTCTTGGGGGAGACCGACTGCCGGCATGGGCAGGGTCTTGCCGCTGGCTAGATGAACTGGATGCTTGGTTGGCTGAGGGTGTCGTTGTTGATCAGGTCGATCGTGCTCCCCCCGGCCCCGAAGCTGAGCAGCGTCCCGCCATGGCCATCGGACGCCTGCTTGAGCGATCCCTGGAGCGATTTGTCGAGCAACAGCGTGTCGCCCTTGCCGGCGTCGAAATCCTCGATCGTCAGCAACCCGGCCCCGGCGTGCAGCACGAAGTCGTCCGCACCTGGCCCGCCGGTCACATCCAGCGACCCGCCGCCGGCGACATACCGGTTGGACCCGCCATCGGCCGACACCGTGTCCGCCCCCGAACCGCCCGTGACCGTCATGGACCGCGGGTTGACCAGGATCAGCTTCCGCGTGCCGCCGCCCAGCGCCGCCGCCTCGCTCTTGACGGTTCCGCTGGTGGTGAGCGTGTCGGCGCCGTCCTTCACCGCCTGGCTGACCGTGCCGCCGCCCACGCTGTCCTGGCGACTGCCAGCGGCGATCAGCGGCAGGGACGTGCCGCTTCCCGTGCTGTCCGTCACGCTCAGCGTGCCGACGGGCGCGGTCGAAGCCGCGGCGGTGCTGCCGACGCCGAAGCTCACCGTGCCGCGGCCGTAAAGTGGCGCCTTGCCCTCGACCTGCGCCCCGTCGAACGTTGCGCCGTCGATGTAAAAGTTGCGGTCGGTGGCCGCCGTGCCGTCGTAGCGCTCGTTCACGAAGGCAACGCCCACGGTGTGCGGACCGCCGCTCCAGTCCCCCTCGAAGGTGAACGCTTCCGACTGGCCCTGGCCGTGCGATGCGGTCACGGCCTGTGCGTCGCCGACCGCCTTGCGGTCCACCGTCAGGGTGAACTGCGCGTCGCCGCCATAGGCGTCCTCGGACAGGTTGAGCACCAGCGTGTCCGCGCCGGAGCCGACCACCGGCGGCACGGACGCCGTGGGCGGGGCGGGCGGGTTCGAGGCGGTGCCCCCCGCGGCCGACCCGCTCGCGCCCGTGCCACTCGCTCCCGTGCCGCCACCAGCCGTCGCGCTCGCCGCTGCCCCGCCGGGAGCCGGGGAGCCGCCGGATGACAGGTCCGGCATGGGGGCGTAGGCCCGTACGTAGTCCACCTTGAAGTCGGCCGGGAACGGGGTCGAGCCATCGACCGGCTTGCCCCATTTCACGTCCGATGCCGGCGTGCTGTTGTCCGACAGGATCATGTACATCGGCTTGTGCATCGACGCCGGCGTGTCGAACTGCCCGGTCTGCTTGCCGTCCACGTAGAACGTCGTCTTGTCCGCTTCCCAGTCCACGCCGTAGGTGTGGAACCCCGACGCGACCCCGCCTGCGACGGTGGCCGCGACCTGTTGCTGAGGCACAGAGGCGGACGACGTACCGCCATGCAACGTCTGGTAAACGGTCGAAGGGTCCTGGCCCAGGTTCTCCATCACGTCCAGCTCGGGCGGCCACGAGCCGTCCGCGGGCAGCAGCCAGAACGCCGCGCCCACCCCGTTGCCGGTCGGCAGCTCGGCGCGCATCTCGAAGTAGCCGTAGAGCTGGCTGAAGCCCTTGGCCGTTTGCAGCAGGCCGGACACGTAGGGCTTGCCATCGACCAGCGACGGGTCGAGGCCGGCGGGCACGGGCCTCGTCGCCAGGTCCAGCACGCCGTTGGTCACCGAGAAGGGGCTGGCGGACGCCAAGGGCGCGAAGTTCGGGTTGACGTAGAAGCCGGCCTCGGACGGGTCGTCCGTGTTCCGGCCGTCGGCCGTGGCCCACGGCATGTTCGGCGTCCACTGGCCGCGGCCGGACACGTCCAGGGTGTCGAATTCGCTGTCGAAGGTCGGCGCCGGGTTGGCTGCGTTGCTCGCCATGTCAGGATTGGCCTTGCATGGCGCGGTCGGAGACGGCTGCGGCAAGGCTTGTCTGGATCAGGTCGGTGCAAGCGGCAACCGCGGCATTGCTACGGCGTGATGTGGCCCCTTCAAGGTGGGCGTGTTGCCGGGCGATGGTGTCGCTGCCGGCCTCATGCCTGGCAAAGTTGCAAGCTCGCGGAACAAGGCTGCAGCTCATCCTGCATGGCACGCACGGAGCCTGCCTAGGCAGGTTCAGGTGAGCACGAGCAACTACTTTCCGGCGCACGGGTCCGCCAACCAACACGCTAGACGCAGTGCGCAGGCGATTGGCTCGCCCTAGATTTGTGGGGAGCGTTTGTCGTGCCACAGCGGCTGACTGTAGGTTGCCTGCCATAAGGTCGCTCCCTCGCCCAGGGACCGACCTTGGGTCGTTCCATTAGGTGAATTTATAGTCTGTCAGACTATAAGTTCCCTATCTTGAGGTTGCAATAGCTAACCTGCCTGCCTGTCCGCTGGCGCTTCCGCCTCGCTTAGGAGGTCTCCGACTTTGCAGCCTACAACCCTAGCGAGCTTAAGCATGGTGCTTAGCGTAAGGTTTTTGCGCCCCAGTTCGACCCGACCAATGTAGCGGTCATGTATTCCGGATCGTTTGGCCAACTCGGCTTGCGTCATGTTCAGTGCGAGCCGCGTTTGGCGTAGCCGTTCGCCGAACCGCACCTGGAGAACAAGAAGGGCTGCGGCGTCCTCATGGACAGCTTCGGAAAGTTGATCCTGAGCGCTCTGAGTGCGTCGCGCCATTCTTAATATCCGCTAGCGTACAGTGTAGCCTCGCCTTAGAGGCGGGAGCCCAGCATTGCACAAGCCTTGGACAACAATTTGTTGAGAAAAATCCTTTGCCTTGGAGGCTGTTGCACAATTACAGGTCGGAACAAATCTGCTCAAGATGTAGGTCAGTTTCCACTAACTCGACACTATATGCTGCGTGGTGCACAGCCGGAAAATCATTTAGCAACAGGCTCCTTGCAGGATTTTAATAGAAAGTTTTATCCGCACCTGAGTCGTAATGACCTAAGCGTCTGACTCACAAAGGTAAATGGGAAAGCTTCTGCGCGTGGCGGCAGAGTGACGTTTGCCCAGTGAAACGGCGTCGTGCCTGGAAGCTGCTGCTTCCCCGTACGACTCGGGCACTGCCCTTCGCCGCTCGCCAGCCCTCCTATTGAACCTTCAGCGGGCAGGAGCAGGTCCGCGCTGAGCCGGCCGGGACCGTGCAGGCCCGACTTTCATGCCGGGGCGTATGCGCCTAACTGCTACCTGCAAGTGCGCCGCGACGACCTCCGGCCCCTCGCGCAGCCGCGTGGCGTCCAGCAGCCGGCCGTAGGCGGCGCGCATCGCTGCGGCTGTCTCCGCAACCCGCGCAGCAAGCTGGTGCAGCGACGGTCCTGCCGCCCGCTCGAAGGCTCGCACCCGCACCCGTTCGGCGAATCGCGAAACCGTGGCGTGTGCTGGCTGCGCCCGCCTCTGCCGCTCCCACACCGCAGCCTGGTCGATCTGCCGCGCGTGCTCCAGGTGGGCGCGGCGCTTCTCCCCGGCCGCCATCTCCAGCGCCGGCCCGCGCAGCGCCGCGATGGTCTCGCTGAACCGCAGCGCGCTCGTCTTCTCCGTCACCCGGGCCAGCGCCTTTGCCATGTGCTCGAGCACGTCGTCGGCCGTGACCTCGGCCCGCGACCCGAACCCGCGCTCCCGCGCGATGGCCTGGCGCTCCGCGTCCTCGCCCACGACGGTGTAGGTCCGCACGCGCTGGCGGCTCTCGGACACGTAGCCCCGGCGCATGCCGATCGCGGCTCCGTCCGGCATCAGGTTGCACCACAGATGCCCGGTCGCGCCCTGGCTGGCGTCGATGGTGTGCACCTCGCCGGCGCTGAGCTTCACCCGGCCGGTGTCCTTGTCGCGCAGGCTCTGCCAGGTGACCTCCAGCCGCTGCCCGCCCTTCTCGACTGTGAAGCCCTGCCCCGTGAAGCCGGCGATCTGCGCCACGTCGCCGTTCACGCCGACCCGCACCGGCTGGCCGCGGCAGCGCCGGCCCTGAGCGTCGAGCGGCTGCGCGCCTGTTTTCCCGAACAGCCGCACCCGGTCGCCCACGGCAAGCTGCAAGTCGTACTGCTCGCCCCGGGCGCCGCGCCCATCGACGCACGCGACGGTGCGGTCGGGGCCGGTGATCTCCCCCCGCTCCCGCCGGATGCCCCGGATCACGGCCGAGACGGCACGCGCGTGCTGGTGCGTCGGCGCCGACAGGCCGAACTTCCAGCCCTTCTCCGCGGCCTCGTCCGCCATCCGCGTCCAAATCCGCCCGGCCGCTTGGTGAACCGCATCCGTGCCGCCCGGCACGATCTGCAGCGCGCCGTCCGCCGCCTTCATCCGCAATGCCTTCTCGACCGCCTCGGGCTTCCCCTCGCGGAACAAGCGGGCGATCTCCTTCTGCTCGTTGGTGAGCTGGCGCACGGTCTCCAGCAGCTCGGGCACCTGGTCGGGCATGGCGCGGCGGAGCAGGTCGATCACGTCGCCGGCCTCGACCGCCTGGCACTGCTTGTCGTCGCCGATGGCGAGGATGCGGCACCCGGTCGCGGCCTGCATGTCGAGCAGCCGAAAGGCGTCCCGAACGCCGAGCTGCGACACCTCGTCGATGACGACGACGCTGCGGCTGTTGATGGGCAGCTTGCCCGCCTCGAAGTTCGCCAGCAGGGCGGCCGTGGCAAAAACCCGCTGCCCGGCGATGCCCTGGTCCCGCAGCGCGCGTGCCGCGGCCAGATCCTCGGCACGGTCCTGCCGGCGGCTGCGCTTGCCCTTGGCGGCTGGCCGGGACAGGGCCGCCTCGGCAAGCTCCAGGGAGCCGGGCGGCTCGGCGTCCGCGATGCCGGCGCCGCGCAAGGCCCCGGCCTGCCGCCAGGCCGTGGCGATGCCATACACCTCGCACGCCCCGCCGGGCCGGGCCGAATTCTGGAAAGCGGCCACCACCGGCTCCAGCAGCGTCGTCTTGCCGGCGCCGGCCACGCCGATGCCCAGCGCCAGCCGTCCGCGCGTGCTCAAGGCGACGGCCATGTCGAGCTGGCCGGGGTTGAGTTCCCGACCCTTCGCCGTGAGGGTCTTGGCGATGACCGCGTCCAGCTCGTCCCGGGTCAGGGCGCCGGCCCGGTCGGCGGCAGCGGCGCGGCCCATCTCCACGATGCCGGCCTCGGCGTCGAGCTGGGCCTGGGTGGTGTAGCGCAGACGGCTGTTCTCCTGGCCGCGTATGAGCTGTGTCGTCTCCCCGTGCACGATGACGCCGCGCCGCTCCACCTGCTCGATGACCGCGTCCACGTCATCCAGCGTGCCCCCGCCGAGCGGGATGAGCGCGCGGGCCGCGTGGGTGCGAAGCACGGTCTCGTCCAGCACGGCCTCCTTCTCGAACGCCTCGCCGATGCTGCGCGCGGCCGGCTCCCATGCCTGGGCCGCGCGCACCGCCCGCGCTTCGGGGGAGCGGTCGGGCGCGGGCGCCTGGCCGATGGGATCGGTGATCTCGATGCCCGCTGCGGCCAGGTCCTCGCGCCATCCCTCGAACCCGATCTTGCCGTCGTTCTTGCCAGCGCGGGAGATGCCTGCGGCTTCACGCTCCAGGGCCGTGCGCCGGGCCAGGGGCAGGCTGTTCCAGTCCAGTCCCAGCTGCTCGGCAAAAGCCATGGCCGCGGCCGCCAACTGCTCGCCCCGCTTGCTGAACAGCTCCACGGCTTTGGCCGGCGTGCCGGCGACGGCAGCGGCGATGCCTTTGCGGTCCAGGTCCACGGCAATGCCGGCATCGGCCAGCCGTGTCGCCATGCGCATGTGGTAGAGCGCGCCGAATTCCTTCACACTGCCGTTCAGGCGCATGCTGTCGATGGCGCCGATGTGCTCGTCCGCCGTCAGCACCGCGTTGCGGATCAGGACGTGCGTGTGCAGGTTCGGGTCGGCCGCGGTGCCCGACGCTTCCGGCCGCGCCGTGTAGTGCTGGCACGCCAGCCAGGCGATCTCGCCCCGTACCTCCTCCGTCGAGCCGGCGCCACGGCGGGTCCAGCCGAGGCGCCTGGACACCTCCTCCATCGTGTCCCGGACCGCGCCCCGGTGCGCCGCCTCGTAGATCGCACGGCGGGCGGCGTTGGGCTCGGCCGCCCACTGCACCGACACCTCCTTGCTGGCGCTGAACGTCAGGTCGTAGGCCAGGTACTTCGCTTGCCTGGGCAGCGTCGGCGTGCCCGTCGCGCTCTCGGCGGACAGGAAGCGCAGCATCCCGGCCCTGTCGGGGGCCTCACCGGGATGGATGTTGAGCAGCTCTTGCCAGCCCGCAGCGAGGCCGGGCGCCACCGTGACCGCGCCCTCGCCCTGGTAGTAGGACGCGGCCCGGGCGATGTCGGCCTCCAGCTCGACCTGGTCGTAGTACCGCGCGACCTCCCCCACCGCAGCGTCGGCGGCGATGCGGCTGAACGTGGCGACCACGGCGGGTCAGTCCTCGGCGGGAGCGAGATGCCGCGCCAGCAGCGTCACCGCGTTGGCCATGGTCGCTGTGCCCTCGCCCAGCTCGCGCACGTCCGCAGCCATCCCTTGCACCGCATCTACCAGCTCCTTGAAGTCGCCGCCTTTGCCTTCGCCCTTGCCTTCCAGGGCGGAAGCGATCCGGGCCAGATGTCCGTTGCCCGTGGCCACCTGCTTCTCCACCGCGCGCACCGCGCTGGCAAGGGCGTCGAGGCGCACGCCATTAGCGGCGGTGGCGTCCAGCATGGCCGTCTGCCGGTCCGCCAGGGTCAGGATGGCCTGGCGAACGTCGTCCAGGGCATCAGCCTCCACATCCACCACGGCAGAAGGCGAGGAAACCATGAGGCAAACTCCCTGCTGGGAATGCGCCTTGCAGCCGAAATGACCCCGGGCGCGAGCCTCGCGACGCTGCCACGCCTCGGTTAACCGAGCAATGGTGTGATAGCTTTCTTGCGTTTTTATATGGGTTCTTTTCAGGCGCCCAGGTGGTTCATGCAGATCGTTTGCGAAGGTTCTTTACGCAGGTTGATTACGGGTTGCACCCCCCTTAAGGTGTTGTAACCAATAGCGAGGTGAGGCAAGCCGCCGTGAAGCATGGGCGCAACGCGGAAGACATTGCCGATCTCGCGGCACGGCTGCGCGCTTCTCGAAATGCGGGCACCCCCATTTCCGTGTGGCTTTGTCAGCACTACGAGAAGCTGCAATCGCTCGTTCCTCTCGGGTGGACATGGGAACAGCTTGCCATCGCCATGAACACGGCAGGCATCCGGTTCGAGGCAGGCAAGCCACGTCCCGCGGGCGGAGTGAGCCGGGGCCGCTGGACAGGTAGGCAACTGCAAAATGCCGTACGCGACACTCGCACGCGCGCGGCCAAGCAGCGGGCGGCGATGCAGGAGGTGTTTGCCACGTCGCCTATGCGGACGCTGGCGCTTGTGATGCCCCCTTCTCCGCAAGAAGCCATACAGCGGCTTGCAGAAGGTTCTAAGCCGGTCGTGAGGGTGTTTGGTGCCATAAGCGCGGAGCCTGCCCAACCGGAGGCCGAGCCGGGCAGCATACAGCAGATGGTCAACGAGAAGAATGCGCGTGCCCAATCCATCATCAACAGGTTCTTGAACAGGAGGAAGGACGATGGTTCGCAAGGCTGAGACTACGGAGGCAGAGGGTGCCCCGGCGTTTTCGTGCGTGGTCCTCGCTGACCGCGGCGGCGTGGGCAAGACTTCGGTGGCGAGCCTGATCTGGGCGACGCTGACCGAGCTGGGTCTTGAAGCCCGCCTTGGCGAGGTCGAGGGCGCCACGGAACGCAAGCTCAGCGCCTTGCTCGCCATGGCGCAGATGGGCAACCCGGACCCGAACATCACGATGCCCACCCCCGCCGAATGCACGCAGGATTCGCGGGCGAACGGTCGCGCTTTTGCTCCGGCCTTGAAAGCGCTCGTGGCGCCGGGCAAGCCGACCATCCTGGACAACGGCGCCACGGTGAGCCGCGCCTTCCTGGACGCCGCCGAAGCGTCCGACCACGCCGATCAGATCGACGGCGGCCGTGATCTGCGCGTCGTCGTCGTCGCCAAAGCGGAAGACCTGCAATCCGCCACCAGCGCCGAGGCGTCGCTGAAGCGGGCACGGGCGATCTACCCGAATGCCCGGATCATCCTCGCCGTTACGCATGTGCGCTTTGACCGGCAGCGCGGCACCCACAATGCCGGCCCCGTCGTCTCGGCCGTCGAAGCCAGCGGAAAAGCCGCAAGCGTCGTGCTCGTGCCGCTGCTCAACAGCCCGTTCATGGGTGAGCTGTATGGCGAGCAGCACATCCCCTTCCACCTGCTCGCCACCCTCCCGGTTGCCGACCTGGCGGGCCTGATCGGCGACGCGGACGAGCAGGAGGTCAGGATCTACAGGGGGCAGTACCTGACGTGGTACAACACGGCCCTGGCGCACCTTGCGGCGGCCCTGGACCTTCCCGCGCCGGCCGAACGCACCACAAAGGGGTCAGCCCGCCCTTTGGTGGAGGCTGGCGCGAGCGCGTAGCGGCAGCGGAAGCCGAGTGGGCGGCGGCGTCGCACGCCATCGCCGCCCGGCTGCTCACTGGAAAGCCCGAGGACGTGGTGCGGCGGGTCATCGTGCCTGTCTCGCCCATATGGGAGCTGCTCTGGCCCGCCGACCGGGAGCGCGTGGTCCAATGGGCGCGGGATGCGCGTCCGCCCGCACCGGCACCCGCCGCAGCTCCCTTCGCTGGACCGCTGCCGGCATGGAACCCCGCCGCCGGCAGGCCAACCATCCCGCAGCGGCTGTTCTCCGACACGCGAGCCGAGATGCTGCGAGGGATGCGTTTCCGCGCCTGCCGGGATGCCGGCGCATTCATCGCTGTTGCCACGCTTGGCGCCGGTTTCGCCATCTATGCCCAACCGCCCATGACGTCCGGCATCATCGGTGCCGCCTTGGCCTGGCTCGTCGCCCTGGCCGTGGTGGTCCGCTACCTGACAGGACGTGCCAGGGGGCAGGGCATCGTGGGCACGCCGGAGAACAATGTCGTCTACTTCGCGGCACCCGAGGACTACGCCGTAGGCGGCCTATACAGCGCCTCCCTGGGCAGCTGCTTCGGCATCCTGGCGATGCTGGCCGCCTTGTTGACCAAAGGCTTTTGAAAGCTAGACTGCTTTGATCCGAGAAGCGCAAGTTCGGCGGCAAGCGCGTTTAAACGCGCTTCCCCGTTTTTACAAGCATTGCTCGGCTTGGTCTTTCATGGATCTGCGGTGAGGATGTCCAGCATGGCAAAGGATGGAAAAGCGGGTCCGTTGAACGAGCATGACGAGCGGGCACTGTGGCTTCGGGCTGCCGCTGATGCGCTGCGTGAAGATTTTGAAGCATCCAGTCTGCCGTTGCCCGACAACATCCGCTTTGGCTTCTCGACCAAGGGCAAGGGCACCCAGAAAACGGGCGAGTGCTGGCACTCACCTGCGTCGGCGGATGGGGCTTACGAGATCTTCATCCGGGCGGATCGGGGCGAGCGTCTGGAAATCCTCGGCATTCTGGTGCGTGAGTTGGTCCATGCGGCCCTGCCCGTCGAGGACAGCCATGGAAAGAGGTACAAGGCTGCCGCCGCCAAGATCGGGCTGGTCGGCAAGATGCGTGCGGCCATGCCGGGGCGCCTACTCGAAGCGCGGTTGCAGCGGTTGCTGGAAGACCTTGGCCCTGTTCCTCACGCCGCGCTCGATATCACCTGGTCAGCCTTCGACAAGCCAAAGCGGCAGATCGGGCGGATGCTTAAAGCCACATGCCCGGGCGGGAACAACGATGCCGGCAAGTTCGAGGAGTGCGGCTACACCGTCCGCCTTGCGTCGAAGTGGGCCAAGGAATACGGCGCATACTGCCCCAAGCACGGGAGCATCCCGGTCGAGTTCCCGCTCGACGATCTGGATGCCGAGCTGAAGCAGGACCCCGAAGCCGTAGCGGAAGCAGCCAGCCAAACGCCACACCACGAGCCTATGTATAGCGGCGCGCAATGAGGATCTGCCCCCACCAAACGTGCCGCAACACTCGGTTTCTGTCCTAGGATGCTGGCGTGCCAGCGTCTCATGACGCTGGCACGCCAGCAATTTTCAATGTGCAGCATCACCCTTTCTTTGGGCGTGGCAAGCTGTAACGGACCAGGGGCGGTTCCCCTCGTTCAGCCAGCAACCGATCCAGCCCTAGCAGCAACAGCTCATGTACTGAAGCGACATCCAAATCGAGGGCTAAGCGTCGGACGCGCTTGTGCTCGGTCGGCAGCAGATACACCGTCGTGCCGATCGTTGCGGCCTTGATGCCTCCTGCCACATGTCCGGCAACGACAGGGCGAGATGCCAGTGCGGTCTCAAGCGGCCCTGGTGATGCACTGGCGATCTGGCGTGGGAAATCTTCTACTGGCACGCTGCGGGCCGGGGCAGCGCCTGGTCGAGCCAGCAAGTTGGCTGCCACTACCGAGGGACGTGTCCTCTGTTCTGCCATGATGCTAGGACGCCAGCGCGCGAGCACGCTTGCGCCCTAGCTTGGCCAGGTCGGCAGACACAAAATGCCATAAAGCTTCGATCTCCACTGCGGCTTTGCTTTTCGGGGCAGTTTCCGTCGCGGCGCGCCCCGTCGCCGCAGCGATCGGGAAATCGGCGCGGATGCGCACAGTTGGACCGACCCGCCCGCGTTGGGCGAGAACGGGCATCGCGTCATCCAGCAGGCGCGAGCGCCCCGCCGGCACTTGCGTGACTGCGAACGCGAAAGGACACGCCGCCTCCTCGACCAAATCCAGAATGGCCGGGAGCGCATCCAAGTCATCCGTGGTGGGTCGCGTCGGCAACAAGATCAGGTCGGCAAGCCGCATCACGGACCCGAGGAATGGATGGATGCTGGGTGGCGTATCGACAACGCACAAGTCGATGCCGGCTGCTCGGAGCTGGTCGAGGGCGCTCGGCAACTCGGCCGGGGTCGGCATGGCAAGACCAGGGTTCGGATTGCCTATGACCCCTTCCGTGCGTCGGTTCCACCAGCCGCGCAATGTCCCTTGAGGATCAAGATCCACAAAGACCACACGCTTCCCGGCTGTTGCTGCGACAACCCCAAGCTCTCGCGCGAGCGTCGTGGCGCCCACGCCGCCTTTTTGTTTTGCAATCATCACAGTGCGCATCGCGTTTGCCCCGCTTCAATCCCAGCAGCCTAGCACAACAGCAAACCATGACACTATCTTACTGGCATCCTAGGACGCTATGAAACAGCTTCGTCGGAGGTAGCCCAAGCGGGATGGTCGGCCTCAGCCGCAAGAAGGCTTTTGCTGCGTTCGAGCCACGGCAAGCACGTTCTGCCGCTCCGCCACGAGATCAGCGTCGTTGACCTCGATCCCGAGTTCCTTGAGCGCTGCCATGACCAGGTGCCGGAACCGCATCTGCGGGTGGTCCAGCAAGTACTCCTCCGAACGGGCGCGGACATAATAGGGCAAGCGGATCGAAGTCGGTTTCAGCGTCTCGGGAACGTCATCCGGCTGCACATCCCGCTTGCGGGGCCTCCGCATCGCGCGCTCGGGGATCATGTCCTCATCGTCAATGGCGATGCCAAGGGTACGCAGCCCTTGCATCACGACGGTGCGGAATGTCGAATTCTCGTGGGCGAGCATGTAGGCTTGCAGGCCCTCGCGGACATAGACCGGCACCGTGACATTGCACGAGACTGGCCGGCGGTCGAGCGAGCCGGCCGCCGTGTGGCGGCGCGGCGCGGAAAGCGTTTGTGTCAAGGAAGCGCCTCCATACATCAGGGGCGCCATCCTTATTACACTAGGCGGTCATAAGGGAAGCGTCTTTGAGTGAACGCCAGCCCGGCGAGAACCGGGCTGGCGAACCAAGCGGCTAGGCTGGGTCGAAACTGCGCCAGTGGCCCTTGCCACGGCACGCCCGCCGATCCGACTTGACGCGCTCAGTCGCGTAGCCGAGTGCAGCGAGTTCCCGTGTTATCACGTCGCGGCAGACGCCGATTTCCTCCGCGATGTAGTCGAATGTCCGACCCTTCTTACGCATCGCAACAATGGCCGCGACTTCATTCTCGAACAAGGTCATGCGACGCGCCTCCTGCGCCGCCGCCAGCTTGCGCCGATGCTCGGCCCAACGCGGATCGTTGGCGATATAGGCGAGTTGGGCCATCGAGAGCTTGGCACGCTGTTCCGCGCTGATCGTGCGGCGCGCGCCCTGTTGGGCGGACTGAGTGGTCTGCCCTTGCGGCAACTGAAGCACGGTCTTGCAGGTCGCTTTGACAGGACCGATGTTGGTTTGAGCCTGAGACATTGGTGGGAACCATCTGTTTGGGGTTAGCTCCCGCCTGGTGCTCGCAACACCGGGCGGGAGCGGATTCATGCGGTTCTGGGAACCGTGGTTTGGGCTTTTCCTTTCCGTTCGGGCTTGGCACCGCGCCTTACCTCTGAAAAGGAGTATGCACTAAAACACTCTAGGTTTATATGGGAAAGCAGAGTTTCGAAGTAGATTAATTGTGACCTGTCAGTGGCTTGCTTATGTGTACTGGTTCCGATACACTCTTTCCATGAAGCGGATTGCCTTTCTCGGGCACAGTCTCAGCCGCCTTCGAGACTTTCCGCCGGACGCACGATCAGAAGCAGGGTTCCAGCTTCGCGAAGTCCAGAAAGGCAACGATCCCACCGACTGGAGGCCGATGAAGACAGTTGGGCCAGGGGTGAGGGAGATTCGGATACGTGACGAGGCCGGCGCTTTCCGGGTGATCTATCTGGCGACGGTTGGGGATGCGGTTGTCGTCCTTCATGCCTTCCAGAAGAAAACGCAGCAAACGGCACAGCGCGATATCGACTTGGCAATAACCCGTTTGAAAGGGTGGAAAGGTTAGCGATGGAAGTTCAGGAATTTGCGGACGTGTTCGACGCCTTGGCCGACAGTCCGGCCGAAGCCGCCAACATGAAGATGCGCGCCGATCTGCTCGCGGCCTTGGTCGAGCGAGTGAAATCCTGGGGGGTGTCGCAAGAGGCCGCAGCCGAGCGGCTGTCGATCACGCGCCCACGGCTGAACGATCTGCTGCGGGGCAAGCTCGGCAAGTTCTCTCTCGATGCCCTGGTGAACCTCACGGCAGCGGCCGGCCTTGCCCTGGAAATCAGGATCGGGGAGGCTGCCTGACCGTCCCGCTCTCGACCCAGCCCCGTTCGGCGCCGATGTGGCTGAGACTCTTGCGACCGGGCCGATGTGAGAGCGCCCAGCAAGACCGTTGGCTGTGAGCCAAATACCAGTTCCTTGTTCGACCCCCCGGAGGGGTCGATGTGTCGGGACGTTCCTCGTCCCGACGCCCCTGCGTCCGCCGGGGAGCACAGCGGAGGTCAAGGGAAGCGCGGAGCCACCCGGACCCACGCACAGCCCCGCTTGGGGGCGAGCATGGGGAGGGTGGCGAGCACTGGACCTTGACCGGAGTGAGCACCCTGGCCCCTCTCGTGCCCGATGCAGGCCTATTGCGGCATCTACCAGCCCGTGCGGCCTGGCCAGTCGGACGCTTGTTGCTGCTCGTCCTCCAAACATGCTCAACCAACGTTGAGCATGTTTGGAGGACGCGGTGCCGCGCCAATTCGTCCGCTACCTGCGGGTCAGCACCGACTGGCAGGGCAGGAGCGGCCTGGGCCTGGAAGCGCAGCGCGCCGCCATGGCCGCGCACCTGGCCGGCGACGCCTGGACGCTGCTGGACGAGATGAATAACAGACACCACGCCAGGTGCCGGCCGTAACATGCTGTCAAAGGACCGACAGACCAAACGGGATGGATGTTGCCGCCTACAGCTCCTTCATCATGTAGATGCGGCTTGTGCCCGGCGGGTGGCATAGCACCTCGCCGAACCTGCGCCAGCCGTGGTGTTCATAGAAGGCTGGCGCCTGGAAGCTGATAGTCAGCAGCACGCCCGAGCAGCAGCCACGGCGCCGCGCCTCTTCCTCCGCGAGCTGAAGGATGCGGCTGCCCAGGCCGGCGCCGCGCAGGTGCTTGGGAAGGTGGAAGACGTTGATGAACAGTAGGCCAAGCATAGTCCGCCCGGTGACGCCGCCCAAGACTGCGCCGGTGTCCGGGTCGCGGACGATCACGGCCAGCGGCTGTTGGTCGTTGATGCCGGTCACCTCATTGTTGAAGGCGTTCAGGCCCTCGCCGATGACGTGTTCGGCCTCCACCACAAGGACTGGATCAACGATGACGACCGGCTCTGCCATACCTTTTCCCGCATCTGCCGTGGACAGCTTGCACCTGGTGATGGAGCAAACACAGGACGAACTCGTTGGACCCTGCCGGCGGGTGCAGGGCGTTCCAAGTGTTGCGCCTCTATCTCAACGTTTAGAGCCCCAACATCCCTGCCGCGTCCCTAGTGGGTCAGCCGCAACCGCTACGCATCACAGACCAAGGCGAAGAACTTCTTTCCAGGGTTCCATCAGCAAGGCCTAGTCTATCGTTAAACCCCTCGTCGTCTCACTGCCTTTGACCGCTTCGAGCAAAGCGATCGGGTTCCAGTAATCTTTGTAGTGAACAATGTTCCCATCGCGCAGGCGGATCACCGAGATGTAGCG
>JAABUQ010001949.1_pt1 | contig 42416 bp, 24 predicted proteins | sample 5560001 | NCBI WGS metagenome assembly JAABUQ01 (sample SAMN10711888, study PRJNA513371) | rock metagenome | isolation source: Antarctica rocks | place: Antarctica: Victoria Land, Finger Mt nord | collected 2015-12-18
CTCCCACTGCCGGCTGATGGGTGTGCGGGAGGTAAGGGTGACCTCGAGCGCGCGGACGAGCTTGGGCAGATCGTTGGCGTGGATGGCTGCAGCGGACCTGGGGTCCAGCCGGCGCAGCAGCCGATGGAGAGCCGCGGCGCCACGGACGGCGCCACGCTGCCTGAGGCGCGCGCGAAGCTCCGGCGCGACCGGCGGCGCGGGAAAGAGGCCGTCGAGGAGCGCGCGCAGGTAGAGGCCGGTGCCTCCCGCGATGATCGGCAGACGTCCGCGACCGGAGATGCCGGCGATTGCCTCCCGCGCCAAGCGGCTCCAATCGCCAGCGGTGAAAGCCTCGCCGGGGTCGGCTACATCGATGAGGTGGTGCGGGACGAGCGCACGGTCGGCCACGGTCGGCTTGGCCGTGCCAATCTCCAACCCGCGGTAGACGGCGACGGAGTCACAGCTGACGATCTCGCCCCTGAACTCCTCGGCCAGACGCAGAGCGAGGGTTGACTTGCCGCTCGCGGTCGGGCCGACGACAACCACCAGAGGAAAGGGAGGAGCGAGCGCCGCGGCGCTCACCAGAGCCGCCACCAGCCGGGGGTGAAGACGCGGTGCAGGCCGAAGCGCAGGAGGCTGAAGACGAGCACGGCGAGAGCGAGGACGATAAGGCCGCGCGCCTGGCGTCGACGCTCGATGGCTTCACGGGCCGCGAGGTCTGTGCCCGGTCTAGTATTCGGTGGGGTGCTGTGGGTGGGATGGGGGGCCAAGGTCGGCTTATTCAGGGTTCTTGTTGACCAGGTAGTGGATGCGAAGCTCGAGGTTGGGACCGTGGAACTCGTTGGGCAGCGGCGGGAACTGGCCGACGCCGGTGATCGAGCCCCAGGCTGACTTGTTGATGGCATCGTCGTGGGTGGAGCCGTCGAGGGACATGGAGCCGATGCGCCCGTCGGGAAGGATGGTGAAGCGGATGAGGGTTTCGCCCTGTTTGTTCAGCGGGGGCCGAGCCTCTTCCGGGATCAGCGGGAGCCAGGTCGCCTTAATCTCACGCAGGATCTTCTGCAGGTAGGGACCGAAGTTGACGCCCATGGTGTCGGAGAGGACATCGACGCCGGTGTTGAGGCCGCCGTGAGCGACGGGGATGTTGGCGCCGTAGTCACCGCCCTGGCCACGGTTCTCGGAGGCTTGCTGCGCCGCCTGGCGGATGGCGTCCCCCGCGCTAACGCTGGGCGAGCCGAAGTTTGGGCGGGTGGGTGCAGGCCTGGGGGCGTCGACGGTGGCCTGCTGCACGGGAGCGCGCTGCGGTTGGGGGGTGGGAATCTGCTGCTGGGGTGCGGGCTTCTGCGGAAGGGCCTGTGTCTGCTGGGGAGCGGGCTCATTCGGCTGCGTTCCCATGCGCTGCGGCGGGGTAGGCGTGGGGACCTTGGCGCCCGCATCCCCGGCCCGGCGCATTGCCTGGAGCTGCTTGATCGTCTTGCGGTCCAGGGTCGGCTTCACGGTCTGCGCCGTGCGGTCGCGGTCGCTGATGATCTTGGTCGGCTTGCGCTCCAGCTGCTTGCTGACGTCCTTGGGCAGATCGAGATAGGTGAGCTCTTTGTCGCGCTGTTTCAGGACGTCCGCCGGATTGATAAGGCGCGGCTGGTGAAAGAGCACCGTTGGACCGTAGAGGACGAACCAGCCGACGGCGAGGTAGAAGATGAGCGAGATGTAGATGGCTTCGCGAAAACGCGCTCTGGAGCGCTCGTCGTCGAGGGTGTCCAGGAGATGGATGAGCTCGTGCTCTTCGAGTTCCCCGAAACGGCCCGTGCGCACCTTGGAGGGTGCCTGTGGTGCGGCCGGGTTCGGCGGTGTCTCCAGGGTTGGCATGGATCGTTCTTGATGAGACGCTGGGAAGGGTCTCAAGGTCTCCGGTTGAGATTCGCCCGACGACCAGCGCGCCCTTGGCGGACCGTGCGGCGGAGCATCTTCCCTATCTTCTCACCCCAGCCTTTTACGGGGTCACCAAAAGGTCGGGTGATTCGCGAATGTCGCGCACAGGAATGGGTGCACGTAAACTACTGGCGTGCATACGAGTTTCCCCCCTGGTACAAGCGCGGCCGTGCTTACGGTCAGCGATCGCTGCTTTGAAGGCCGCCAGAAGGACCTATCTGGCCCCGCGGTCGCCGATCGTCTGAAGACCGCCGGCGCCTCGGTTTCGGCGATGGAGACGGTTCCCGACGAGCTGGAGGTGATTACCGCTGCCCTGCGCCGGCACGCGGCTGCGGCCAACCTGGTGATTGCGACAGGCGGGACGGGCCTGGCTCCCCGCGATGTGACACCCGAGGCGACCCGTCTGGTGTGCGACCGGCTGGTGGAGGGCCTGCCGGAACGGATGCGCGCCGTGGGGCTACAGCAGACGCCGATGGCTCCGCTGAGCCGCGCGGCGTGCGGCACGCTGGGCAGCACGCTGATCCTCAACCTGCCCGGCAGCCCGGCCGGGGCTGTGGCATCGCTCGAGGCCATCCTGCCGCTGCTTCCGCATGCGCTGGATTTGCTTGCCGGACGCACAGATCACGCGAAGTTCGAGGCCTCCCGCAGCGGCGCAGACCGGGATACAGACCGGGATACAGAGACATCGGAACAAGTGGGCGAGACACCTTGACCCTTCACCCGCTCGTCTGGTTCCACAAGGCAAGCTTCTGGACGCTGGCGGTGCTGAAGCCGCTTGGCGTCTGGGGTCTGGGCGGGCTGGCCTTTGTCGACTCCGCGTTTTTCCCGATCCCGCCGACGATGGATCTCGTTCTGGTCGGCTATGTTGCCGAGGATCCGTCACGGCTTCTGCTGTACGCCTTTGCCGCGGCGCTTGGCTCCGCCTTCGGCAGCCTCATCCCGTACTACATCGGTCGGGCGGGCGGAGAGATCTTTCTGCTGAAACGGATCAACCGGCAACGCTACGAGAAGCTCCGCGACCGGTTTGAACGGCAGGAGTTCCTGGTCATCATGATCCCGTCGATGGTTCCGCCGCCCATGCCGCTGAAGCTGTTCGAGCTGGCGGCGGGCGTCTTCGAGATGAAGCCAGTGCTGTTCGCGACGGCGATCTTCTGCGGTAAGTTCATCCGCTTCCTGGTCTTCGCCACGATCACGCGGTACTTCGGACAGGCGATCGTGCACGATGTCACGTTTCTGTTTCACCGGCATCTTGGGCTGGTGCTGGCGGGTGTGGGCCTGCTGGTGATGGTGCTGCTGGCGTACGTGGTCCGAAGGGTGTTCGACCGGCGGCGCGGGACTGCCCTTCCCCTGGAAGAGGATGAGCTCACGTAGCGGGCGACCCGGCGACGCAAAAAAGGGGACGCTTCTCGCGTCCCCCTTGTTCCTGCTTCGAAAGGCGATGGCCCGCGGCTTATCCGAGGCGAAGGTCGTTGCCCTGGGGTCCGCGAACGCTCTCGGCGATCGCCTTTGCCAGAACCGGCAAACCAAAGAGCGCACCCGCTGTGAGCGCGGTCGACATGACGTCGTTGGCATAAAAGGGAATGGCCGCCACGTAGCAGGCACCGAGGCCGGCCGCGTTGTGGGGGTAGAGGCCGCCCCCGACCCAGACCATGAAGTTGCTGAGAACGAAGAAGGAGGTCGAGGAGGCAAGCACCGCGGCGCCCACACGCAACGCCGATCGCTTCTCGGACAGCAGGGCGTGTCCAAAAAGGCAGACCGCACCATACCAGGCCCAGGTAACCAGATATCCGCGAACGTGGAAGGGGAAGCTGTAGACGTAGGTCGTCAGGTAGAAGTCGGTGAGTGCCATGGCGGCAGCGGCGATGAGTGCCTGGGAACGGTCACGGCGCGATCCGAAGAACAACAGGCCCGCGCCCACCGCGGTGAAGTTCACGCTGGTGGTGTGAAAGGCGTGTGGAAGGATGCGTCTCAGGATCGCGAGCAGAAGGACGAGATAGGCGAACATGGGACCTCAAAGGAGGCGCGGGGCAAACGGCGCCAAGATCCATTCTCAGGGGTGCGGCGGCCCCGGTCAACCGCGCCGCCGGACGCTGCTTGCGCCCCGCCACAAGAGATGCGGTCTACTTCTGCTCCCGGCTCTGCTCCCGGCCGTTCATCTCCAGGCGTACGACCTCCTGTTTGCTGTTGACGAAGGCCGCGCCTGACAACGGCGGAGACTCCCTGCCGTGCATCGCCGGGACGTCGTAGAAGAAGCGGAGATCGCGGAAGCTGATCTCGGAGATCCCGTCGGCGTTCGGGCCGCCGTCGGTGACGATGGGAAATTGCGACCAGTCCAGGTACACATGGCCGAGCCAGCTGCTCTTCGCTGCCTGGATGGAGGGCGTGGCCGCCGGCTTGCGGAAGACGTCCTCCTGGCCCGTGGTGGCGACGCGCCCGGACCACGTGTCGACCGTGGCCAGTTGATAGAAGTCGGCGGTTTCGATGATGGCGTGCCAGGTGAATGGGGTGACGGGGTACGGGCTAAGGAAGGTCCGGGTGATCTCGACGCCGCCGAAATCGCCGCCGAGCGCGATACGCTCCGCCGAGACCTTTTCCCAACTGCGCCAGGCCCAGAGCAGAGCGATGGAGACGAGCGCGAAGACGGCCCAGCCGCGACCGCGAAAGCGCTCCCTGCGCGCGCCCACCTCGCCGCCGACCAGGCCGAAGAGGGCCGGCGCGAGGAGGCCGACGAGCAAAAGGAGGAACATGACGGGCTCAAGGATGAAGAGGAAGGACCCGGCATACCAGCGCGGGTTGAACGGGAAGAACGGCCGCACGCCGTAGTTGTTGGTCCAGTCCAGAAGGATGTGGCTCAACAGAGCGACGATCGCAAACGCGTACAGCAGACCCCAGCGGATGGGGAGATCTGGACGGGAGAGAGGCCTGCTTGCTCCCGGAGCTCCGGCGACCGGGGTGCGCGTGCGGTCACGCCGGAGCCTCCACCGGCGCCACAGCCAGACGGCGCCCACGACCACCGCCGCCTCGAGAGGGACGCCGACGAAGCTATGCGTCCATCCGCGATGGTGCTCGAAGCCCGCGACCGGGCCGCGCAGCGACCACAGCGTATCCAGGTCCGGGGCCTCGGCGGCCAACGTCATGGTGAGCGTCGCGTAGGCGGATTTGCGGTTGAATCCCGAGCGGGCCAGGCACGCGCCGGTCAGAAGATGAGTCACGGGTTCCATGGGGAGTCTCTGGAGCCCAGCATACCGGGTCGGCCGTCGCTCGCTTCGGCCACTCTCTATAATTTTCCTCAATGCCTCCGAAGCTCACGCCCGAACAGCAGATCGAGAAACTCCGCGACGAACTTCGCCATCACGAGCACCTGTACTACGTGCTGGACGCGCCGGTGCTAACGGACGCGCAGTACGACGCGTTGATGAACCGCCTGAAGGCGCTCGAAGCGGAGTACCCCGATCTCGTCCGGCCGGACTCGCCCTCGCAGCGGGTGGGTGGAAAGCCGCGCGACGGCTTCGCCAAGACGGCGCACTCGCGCCCGATGCTGTCGCTCGACAATGCCTACAACGAGGCGGAGCTGCGGGCGTGGGACCAGCGGGTGCGCGATGCCCTGCCGTCGAACGAGCAGGCCAGCTATGTGTGCGAGCTGAAGCTCGATGGGCTCTCGCTGGCGCTGCACTATGGTCCTGCCGGCAGCGATTCCCCGGGCAAGCCTGGTGATGGCGCCGCCTACCTCCAGCGCGGCCTGACGCGGGGCGACGGAACGATCGGCGAGGATGTCACGTCGAACGTGCGCACCATCCGGTCCATCCCGCTCAGCATCCCGGCCGCGAGGTTGAAGGCTGCCGGCCTGCCGCAGAGCTTCGAGGTTCGCGGGGAGGTTGTGCTTCCGCAGGCAGCCTTTCGCAAGCTGAACCAGGAGCGCGAAGCTGCCGGGCAGGCGCCTGCGGCCAACCCCCGCAACGCCGCCGCTGGGACCATTCGGACGCTCGAGCCCAACATCGTCGCGCAGCGGCGCCTCGATCTGTACGCCTACTTCCTCCTTGACCCGACGGGAGAGCCGCTGCTGGCTCGGCAGTCTACCGCGCTTGAGGCTCTCCGGGCCTGCGGCTTCCGGGTCAATGCGCACGCGCGCCCGGCGAAGGATGTCGACGAGGTGCTGCGCTTTATCGCCGAGGCTGAGCCCCTGCGAGACACGCTCCCGTACGAGATCGACGGGGTCGTCATCAAGCTCGACTCGGTCGCGGGGCAGCGCCGCCTCGGCTTTACCGGCAAGGCGCCGCGCTGGGCGATCGCTTATAAGTTTCCGGCGCGCGCCGGCATCACGCGGCTCGAGCACGTGCTCTTCCAGGTTGGTCGCACCGGCAAGCTCACCCCAGTCGCCGCGCTCGCGCCCGTTCTGATCGGCGGAACAACGGTGGGCCGCGCCACGCTGCACAACGCCGACGAGATTGCGCGGCTGGGCGTTCGCATCGGCGACTTCGTCCAGGTCGAGCGCGGGGGCGACGTGATCCCGAAGATCGTGCAGGTGATCGACGACGGGAAGCACCCGCGCGGCACGGTCGAGATTGTCTTCCCGACGCTTTGCCCCGAGTGCCGGAGCGAGCTGGTTCGCGCCGAGGGTGAGGTGGATTGGCGGTGCATCAACGCGAACTGCCCGGCTCGCCTGCGCGAAGAGCTGCTGCACTTTGCCGCACGTGGCGTGATGAACATCGAGGGCCTGGGCGACGCCATGGTGGCGCAGCTGCTCGGCCAGGCCACGGCGACGACGGATGAGGAGGTCACCGAAGAGGAGCAGTCGGTTGCCGACGCCGAGGCCGAGCCGCATCACCGGCCTGCGCGCAAAGTGTTCGTTCGCACGCTCTCGGACCTCTACCACCTGACGAAAGCGGACCTGCTGGGCCTGGATCGCATCGGCGAGAAGACGGCGCAGTCGCTGCTCGACGAGATCGAGCGTTCGAAGTCCGCGCCGCTGCCGCGGGTTCTGCTGGGACTTGGCATACGCTTCGTCGGGGAGCGCACGGCGCAGCTGCTGGCCGCGCACTTCGGCGGCATCGATGCGCTGATGGCAGCGTCGGCAGAGGAGCTCGAGGCCGTCAACGAGGTTGGGCCGCGGGTCGCGCAGGCGATCGTCGAATTCTTTGCCGAGCCGCACAATCGCGATCTGGTGCAGCGCTTTCAGGAGGCCGGCCTCACCATGCGCGCAGAGAAGCGCGTCACCACGACGACGCTCGCGGGCCTGACGTTTGTGCTTACGGGAACGCTGCCGACGCTCACGCGCGAGATCGCGAAGGAGAAGATCGAGGCCGCGGGCGGTCGCGTTTCGGGCGCCGTCTCGAAGAAGACCAGCTACCTGGTGGCGGGGGAGGAGGCGGGGTCGAAGCTGGATAAGGCGAACAGCCTCAAGGTTGCGGTGCTCGATGAGGCCACGCTGCTGACGCTGATCGAGACGGGTCCGCAGGCGGCAGGGTAGCTACCGCTCGCTCAGCATCGGGCGCAGCAGGACCGGAGAGAACGTTGCGAGAAAGGCCACCATCTCGAGCACAACCAGCGTCGCCGCATTGTGCCGCACGGCGAAGACGCTCCACGCCAAAAGGATCCAGAAGGCCATGTTTGCGGAGGCGGCCAGGTACACCCAGTCCGAGAAGCGGTGCTGGTCGCGAACAAAGTCCATTTCGCCGAGCCGCCGGGTCTCCTCCCCGGCACGCATGGTGCGCCGCAGAACGAGTACCGGCAGCAGGTTGAGAGCGAGCACCAGAGCGATCCAGACGAGCACAGCGTAGGGCTGCGGGTAGCGGGGCTCAATGACCCATGTGAGCGCGATGGTCAGAAGGACGTTTGCGGTTGCGCCCGCGTTCACTGCCGCGGGGAAGTGCAACATGTCCCCCAGCCTGTTCATCCCATCCAGCCGCTTCTCCGTTGATCGCACAACTTGCATCCGCACCTCGCCCATAGCTCACCCATGCAGTCTACCCTTGGTCGAGAGGAGATCTTCGATGACCTCCAAACCGTCGAGCGACGCCGTCGAATCCGTCTGGGACTACCCGCGGCCGCCCCGCATCGAGGCCACCGCACGCAGGCTGCGCATCGTCCATGCGGGCGTGGTGCTTGCGGAGACCGATCGAGCGCAGCGCATTCTCGAGACGAGCCATCCGCCCGTCTTTTACCTTCCGCAGAGCGACATCCTGATGCAGTTCCTCCGGCCGTCGGCGCGCCGTGGCTCCTTCTGCGAGTTCAAAGGCGCTGCCACGTACTGGGACATCGATCTCGCCGGCGCGCACCTGCCGAGCGGCGATCCCGCGCCCAACGCCGTGGTCGTGGCCGCGGCCGCCTGGAGTTACGCGAGCCCGTCTGCGGCGTACACCGCCCTCAAGGATCATCTGGCGTTCTACGCCAGCAAGGTTGATGTGTGCACCGTGGACGGCGAGCGCGTGGCAGCGCAGCCCGGCGACTTCTACGGTGGATGGATCACCTCGCAGGTTCGCGGTCCGTTCAAGGGAGCACCCGGAACGCTTGGCTGGTAGAGCGTCGAAGCCGGGGTGGTGCGAGGCTATGCGATGGTGCGGAAGCCGCACGCGAGCATGGCCGCCTGCGGCTCCGGGTTGCGCATAAACGTCTCCCACACAAAGCGCGAGCGGAGGTTTTCCGCCATCAGGACGCCGATGCCGATATCGATTCCGAGCGCGTCGGGGTCGTACCAGAACTGCGTTGGGTGGAAGGCATCGCAGAAGCCGTAGCGTCCCCAGGCGTCCGTCCCATACCGATCAAAGAGCGACCGCAGCACCTGAACGCACGGCTTGGGAAGAAACGGCAGCGAGCCCGCCGCCGCGCACGGGACCACCGATCCATCGACCGGACCCATCAGCGGAGGTCCGCCCCAGGCGGTGTATCCGTGCTGCCAGTCGGAGGCGCTCACGCCCCAGTAGTCGTTGTCGTAGCCGCGTTTCAGCGTCGCCAGAAAGGCCTTGTGCGCGCGGGTGGCCTTGACGGAGTTGGCGAAGTAGTCCGCATACCGGTCGCGGACGTTGCCGAAGTCGAACCACGCATGGCTGTACTGGTGCACAAAGAGCGGATCGTGGCCGGAGATGTAGGTGTACGGGCCATACTTGATGCGCGGCCGCGCAAAGGCGTCCCAAGCGCTCGGCGGCACCGGGTGCGAGCGCGACCCGATCGCGAGCAGATAGATCATCATCAGCTCGCAGTAATGATCCCAGCGCGTGGCGATAAAGCCGGACGACGGATGCCAGCCCATGCTGAAGGTCGCTCCGCCGTTCAGCATCCACGGCCAGTCCACGCGGTCGAAGATGCGCGTCGTCAGATCGTAGATGCGGGCGTCGGTGTCGAAGTACGCACGGCAGGTGAGAACGCCGCACAGCAGCAGCGCCGTATCGATCGACGAGACCTCGCTCCAGCTGAGCGGACGGCCCGTGACCACGTCGTTGAAGTGGTAGAAAAAGCCGTGCTCATGCTGCATGTGGTTGAGGTGAAAGTCCAGCGTGCGGATGACCTGCTGCCGAACGCGGCCGCCGGGCAGATATCCGCGGCTGTCGGCGATGCAGAGCGCGGTGAGACCGAAGCCGGTCGCGGCGATGCTTGCCGCGTGCCGCCGGTCGAGCGTTCCGTTGGGGTTGTGGTTTACGGCTCGGTCGAGCACCTGTCCGCTCACGGGCCCGGCCTGCTCGACGAAGTACATGCAGCCGCGCCGCTCGAGTTCATCCAGAAACGCGACATCCTCCACCGTCAGGCCGGCCTTGGTCTCCTCCGGGGAGAGCAGCGCCGGCGCCGGGGTGAGCGTTGCCTGCTGCGCCGCCGCGACACGCAGAGCGGGAGTCAGCGACGCCAGTGCGCCCGCCAGCAGCTTCGCCGCGTCTCGCCGCGTGATTGCCTTTCGTTCGTCCCCACCACCGCTCATGGTCATCCGCTTCGCTGTTACGTTCCTTCGCGGCTCACGAGCCTCCTAGCCGAGCACCGGCGTAGAGGCCGAAGATCTATCGCCCCGCCAGTACCTTGACGACGACGAGACCCTGGGGAGGGATGCTGACCGAAAAGCTCCCAGCCTTGAGATTACTCTTCTCCTCCGGTGCAGGCGCGCCCGCCGCTCGCAGCGCCGCGATCTGCTCCCGCGATGGAGCCGCCGGACGTCCCATGGCGTCGAACGTCTTAACCACGTTGCCATGGTTCGCATCCAGCCGCCATACCACCACGGAGGCATTCGGCGGTGCGCCCGCCAGCTTCACGGTGAAGTTTCTCGACGGACCAACGTTCGCCGGCGCCGGTGTGTAGGCCGCGCCTTCCCCGTACGGCGGGGCATAGTTCCACAGCGCGACCTCGATCGATCCATCGGCCGAGCGCGTCGCCAGCACACTCTCCGAGTCCACCGTGAGGCGCCGGTCGCCGAGCTCATGCAGCATCGCGAACGCATGGAGAGCGGGCTTCTGAATGCCGTCCTCGGCCACCAGACCGAAGCCGCCATAGAACGGCGTCTTCACCACGCCCTGCTCCTCGAAGACGTCCGAGAAGGACCAGTAGCTCATCGACTCCGTCAGGCCGTCGCAGAGGCGGATGTTGTTCGCCAGCCACGGCCCCATGTAGATCGAGTCGGTGACATTGGGCTCGTTGGCATAGCTGGCGTTGTACTCGGAAAAGATGAGCGGGATCTTCGGGTAGGGCGAGGCGGTGATCTCCTCGTGCACCTTTCTGACCGCGCGGTACACCATCTGGTCTCGCGGGATCTGCTCGGTGGTCTTGAAGACGTTGTCCGCCGTGTCGTTTCCGTAGACGTGCGTCGACGCGAAGTCCACCGGGATGTTCTTGGCCTTGCAGTGCGCCAGAAACTCCGCGACGTAGCCGGCCTGCGCGGTAGAAGGCCCGCCCACGCGAATCCGCTTGTTTACCTTCTTCAGCGCAAGTGCCGTGTGGTCGTACAACTCGTAGTACGTCGGCATGTTGGGCCGCCCGCCCCAGAAGTCCAGGTTGGGCTCGTTCCACACCTCGAAGTTCCACGTTTCCACCTCGGCAATGCCGTAGCGCTCGATCAGGTGCTGCGCGAAGGCGGTAATCATCGCGTCCCACACCACGTAGTCCTTCGGCGGCGAGACGTTCGGCTTGTACCAGAAGGCGTGAAGCATGGCCGGATCGGCTGCCATCTTTTTCGGCATAAAGCTCATCTCGACGAACGGCTTCACCCCCATGTCCAGCAGGCCGTCGTAGATCTGATCGATGTAGGAGAAGTTGTACGGACCGCCGCTCTCGACCTTCTCCGCGGCCAGACCGGGGTTCTTCACCACCGCATCCGGATCGTACAGCCCGACCTCGTCGTTGAAAATTCCGTGGAAGCGGACGGATCGGAAGTCGGTGACCTTCTTCACGGTGCGCACGTCATCGCGGTAGCTCTGCCGCAGTGACAGGATCGCGCGGCCCGAGCCAAACGTCTGCTCCCAGAAGTGCGGAAACGGCGTCGTTGCCGCCCTGGTGTCAATCACGAAGTCGACAGGCGCTGCGGCCGGAGCCTGTGCCGGCGCGTATCCGCTTGCACCGAGGTTTACAGCGAGGAGACCGAGCGAAAGCAGCCGAAGGTAGCCGCGCGACTTTTTTGTTCGCGCCGGGAGGTGTGGTCGGGTCACAAGCATGGAGATCTCCAGGGATCCAGATGATTCGGCAACAGGGGAGGGCCAGGGGCCTGCGGAGATGTCCCGCCGCTGCCGAGCCGTGTTGAACAATCGTTTGCCTAAGGAGAGATACTGCCCGTCGGTCAAACCTGGTGTCAAGTTCTCGGCCTGAGACGTTTGAACTGCTGGACCAGGGATGCGAGCGGAACTCCCCTTTGGCGTGTGACGATTCAAGCCGAAATTCCGCGGCAAGCACACGGCTGCGGCGGTCGCAATCAACCTACCGCGTTGCGACCAAGGACCGGCCCCGCGTGAGCCCGAAAACCGCGATATACACGTAGCAGATCGCCGGGATAAAGAACGCGTGATGCACCCCGATGCGGTCCGCGATGAACCCTTGCGTGACCGGAAGGATGGCTCCCCCGACGATGGCCGCGACCATCAGGCTGGAGCCGCGGCTGGTGAGCGGTCCCAGACCTTCGAGACCCAGCGTGAAGATGCTCGGAAACATGACCGAGTTGAACAGGCCGACGGCGATGATGGTCCACATGGCCACATGGCCCAGCGTCAGCATCGAGAGGACGACCAGCAGGGTCGCCATGATTGCGGCGAGCCCAAGCACGATGCCGGTGCGGAAGCGCGTCAGCAGTGCCGATCCAATGAACCGCCCCACCATCGCTCCGCCCCAGTAGAGCGACACATAAAGTGCCGCCGTCCTCTCCGTCAAATTTCCGATCTCCGGCAGGCCGAAGTAGTTGACCAGGAAGCTCCCGATCGAGACCTCCGCGCCGACGTAGAGGAAGATGGCGAGCGCACCCAGAAGCAGCTGCGGATGGCGGAAGACGCTGTCGTTCGACAGCGTGGTATCGAGCTCGCCCGGCCGGATCTCCTGCGTAAAGCTCATCGACGGCAGCTTGATCAGAGCCAGGCCCACCGCCAGCGCAATCAACGCCAGCGCAATCCCTGAGTACGGCAGCCGAACCGACGATGCCTGCTGCATCCGGTACGCCTGCACGCCCGCCGCGGACAGCCCCTCGAAGCTCTTCTTGGTCGCCGGAATCGCACTCAGGATCACGGCTGATCCGAAGAACGGCGCCAGAAACGTTCCAAAGGAGTTGAATGCCTGCGAGAGGTTCAGCCGGCTCGACGCGGTTCGCTGCGGCCCGAGATTGGCCACGTACGGATTCGCCGCAACCTGCAGCGCCGTGATGCCTGCGGCCAGAACGATCTGCGCGCCCAGAAACAGACCAAACGAGGCGGCGTTTGCCGCAGGGAGAAAGAGCAGGGCGCCGACCGCCATGATCAGCAGACCCATCACCATCGTTCGCTTGTACCCGATCAGCTCGACGACCTTGCCCGCCGGCAGCGCGAAGACGAAATAGGAGGTGAAGAAGCAGAGCTGCACCATCATCACCTGCGCGTAGCCAAGCTGAAAGATGGACCGGAGATGCGGGATCAGGATGTCGTTGAGGCAGGTAAGAAATCCCCACATAAAGAACAACATCGTCGCAATCGACATCGCTCGCGCGTTCGTGGTTGCGAGATCGGGTCCCGGGTAGCTCGCCGTGCTCTGACTTGTGATCGCCATCCTGACACTCCTCCGCCCCCCGCGCGCGCGGCGGGGCCTGACATCTACGGCAGCCATTAAACACGAAAGCGCGGCGCTTACGCTTCCTCCCGCGCAAAAAGCGGAACCGCCACTTCGGAAGTTGGCTCCGCCGAGCGCGACCAGGGCTTCAGCGATCTCCCGCAACCGGCACGGCGCTTTCCGCCACATTCCAACCGCGCAGACCAACCCTGGCTGCCCCGGCCCATGCCGCCGCCGGGTACCGGATCGTAAGCGTCCGGCTCTCGCCCGGCAGCAGCGAAACGTAGTTTTCGCTCAGATACGCCGGCAGGATCCGATCGCCGTTCTTCCCGTTGACCAGCGTAGCCTTCACCGCCAGCACCGGGGACGTACCCGGGTTCCGCAGCTGCAGCGTCACCTCCGTCTCGTCGCCGATCCGCTTCGCTACCGCCGAACTGCTGAGCTTCGTCTTCGGCAGATCGTTCAGCGCACGGTACGCCGCATCCGTCGCACCCCACCAGTACAGGTTGTCCGAGATCGTCTTTCCGCTCGCGTTCATCAGCTCCAGCTTGACCAACACCAGACGCCCGCCCGCCGTCAACGGAGCGAGGTCGAGCTGGAGTGGCGCCGACATCGCATCGGCCACGACGTCCACCCTGCCCTCCCGCATCTGGAGCAGCTGGTTGTCGAGCGAGAACACCCGCGCTCGCACCGTCGCCCCGGTGAGCGGCTCCCGCGTCGTGTTAATGACGCCGATCTGCCCGTCCGTCAGGTCCATCTGCACATGCTGCGGCTCGCACGCCTTCTGCACGGCGTAGAACGACGCCTGCGTGTCGTAGTCCGAGCTCAGGATCTGCCACATATTGCTCGGCCACGCGGGCTGCGTCATCCACAGCATGCGGCCGCTGTTTGGCGTCCACAGGTGCTGGTTGAAGCCCTCGAAGATCGCCCGGTGGTCGACGTAGTTGAACATCTGCACCTTACGCTCGAAGTCCTCGAGACTCGTCCCCGCGCCCATCTGCGCCGCCATCTTCGCCAGCAGAGGCCCGGTGTCGCCATTTCCGCCGTGGTGCCAGTCGTGGTACGCCCACGCATCGCTGATCGGCCACTGATCCGGTTCCGCGACCGACGCACGGAAGCTCTCGATCGTCGACATCGACGAGATCCCGAGCTCCACCGAGAAGCCGCGGTTGATCTCGTAATAATGTGCCGGATCCTGATACATATAGGGTCCGCTGTCACGCAGGTTCACCCGGTTTGAGCTCGGCAAGTAGAAGCGCGTTCCATCGAGCTCGGCGAACGTCTTGATCAGACCCTCGTTCAGCACCGGCTGCGGAACGCCCTCGTTCCGGCCGCACCAGATCACGATCGAGGGATGGTTGCGGAAACGCTTCACCGTATCGCGCGCGTTCTCGAGAAATAGTTGCGGGTCCTCCGGCTCCACGTTCCAGTCCTGCGTCGAGGCCCAGAAATCGTTCCACACCATCATCCCGTACTCGTCCGCCAGCTCGAAGAACGTCTCCTCCGTATTCTGCCCCACCCAGTTGCGGATGATGTTGACGTTGGCCACCTGGTGCAGCCGGAAGAACGGCTCGAGGTGCTCCCGGCTGACGCGCTTGCGCGAGTCGTCCATACCCCAGTTGCCGCCGCGCGCCGCGATTCGCACACCGTTCACCTTCAGCACCAGGTCGTTCATGCCCGCAGGCTCGTTCGTGATCGTCCGCACCGCCGGCGAGGTAAGCCCCGCCGTCGTCAACGTCGCAGCGAAGCCCTCGGCGGTTGGCCGCATGCCCTCGTGCGTCACATCGACGATCTCCTGCCCGAGCGCGTGCGCAACCGTCGGGTTCACCTCCACGCGGCGGATTTTGCCAGTCGCGTCAAAGAGACCAAGCTCGTACGTGATCTCCCGCATACCGAACGCCAGCTCCCTATGATCCGAGACCTCGCCGGGCGCACCTCCAATCTGTAACTTTAGGTGATATAGATCTGGCCGGCCGTACCCATTCGGCCACCACAGCCGCGGCTGCGCGACATGGAGCTGCGGAAACTCGCTGGACGTCAGCTTCACCACGCTCTCGCCCGTCGGCAGCCGCACTTGTTTGGTCAACGTCACACCTTCAAACGTCGCAGTCAGCGTCACGGGCGTGCCCGCGTCTCCCGCGTTCCGCACCGGCACGTCGATCGAGACGTCCGCGCTTGAAACATCAGGCAGTGGCAGCTTCGTGATCACCTGCGGGTCGCCGATCGTGACGGTATCGGTCGCGCTCAGAACCACGTCCTGCCATAGGCCACTGTTTCGGTCACGTATTCCCGGGATCCAGTCCCAGCCCTCGGTCGCCACAAACGTTGGCCCGTCCAGGCAGAGCTGCCCGCCGTTGTCGCCCGCGCTGCCCTTGATCGACTGCTCATGCGGGAAGCCCGGATGCGGCGGGGGCGAGATCCGCACCGCCAGCACATTTTCTCCACTCTCGCGCAGCATCCCGCTCACATCGAAGGTCCCGCGAATGAAGGCGCCCTTCACCCGTCCCAGCTCCTTGCCGTTCAGCCAAACGTCGGCTGCATAGTTGATGCCGTTGAATGTCAGGCCCAACCGCCGCTTCGCACCACCCGCCGGCGTCGGAAACTCGACGCGGTACCAGTAGTCCTGCTTGTTCAGCGTCTCCGGGATCGCCAGGTTGTTCAGGCCGAAGTCCGAGTCCGGATACACGCCGCGATCGATCATGGTCGTCAGCACCGTTCCGGGCACCGTCGCCACCATCCACCCCTTGGTGTCGAAGCCCGCCGCCGAGATCTGCTCGGCCGTGGCGGGCTCGCCAGCCACCCTGATCTCCGGCGCCGGCATCAGCCTCCAGTTCGCGGCCAGCGTCCATCGGCTCTCGCCCGTGCTCTCGAGCGTCGCACGCGCCGGCGGCAGCGGCTTCGCCACCGCCTTCGAGAACGGCGCCTTGCTGTGCGGCAGCAGCGATGGGTCCTGGGGCTCGAAGTACCCCGAAGGCGCGCGCTTCTGGGTCGGCCATGCCGGCGAACCTTCCGTGTACGCCAGCAGAGCGAAGTCCGGCCGCTGCCCAAAGCGCTCGCGGACCTCCTTGGGCGTCAGCGCACCCGGCGTCACTTCGAAGCCTGCGATGAGACCGCCGAAGTGCTCAAAGCCGGAGATCGGCCGTCGCGGCGCGTCAGACCCCGGACCGTAGCGCGGCACCGTCGACGCCGGCGCCGGGCCCAGCACCACCTGCGCCGACACCTGTCCCAGAGCGAGTTCTCCCACCGCCACCTCCACGCCGTCTGCAAACAGGTGCTGCCGACGGCCGTCGCACGTGGCCGCCATCTGATGCCATCCACCCTTCGCGATCGTCGCCGTCGCGACCAGCTGATTGCCCGCACCAAACCGCAGCGCGGGCTTCCCGTCCACCAGCGCCAGCACCCGCGAGCTCTCCTCCGCGGGGTCACCAACACCCGCCAGGAGCATGTTTGCCGGCGCGCCAACCTCCTCGCGGAACCACACCGACATCGTCCACGGCGCGTCCGCCTTGAGCAGGGGAACGCCCGCGGGAAGCGGCTCCGCCAAACCGCGCCCCGCAAACAGGAACCGCCCGTTGTAGGGCCCGTAGCTCTCGGGCGCCAGCTCCGGAGCGGCAATCTGTGCAGGCATCTGCGCCTCCATCCATCCCGTAAGCGTTGCCAAGCAAAAAAGCGCTGCGCCCACAAAGCGCAGTCCTGTGCGACGTTCCATCGTTCGGCTCTCCCCAGGCGTGTCAGACCAGCAGTGCATGTCCATACTGCCCCACAAAGCATCGGCTCGCCAGTCTCGTCTCTATCGGCTGCATGACGGGCCCTTGTTCCGCCCATTTTCAAATACGAGCTGGTTCGCAATTACGGGCGACGCCCCATGCTGGCGTAGACTCGGCCCGTACCGCGAACCGATTCTATGACGCCACTGCGCAAGCTCGCCCTCACCTCCGTCCGCGCCCTTTCGAGCTTGCTGCTGCCCCTCCTGCTCGCCCAGGCCACTGTGTTCGCGCGGCCACAGCCGCCGGTCGTCCTCTCGCGCGGCAACGCTACCGTCATGCTCGAGCCCTACGCGCCCAACGTCCTCCGCGTCACCCTCTCGCTCCGCAAGGAAGACGCCGTCGCCGCGCCCGGTTACGGCATCCTCGCGAAGCCCAGCTCCACCGGCTGGCGCGCCTCGACCTCCGCAGCCGGAGACACCTTCGCCTCCGATCGGATCGCCGCGACCCTCTCTCCCGAGCGCAAACCGTACAAGCCCACCGGTACGCAGGCCGACATCGCGAGGTTCTTCAACGGGTCCACCCCCGGCGTCAGCCTCGACCTCCGCGCCGCCGACGGCAAGCCGCTCCTCCACCTCAACGGCTGGCAGATGTCCGTGCCCAACCACAAGGACGGCAACGCCGAGATCCTCAACGATCGCCGGCCGCAGGACCACGACTTCTTTCAGGTTGGCGCCACCTTCGCCACACCGCCTGACGAGCACGTCTACGGCCTCGGCCAGAACCAGGAGGGCTACCTCGACCGCCGCGGCCACGTCGTCCGCTGCGCCCACGACTACAACGCGCCCTCCGGCCAATCCGTATGTGTGCCTTTCGTCGTTACAAACAAAGGCTACGGCCTGCTTGGGACAACCCCTCCCGCACCACCGTCTCCTTCGGCTTCAACGACCAGACCACCTGGCTCTCGGACGTCGGCCAGCGCGTCTCCTTCTTCGTGGTCGCCGGCAACACCTACGACGAGATCTACGCGGGCTACCGCCTGCTCACCGGCGAGACGCCCATCCCGCCGCGCTCCGCCTTCGGCTACCTCCAGTCGAAGCAGCGCTACAGTTCGCAAGCCGAGCTCCTCGCCGTCGCCCACGGCTACCGCGAGCGCCACCTGCCCATCGACGACCTCGTCATCGACTGGTTCCACTACACCAGAATGGGCGAGATGGACATGGACCCCGCCCGCTGGCCCGACCCCGTCGCCATGAATCGCGAGCTCCACCGGCTCAACTTCCACACCATGATCAGCGTCTGGCCGCGCTTCGTCCCCGAGTCCCGCTACTACAGCACCGTCCTCAAAAACGGCTGGTTCGAAGCGCTCGCCGACGGCACGCCCACCAACGGCCTGCCCTACGACTGTGCCGGCGCCGACATCGACTCCACCGACCCCGAAGCCCGCACGTGGTACTGGTCCATCATCAAAGAAAACTACATCGCCAAAGGCTTCGACGCGTTCTGGGCCGACGAGACCGAGCCCGACCTGCCCCCCAACGGCTCCTTCTGGCACATCGGCCCCGGCACCGAGTTCTTCAACGTCTTCCCGCTCTTCCACACCGCCGCCTTCTACGACGGCATGCGTCGCGACACCACGCAACGCGCCCTCATCCTCGCCCGCGACGCCTGGCTCGGCGCACAGCACAACGGCGCCATCTTCTGGTCCTCCGACATTTCCCCTACCTGGGACGTCCTCCGCCGCCAGGTACCCACCGGCATCAACTTCGTCGCGTCCGGCACACCCTACTGGTCGACCGATATCGGCGGCTGGCAGTACCTCCCCGGCACCCACCAGCCCGCGCATCCACCGCTGCTCCACCCAAGCGACCCCCGCGACAACGTCGGCGGCTACGACGACTACCCCGAACTCTACACGCGCTGGTTCGAGTACGGCGCCTTCCAGCCCAACTTCCGCTCGCACGGCTCCCGCACTCACAACGAGGTCTGGTCCTACGGCAAGCAGGCCGAGCCCATCCTCTCCAAATACCTCCGCCTTCGCTACCAGCTCCTGCCCTACACCTACTCGCTCGGCCGCTCCACCAACCTCACCGGTGCGCCCTTCATGCGCGGCCTCTTCATGGACTTCGGCGCCGATCCCAACGTCGCCAACATCGGCGACGAGTACATGTTCGGCCCCGCTCTGCTCGTCGCCCCCGTCACCGAGCAGGGCGTCACCTCACGCCAGGTCTACCTGCCCGCCGGCCCCGAGGGTCCCGATCGCACCCTCTGGTATAACTTCTGGACCAACGAGCGCCTTCACGGCGGCCAGACCGTCACCGCCGCCGCACCCATCGACATCATCCCCGTCTTCGTTCGCGCCGGCTCCGTCCTTCCACTCGGCTCGGTGGTTGAAAGCACCAACGAAAAGCAGTCCGTCGCGAGTATCCGCGTCTATCCCGGCGCTGACGGCAGCTTCGATCTCTACACCGACGACGGCGCCACCTACGCCTATGAGCAGGGCCACTCTCAAACCAGCCATCTCCACTGGTCCGACAGCACCCACAAACTCACCCACACCGGCGACGACCTCACCCCCGGTGCAACCATCGACGTCATCCCTCGCTGATCCTTGTCGGCCCGTGCGATGGCGTCTGCCATTGCCCGCTCTTTTGCTCGTCATTCAGGAGCGCCGCGAAGCAATCTGCTTTTGCCTTTGCCGTTGTCTGCTGTTCTGCTCTCTCCTAAACACGAGACAACAGACCCACTCTCGCGCTAAACTTGTCGCCGTCGCGCAGAAGGACAAGCGTTTGCCTCAAACGCAGCAAAGTCTGCAATCGTTTTCATCAAAGTCCACATCCCTATGACACCTCGCCGTCTGCTCCCCCTCCTCTGCCTGGCCATCGCAACCGCTGCCGGCAACGCGCAATCCGCGAAGCACCCCAAGGCTCCCGACACCAGGTCCATGCCATGGATGAACACGACACTCGGCCCCGATGAGCGCGCCGACCTCGTCGTCAAGCAGCTCACGCTCGACGAGAAGATCCAGCTCGTGCACGGCATCGGCTGGGGACCCTTGCGCGAGGGCGATCCCGTTCCCGCCGATAACAATGGCGGCGCCGGGCAGGTTCTCGGCATCCCCCGCCTCGGCATCCCCTCCATCCAGCAGGCAGACTCCGCCGTCGGCGCGCGCATGGCCGCATCGCAGTCCCGCTACGCCACGCTGTTGCCTTCCGTGCTCGGCGCCGCCGCCTCGTGGGATCCCGAAGCCGCCCACCTCTACGGCGACGTCATCGGCCGCGAGCTCCGGGCGCAGGGCTACAACCAGTCCATCGGCGGCGGCGTCGATCTCGCTCGCGATCCCCGCAACGGCCGCCTCTTCGAGTATCCCGGCGAAGATCCCGTGCTCGCCGGAACCACCGTCGGCCACCTCATCCTGGGCCTGCAAGGCAACAACATCATGGGCGACATCAAGCACTACGCCTTCAACGATCAGGAGACCGGCCGCACCGTGGTCGACGTCCATCTCGACCGCAAGGCTGCTCACGAGTCCGACCTGCTCGCCTTCGAGATTGGCATCCGCATCGGTCACCCCGCCTCCGTCATGTGCTCCTACAACAAATTCGAGGGCGACTGGACATGCGAAAACGACTGGCTCCTGAACCACGTCCTCAAGGACCAGTGGAAGTTCCCCGGCTTTGTCGTCTCCGACTGGGAGGCCACGCACTCGACCGCCAAGGCCGCCAAGGCCGGCCTCGACATGCAGATGCCCGGCGAAGAGCACTTCGGGGCCCCGCTCAAGCAGGCCGTCCAGTCCGGACAGGTGCCTCAGGCGCGTCTCGACGACATGGTCCACCGCATCCTCCGCTCGCTCATCGCCACCGGCGCCCTCGATCACCCCTCCACACCGCGCTTCGTCGTCGACCCTTTCAAAGGCCGCGATGACGCTCAGCACATCGCCGAGGAGTCTATCGTCCTCCTCAAAAACGACGGCAACCTCCTTCCGCTCAGCCCCTCGGTCCACTCCATTGCCGTCATCGGAGCCCACGCCGACATGGGCATCATGTCCGGCGGTGGCTCCGCCCAGGTCGACGCTCCGGGCGGCGATGCCATCCACCCCGGCCAGTCCACCAAGTGGGGTCAGTCGGTCTACTTCCCCTCCGCTCCCCTGCGTTACATCCGCGAGCATGCTCCATCCGCCAAAGTCGAGTTCAACGACGGCACCGACGCTGCCACCGCTGCCAGGTTCGCCCGGTCCGCCGACGTGGCCATCGTCTTCGCCGACCAATACATGAGCGAGGGCGCCGACTCACCCACACTCGCGCTTCCGCACCGGCAGGACGCCCTCATCGAAGCCGTCGCCAAGGCCAACCCTCACACCGTCGTCGTCCTGGTCACCGGCAATCCCGTCTCCATGCCCTGGGTCGGGCAAGTCGCTGGCATCCTGGAGGCCTGGTACCCCGGCATCGCCGGCGGGCAGGCCATCGCCAACCTCCTCTTCGGCACCGTCAATCCGTCCGGCAAGCTGCCCATCACCTTCGCGAAGTCCGAGAGCGACCTGCCCCACGTCGAAATCTTCGGCCTGGCCCGGCCCAAGGGCGACGCCGGCCTGCCCGAGCACTGGGCCGAGCAGCAGAAGAAGGTCAGCTTTCCCGCCGACTACACCGAAGGCGTCCGCTTCGATTACAAATGGTTCGACTCCGAGCATAAAGAGCCGCTCTTCGCCTTTGGGCACGGCCTCTCCTACACCACCTACGCCTACTCCGGCCTGACCGCGGACGCAGCCAGCCACAGCGCCACGTTTACCGTGCGCAACACCGGCAAGGTCGCGGGCGAGGAGATCGCCCAGGTCTACGTCCAGCTGCCGGCTGCATCAGGAGAGAACTTCCGCCGCCTGGTCGCGTGGCAGCGCGTCCCCCTTGCCCCCGGCGAAAGCAAGCAGGTCACCCTGAACGTCGATCCGCTCTACATCTCCGTCTGGGACACCGCCGAGGACAACTGGAAGGTCCTGCCGGGCGACTACACCGTCTCCGCCGGAGGCTCCTCCCGCGACCTGCCCCTGACCGCGAAGGCGACCGTGCAGTAGACCGGCAGGACGCCACGATCTCACCACAGAAAAACGGTTCCGCACCACGCGGAACCGTTCGTTTTCCACCACAAATTACTCTGGATCGCCCACCACCACACCGAACCCGTTCGTTCCCAGGTACACCCGCCCCACCACCCGAGGGTCGCCCGTAATCGGCGCCACAACCCCGTACTCATGATCCTTGTCGTCGATCCGAGCCCACGTTACGCCGGCATCCGTCGAGCGGTAAATCCTTTGTTTCCATCTACATCTCCGGAGACGTACATGGCCTCCGGCCCACCCTCGAGCGCCTTGCCCAGACCCAGCGCATAGGCCATCCGGACGTGGCCCAGCTTCGTGAGCTGGCCACCCTTCTTCCGCCAGATTCCTTCCAGGCCGTACATCCAGACGTCGCCCGCCTCCGCCCCCGCGACCAGGTGCAGCTTGTACTGCAGCCCATCCTCGATCTTGCTCATTCCGGAGCCGATAGCCATCGTCGACAGAACTCCCTGAGACCGATCCATAACGAAAAAGCTGCCCGCCACCGCCCGCTCTGGGACCATCTCCAGATCGTGCCCGTCCGATACCTCTTGCCAGCTCAGACCTTTATCTCTCGATCCAAACGCTCCGGCGGAGGTCGTCCAAACCAGCGCCTCGCCATCCGCCGAGATCGCAATCTGTCCGCCCTTCTCCGCCTCCGGTGGCTCCACGGCGAACGGCTTCCACGTCCTTCCCCCGTCGTCCGAGTATCCTCCGTGGCTCACCCCCGACCACACGCGACCTGCCATCGCAACGTGCTCGGGAGCCTGCGATGCCACCGCGATGCTGTCGCAGTTTGACAGCCGCGGCGGCCCAAGCACCGCCGGAGCGGCCCCGGCCCCGACGCCGTCTGCCCGGAAGCAGCCAATATCTCCCAGCCCAGCGAACAGTTGCGCTCCGCTCGGAGGGCTCATCAGCGAGAGGACGGCTGTCTCCTCAATCCCGACCGCGCCCACGCTCCACGCGGTCGCGCGCCCGTGATCGGACCGGTGCAGATCGTGCGTCGCCCAGATTGTCTCGCCCGTGCCGTACAGCAGGTGGTCCGAATCGAACGGGTCGATGGCGACCGCGCCCATCCAGTGGCCCATCCCGACCACCCCGCTCTCGTTGCGGAGCCACGGACTCGCGGCTGGATCCAGCTTCGCCTTCTCGCGCAGGCTCACCCACCGCTTTCCTCCGTCGGTACTCGCGAACAACGTGTCCCCTGGCTTCCAGCGGTTGATCGTCGAGACCACAACCGTACCCTCGCGTTCGCGGTCGAGAGCCAGGCCGCCGTACCCGCCGCCCGCCCCGGCCGTCTCGGGCGTGACATCCTTCCAGGCTCCCTCCTTCGACCGCCGCCACACCGCGCCGGCTGTCATGCCGTTCGGACCGGGCTTGTTTCCGTAGGTCAGGTACATCGCACCGCTCCGATCCACGGCCGCATGGTTTGGCAGCAGACCGCGCGGCGCACCGTTCACGGGCGTCCACGTCGCCCCCGCGTCCTCGGAGAGGAACAGATTGTCACCCGGGTTGGACACACCCACATAGAGCGCCCCCGGAGACCCATCCCTCTTCAGTCCGGCGAGCACGAACGTGAGACCCACACCATTCTCCGCATGCCCGGGAAACGAATCCACGCGAGCCCAGGTCGTGCCGAGGTCCAGGCTTCTCCAGAGGCCATCCAGCCGCGTCGCCAGATAGAGCGTTCCGGCATGCAGCGGGTCCAGCATCAGGCGCTCGCCCGCGAACCGTCCCTCCTCGTTCGCACCCAGCTTGAAGGGCAGCGCCAGCGTCTCGAAGCTCTTGCCGCGATCGTGCGATCGGAGCAGAGCGCCGTTGGGCGAGCTGGCGTGGGTATACGTGCCCGCAGCCAGGTAAAGGTCGTCCGGATGCGCCGGGTCGACCGCCATGCTCTCGATGCCGACCAGGTTCGAGCTGCCGATCGGGATCCACTCGCTCAGCGCCGTCCAGCGTCGCGCAGCATCGTCCCACCGGTACGCGCCGCCGATATCCGTCCGGCAGTACGCCAGTCCCTTCACCGCCGGGTGAAAGAGAATGCCGGTGACAAAGCCCCCTCCGACAACCTGGAGATGATGGAACCGGTAAGCGACGCTGGCCTTCGCGCCACTCTTCTGCGCCGGCGAAGACGCGGGGACGAGCACCAGAAGAACTGCCATGCAACCGCGCCAACAGCTGTGCTTCACGCGCTCCGAGCCTCCATCTTCTCGTCCTTCGTCTGCCTACTGCAGCACAGCCACGCCATACTGCGGCAAGGTCAGGCTCGTCGTCTTCGAGCCGTCGAGCACGTTCTCCATCGACCTCGGCAGCGGGACCGCCTTTGGCTCCGCCGAAAGATTGATCAGGATCGACACCGTCTTCCCGCCACCCGACCGGACCGAGATATCGACGCCCTCGGGAGCGCCCGGCCACACTGTCTCGATTCCGCTCGTCTCCACCATCCACTTGGCCGCGGACGCCATGGTGGAGCCGTCCAGCATCGCGCCGATGTAGGTGATACGTCCCTTGCCAACCTTGCGCGTCACCGCGGCCGGCTGCCCATCCAGCCAGCCGTTGCTGATGCCGTAGCGCATCAGCACCTCGGCGTCCTTCGCCGAAACGCTCATCTGCTCCGCCCAGATCCGGTCCGTTCCGCTGCCCCACGTGCCCTGGATCGGGACGTCCTTGTCGAGCGCATAAAACTGCTCGACACGGCCACCGAGCAGATCGACCAGAGGTCCTGGCTGCCGCTTCACCTGGAGCCCGTTGTCCTCATCCTTCATGCCGGAGCGCTGCCCCAGCACCAGGTGTCCACCGCCGCGGACATACGCTTCCAGATTCTTCGCCGCCGCCGGCGTCAGCACATTCAGCGCCGGCGCGACCACCAGGCTGTAGCGCGACAGCGCAGACACATCCGAGACCACGTCGACCGATCGCACCAGCGCGCGCAGCGGACCGTAGTATTGCGTCAGCGCCGCGACCGGATCGAACGCCTTGTTGTGCCGTTGCCAGTTGATCGCCCACCGGCTATCGTAATCCTGCAGGATCGCGACCTTGGATTCGACGGTCGTTCCGGCCAGCGCCGGCCCGGCCTTCGCGAACTCCGCCCCCAGCTGCGCGACCTCCGGGTAGAGCGGCACCGGCGTTCCATCCGCTCCAACCAGGACGCCATGGTACTCCTCCTGCCCGTTCAGCGCGCTGCGCCACTGCCAGTAGCTCACCGCCTCGGCTCCATGGCCGACGTCGTGCCACGCCATCGCGCGCACCTCGCCTTTATCGAGCGCATTGTTGTTCGCCGACCAGTTCACCGAGCCAGGCTGCGTCTCCATGACCCAGAAGTTCCTGTGCAGGAAGCCCCGGGTGAGATCGTGCGCCATACCGTTACGAATCAGGTCCAGGTGACCCGTTCCGACGTAGTCGTCCCATGAGGCAAAATCGAGATCCTGCGCGACTTTGTAGTGGTCGTACCCGTCGAACCAGCCCATCATGTTGGTCGTGATCTTCTGTCGCGGCTCCGCGTACCTCCGAATCGCATCCAGGTGCAGCCTGGAGTAGCTGCGGTACGTGTCGGTTACAAATTGCTTCCAGTTCAGCAGCAGACCGGGGTTGCCGTACTTCGTCTCGATCGGAATCTGTCGCCAGTCCGAGTAGGTCTCGCTCCAGTAGGCCGTCGTCCATCGCGCATTCAGGTTGTCGAGCGTGCCGTACTTCGCCTGGAGCCAGTCCTGCCACTGCCGCTTCGTGTCAGCGTCGTATGACTCTGCCGCAAGCTCATTGTCAATCTGCCAGCCGATCACGTTTTTGTCGTGCCCGAAGCGCTCCGCCATCTTCTCCGTCACACGGCCGACCAACTCGCGGTACTTCGCGCTGGTGAAGTTGAACTGCTCGCGATTGCCGTGTTCGTCCTTACGCCCATCCTCCATGGTGCGCAGCGTGTCGGGATACTTCTGCGTCAGCCATGCCGGAGGCGCCGCTCCCGGCGTTCCCAGCACGACCTGGATGTGGTGCCGCTCGGCGGCCCGTATCGCATGCTCCACCCAGTCCAGCTTGAAGTCGCCCTCGCTCGGCTCAAGCGCGCTCCAGGCAAACTCCGTGATGCGCACAAAGGTGACGTGCGCCTGCTGCATCAGCAGCAGGTCGGCATCCCACCGCGACTCGGGCCACTGCTCCGGATACCACGCTGTCCCCAGAGAGAGGGGCGGCGCATCGGGCACAGCGGTTGCCTGCTGTGCCGGCGCGGCCACACCGGCAAGGCCCAGCAACAGACACATCTCGGCGAGACTCCTCCAACGCATCATCGATCTCTCCCCACGCGCTCAGTCAGCCAGCCTCGAATCGAACGAGACAGTGGGCCGAAACGAACACGACCCAGCATAGCGGATGGCGCGGGCACCGAGCCAGCGCAGACACGCCGTTTCCCGTCACGGCAGAGGAAGGATCAGGTGCAGGCACGACCCCGTCCTGCGACGCTTGCCAAAGTCGTCGCGCCCGTTCAAAACGCGCGCACCGAGCTTGCCGCCGGCCCTGGTCAGGAGAGACGTGAGCCAAGCCACGTGGGGAGCGCAGGGCGTCACGGGCATCACAAGCAGTGGGAATGATGGCCAGAGACGGGATCGAACCGCCGACGCCGGCCTTTTCAGGGCCGCGCTCTACCACTGAGCTATCTGGCCTTGGCAGACGTACCGCACCGGTGGGCTGCCAAGAACGCCACCGTGCCTGCAGACGCAACCTAAACCTCTGCAGCGCCTGCCGCACCGGCCAGTCTCCAGAGGAAGTCCGCAGGAGGAGGGCACCAGCATGGCAAACGCAAGCCAAGTATAGCAACCTCGCCGCCGAGCGCAAACCACGCGTCGCGATCTCCTGTTGCCGCGCGATCTCCTTTCCCGCGCAGTTCACCGCCACGCCCCGGGTGTCCTTCCCTCGAGGGGAGACCTTCGCGCTATGCTCGGAGAGACCTGATCGTCAAGGACCTCCGCATGTTCCGCAGACTTACGCACACGACAGCTGTTTTGCTGTGCACCTTGCCCATTCCCGCGCCGATGTTTGCAGGGCAGGCGCAGCCGACGACGACATCGCGCCCGCAACACCGTCCCCCCACCGGCGCCGGCGAGCAGGAAGCCCGTGCCGTCCGCGCCTTCAATGCCGCCCGGGAGAGCCCGATCGAGCTCCGTGCCTTTCTGGCCCGCATGCCCAAAGGCGCCGACCTCCACATGCATCTCAGCGGCGCCGTCTATGCCGAGACCTTTCTCGACGACGCCCGCGCCGACCTGCTCTGTGTCGATCCCCGGACGCTCAGCCTGGTGAAAAATATCGGGACCACCCGCAGCCTTCCACCGCAGCCCGTCTGCGCCGAGGGCAACGTCCGTGCCGACGCGGCTTTTCCGCCGGCTCCCGACGCCCAGCACCTCTACAACGCGCTCGTCGACAGCTTCTCGATGCGCTCCTTCGTCCCCAGTGCCGGCTTCAGCGCACACGATCAGTTCTTCGCCACCTTTGCCCGCTTCGGCGGCATCTCCAAGTCCCACCTCGGCGAGTGGCTCGACGAAGTCGCCACCCGGGCAGCCGCGCAGAACGAGCAATATCTCGAGATCATGGAGACGCCGCCCTTTCCGAACGAGATTCGTCTCGCCTCCGAGATCGATTGGCCCCACGCCTCCTCGGCTTCCCCATCGCTCGAAGCGCAAGACATCACCGGAACAACGCGGGAAGAGCTCGCTCAACTTCGCGACAAACTCCTTGCCGGAGGTCTGCGGGACGATGTCGCCACCGATCGCCGCGATCTCGCGAACGTGCTCGCGCGCCGCAACGAGCTGGAGCACTGCGGGCAGCCGAACGCCTCCGCCGCCTGCTCCGTCGAGATTCGCTTCCTGTTTCAGGTGCTCCGCTCCAACCGGCCGCAGCTGGTCTTCGGCGAGACACTCCTCGCCTTTGAGGTCGCCGCGGCCGAGGCCGCGACGGGCCACCCCAACGTCGTCGGAATCAACTTCGTGCAGCCCGAGGACGACTTCCTGGCCATGTCGGAGTACACCCGCCAGATGCGCATGCTCGACTACCTCCACGGGATCTATCCGCAGGTCCACATCTCGCTCCACGCCGGGGAGCTTGCGCCCGGCCTGGTGCCGCCCTCGGGCCTGCGCTTCCACATCCGGGAGGCCGTCGACCTCGGCCACGCAGAGAGGATCGGTCACGGCGTGGACCTTCTCTATGAGGACGACCCGCAGGCGCTGCTCCGCGAGATGGCCGAGCGCCACATCATGGTCGAGATCAATCTCACCTCGAACGACGTGATTCTCGGCGTGTCGCTCAACCGCCACTCCCTTCCTGCCTATCGCTCCGCCGGCGTCCCCACCGCACTCTCAACCGACGATGAGGGTGTCAGCCGCATTGACCTCACGCACGAGTACACCCGCGCCGCCATTGACTTCAAGCTCGGCTACCTCGACCTCAAGAAGATGGCCCGCACCTCGCTCGAGCACTCCTTCCTCCCCGGATCGAGCCTTTGGACCTCGCCCGACGACTTCACAGGCTTGAACCCCGCCTGCACCGCGCAGCCCCTCGGCAGGGATGCTCCGTCCCCCCGCTGCACGGCGTTCCTCCGCGGCAATCCCAAGGCCGCCGAACAGTGGCAGCTTGAGCATCGCTATGTAGTCTTCGAGTCGAACTTGCCGAGGTGAGGTCCGCGCCTCAAGCCCTTGTGGCCGGAGGCGCCTGCGGTCCCGGCTCATTCCCGTTTTGACACGGAGCAATCCCTTGTGGGGCCTGTCAATACCCGAATTGCACCTTACGAAATACTCCCTATCCCTCTACGATTTGCTAGTGTTAAGGCAGTTACCCGGCTTCCTACCAATCCTGAGGCGGTTTCACACAACCTTGCGCCCGGGACCGAGAAGTTGGAGTTTGCCGTCGGGACACAGTGTCACATCGTCGCCACACCAAAGGACCGGCCTCCGCATGATTCATTCCACAAACTCCTCTTCCCCTGCAGCCTTCGACCTTTCCCAGCGCAGCATCGCCTACTTCTCCATGGAGATCGCCCTTTCGCCCGATGTGCCCACCTACTCCGGTGGCCTCGGCATGCTCGCCGGCGATACCCTCCGCTCAGCCGCGGACACCGCCGCGCCCATGGTCGCCGTCTCCCTGGTGCATCGACGCGGCTACTTCCGCCAGCATCTGGATGCATCCGGTCAGCAGACCGAGAGTGACGTGCCCTGGTCGCCAGAGACAACGCTCCCCAGCGCCGGCCAGACCGTCAATATCCTCATGAACGGACGTAACGTCGAGATCCGCGCCTGGCGCTTCGATGTCGTCGGCGTCACCGGACACATCATCCCCGTCTTCCTGCTCGACACGGATCTCGAGGGCAACGACGCCTGGGATCGCCACCTCACCGACCACCTGTACGGCGGCGATACCTTCTACCGCCTCTGCCAGGAGACTGTCCTCGGCCTCGGTGGCGTCCATCTCCTCCACGCGCTCGGCTGCCGGCCGGAGGTGCACCATATGAATGAGGGCCACGCCGCCCTTCTGTCGATCGGCCTGCTGGAGGATCGACTTGGCCAGTTCGGCGGACGTCCCATCTCCGCCGCCGCCGAAGTCGACTTCGACGCCGTCAAGCAACTGTGCGTCTTCACCACGCATACACCGGTCCCCGCCGGTCACGACCAGTTCGGCCTCGACCAGATGCATCAGGTGCTCGGCCCGGAGCGCGCCTCCGTCATCGAGCGCTCCGGCGCCCTCCACAATGGCTGCCTCAACATGACGTACCTCGCCCTTCGCTTCTCGCGCTTCGTCAACGGGGTCGCCATGCAGCACGGCAAGGTCTCGCAGCATATGTTCCCGGAGGTCGCGGTTCACGCCGTCACCAACGGCGTGCACGCGGCCACCTGGCTCTCGGAACCCTTTCAGCGGCTGCTCGATCAGGAGATCCCGAGCTGGCGCACCGATAACCAGTACCTTCGCTCGGTGTACGGCATCGCCCCCGCCCAGATCGCCGCCACCCACCGCATCGGCAAGGTCGCTCTGATGGACAACATCAAACAGCGCACCGGTCAGCAGTTCGACGCGAACATCCTCACCCTCGGCTTTGCCCGCCGCGTCGCCACCTACAAGCGCGCCAGCCTCCTCTTCACCGATCCCGCTCGCCTCACCCGAATCGCCGAAAAGATCGGTGGCCTGCAGATCCTCTTCGCCGGCAAGGCCCATCCGGCGGACCAGGGTGGAAAGGCGCTCATCCGCGACGTCTTCGCCGCCGCCGCCCACCTTAACTCCTCCGCGCTCAAGATCATCTACCTCGAGAACTACGACTGGGGTCTCGGCGCGCAGCTCACGCAGGGCGTCGACGTCTGGGTCAACACGCCGCTGCGCCCCTACGAGGCATCCGGCACCTCCGGTATGAAGGCCGCCCTCAACGGCGTTCCGTCCCTCTCCACGCTCGACGGTTGGTGGATCGAGGGCTGCGCCGAGGACATCACCGGATGGGCGATCGACGACTTCGACACCGCTGCCCAGGAAGCAGCGAGCCTCTACGACAAGCTTGAGAAAAACGTCGCCCCTCTCTATGCCGACAAGAACGGTTGGGCGCGTATGCAGCAGCACTGCATCGCGATGAACGGAACCTTCTTCAACACGCACCGGATGCTCGCACAGTACTTCTCGAACGCCTATCTTCCCCCCAATGAGGTCGGAGAGATCTCCGATCTCGTGGAGTTTACCCACCAGCCAGTTGACTCGAAGGTCGCCGGCATGCACCGCGAGGCGGCGCTCGTCTAACCAGGTCTGCCAACCAACCACCGCCCTCCGTGCCGTGCATGGGAGGGCGGTGCCGCATCAGGCTGCAGCGCAGATCCCGTACTTCTCCTCGAGAAAGCTCCTCACCTTCTCCGGTGTCTCCGCGGCAAGCTCCTGCCAGGTCAGAAGGCGCAGGCGGTCGCGCAACTCCCATCGCCGCACCGCACCGATTACCCGCAGCCAGCTCTCCACCATGTCGGCGCGGCGCCCATCGCAAAGCACCAGGAACCGTTGCCCACGCGAATGTGCTGCCAGCACGCCTCGGACAAGTTGGTACGCCGCAAAGGGTGCTTCGATGCGGTTCCTGCACCGCGGCAACCGCTCCACCTCGAAGACCTCGTGAAGATCCAGGTAGCGCTCCACCAGCGCCGGCCTCGCCTGCTGGAACCCGGTCTCGGTCAGCTTCGCCTCGACCAGGTACTGCCCCAGCTCCATGTCGACCTCCGTGCGATCCGCCCGTCCGTTCCGGAGCGGCACCTGGACCCGCACGCCGAACTCCGGCCGCAACCCGCACTCGACCCCCAGAAGCCGGCACACCCCAGCCCGGCTAAGCAGCCCCGGATAGCAGAAGACATTCATCAGCAGAGCGTCCGAGCTGTGGGCGCAATCCAGCTCCGCCCGCCACCGGTCGTGTCGTCTCGGGACCCGTCCACTCGCCGTATAGGCCTTCGTGAGGCGTCGTCGCCAACCCTCATCCGCGCAGATCCGGCGATACGAGGCAGGGAGGAAGTTTCCGTGTCCCAGCCCGCGCTCGCCCACGACGTACAGAACACTCGGCACAGGGCCATAAGTCGTCTCGTAAACGAGTCCCTCGGCGCGCACGAGATTGCGGGCGCTCAACTCGCGCCGAAGCTCCCCGGCAGACATCCGAACCATCGGCTCTCTCGATCCCATGCCACCCACTCTAAAGCGAACAAAAGGCGAAAGCAAGGGCGGCCCCCAAGAGCTTCAGTCCCCAGCAGCCGGCTGCGGCTCCGGTGCCAGAGCGCGCTTTCCCGTGCGGTTCTTCAGCTTCTCCACCCGCAGCCGCAGACGATCGAAGAACAGGTACACCACGGGCGTCGTAAACAGCGTCAGCGCCTGCGAGACGATCAGGCCACCCACAATCGTCACGCCCAAGGGTCGCCGCAGCTCGCTTCCCGTACCCCGTCCGAGCGCCAGCGGCAGACCCCCCAGCAGAGCCGCCATCGTCGTCATCATGATCGGCCGAAAGCGCAGCAGGCACGCCTCGTAGATCGCCTCCTCCGGCGTCTTTCCGTGCTCCCGTTCGGCCACCAGCGCGAAGTCGATCATCATGATCGCGTTCTTCTTCACAATGCCGATCAGCAGAATGATGCCGATCATCGCAATCACGCTCAGGTCGATATTGAAGATCAGCAGCGCCAGGATCGCCCCCACACCCGCCGAAGGCAGCGTCGAAAGAATCGTCAGCGGATGAATAAAGCTCTCGTACAGGATGCCCAGAACGATGTAAACCGCAACCAGCGCCAGCAAAATCAGGTACGGCTCGGACGCGAGCGACGCCTGAAAGGCTTGCGCCGTTCCCTGGAAGCCACCCCGAATCGTGGACGGCATCCCGATATCTATGCGCGCCTGTTCGATCGATGCGGTCGCGTCGCTCAGGGAGGCGCCCAGCGTCAGGTTGAAGCTCAGCGTCGTCGCCGGAGACTGCGACTGGTGGTTGACCGTCAGCGGAATCCGCTGGGTCTCGAGATGCGTCACGGCCGAAATCGGAATCAGCGATCCGGACGTGCTCTTCACATACAGGCTCCTGATCGCATCAGGATCCTGCTGGTACTGCTGGTCGACCTCCATCACGACGTGGTACTGATTCAACGGCCGGTACGTCGTCGACACCTGCTTCTGGCCAAACGCATCCGACAGCGTCGCATCGATCGCCAGCGGCGAAACGCCCAGCCGGCTCGCCGTGTCCCGGTCGATCACCAGCTGCTCCCGCAGACCGTTCTGCTGCTGATCGGTCGCGACATCCTTAAGCTGCGGCAGCTTTTGCATGGCGGCCATCAGCTTCGGAGCCCACTCGTTCAGATCGTCCAGGTTGTCCGAGCTCAGAGAATACTGGTACTGAGTCGCCGTGTTGCGGCCGCCGATGCGCAGCTCCTGCTGCGACTGAAGATACAGCTGCACGCCCGGCAGCCCGCTTGTCTTCGGCCTCAGGCGATTGATCACGTCCTCCGCCGTGTTGCCGGTCTTTTGCCGTTCCGCATCCGGCTTCAGAAACATGAACATGCTCCCCGAGTTGCCGCCGCTGCCACCCGGTCCTCCGCCTCCCACAAACGACATCACATTCTCAACCCCGGGATCCTTCTGGACGATCGCCGAGATCTGCGCCACCTTTTGCTTCATCGCGTCGAACGAAACATCCTGCTGCCCCCGGATCTGCCCTCCAATGCGACCCGTATCCTGCTGGGGAAAGAAGCCCTTTGGCACCAGGAAAAACAGATACACGTTCAAGGCAAAGGTCAGGATGGTGATCGTCAGCACCACCCCCTGGTGCCGCAGCACCCACCGCAGCCCGCGCTCGTACTCCGCCGCCATCCAGCCCAGCGCCTTCTCCCCCCACAGGTACCAGCGGCTATGCGCACCCACGCTGTGCGGTCGTAAAAACTTCGCGCTCAACATCGGTGTCGTTGTCAGCGAGACCACGAGCGAGACCATGATCGCCGCCGACAGCGTCACCGCGAACTCGCGAAACAGCCGGCCGACGATCCCGCCCATCAGCAGAATCGGAATAAACACCGCGATCAGCGACGTGCTCATCGACAGCACCGTGAAACCGATCTCCTTGGAACCCTTCATGGCCGCGTCAAACGGGGTCAAGCCGCTCTCCAGGTGACGCGTGATGTTCTCGATCACCACGATCGCGTCATCCACCACGAAGCCGGTCGAGATCGTAAGAGCCATCAGGCTCAGGTTGTCGAGCGTGTACCCCAGCAGATACATCACCCCAAACGTCCCCAGCAGGCTCAGCGGAACGGACACGCTCGGAATCAGCGTCGATCGAACCTCCCGCAAGAACACGAACACCACCAGGATCACCAGCACGATCGAGATCACCAGAGTTCGGGTTACGTCCTTCACCGACGCGCGAATCGTCGTGGTCCGGTCGAGGGCAACGTGGATCCGGATTGCCGGCGGAATCGATGCCTGCAGCGTCGGCAGCATTCCCAGAACGTTATCCACCGCCTGAATCACGTTCGCGCCGGGGCTCTTGAACACCACCACCAGAATGGCCGGCTTCCCGTTGAACAGGCCTCCCGTGTGGACGTCCTCCACGCCGTCGATCACGCGGGCCACATCCTGGATGCGCACCACGCCCTGCCCAGAGCTGCCGCCGGTTTGGGCCGAAGTTGCGCCCGTCGTCAGCGCCCCGATCCCGTTTCGCGCCGTGATCGAAGCCCCGCCCGCACCTCCCGTCGATCGGCTGCCCGCGCCCCCGTCACCCGCGCCCAACGCCCCGTTGACGCTGTTCGCGCCGGCGTTCGTGCTCGTGGCCACCGCCGCGGGAAGTCCATTGCTCGCCGCCGCGGAACTCACCGGGCCGCGATCGGTCGCGATGATCAGCGGGGCGTACGCCGCCGCGCCGAACAACTGGTCGGTCGTGCTAAGGCTCCAGCGCTGGTTCTCATTGGACAGAAAACCCTTCGGCTGATTCACGTTCACCGAGCCGATCGCCGCGCGCAGCGCTTCCAAGCCGATGCCGGTGCTCGTCAGCAGATCCGGGTTCGCCTCGATCCGCACCGCCGGCTTCGCGCTGCCGCCGCAAAAGGTCTGCCCAACCCCTCCTACCTGGGCGATCTTCTGCGCCAGAATACTGTCGCAGGCGTCATACAGCTGCGGCACGTTCAGGGTGTCGGAGGTCAACGCCAGAATCATGATCGGCGCATCCGCCGGGTTGATCTTGCGATACGTCGGATGGCTCGGCAGGTTTGCCGGCAGCTGGCTCTGGGCCGCGTTGATTGCCGCCTGCACATCCCGCGCCGCGCCGTTCACGTCGCGACTCAGGTCGAACTGCATTGTGATCGAGGCCGACCCCGTCGCCGACGAGGACGTCATCTCGTTGATGCCCGCGATCTTCGAGAACTGGCGCTCCAGCGGCGTGGCGACGGAGGACGCCATCGTCTCCGGATCCGCTCCCGGCAGCCCTGCCCCGACCGAGATCACCGGATACTCCACCTCCGGCAGGCTCGAAACCGGCAGCAGCTTGTACGCGACCGCGCCCGCCAGGATGATCGCAGCCGACAACAGCACCGTGGCCACGGGCCGCCTGATAAACGGCGCAGAGAAATGGACCACACCGGCAGTCGGAAGGTCCTCGAAATCCCGCTCGGCCTCCGCCTTGTCTGCCGTCTCCGCTCCGTGTTGTCTCTGCTCGTCCATCTCGTCAGTCCGCGCTCACCGCGTGCTCATGCTCGCGAAACTCGGCGTCCGCCTCGGCTGTGTGAAGATACTTCCGTCCAATCCGGTCGAAGAACAGGTACACCACCGGGGTCGTGAACAACGTCAGCACCTGCGACACGATCAGCCCGCCCACGATCGCGATGCCCAGCGGACGTCGCAGCTCGCTTCCCGTGCCCGTTCCCAGCGCCAGCGGAACCCCGCCCAGAAGCGCCGCCATCGTCGTCATCATGATCGGCCGGAAGCGTAGGAGGCACGCCTGGTAGATCGCCTCCTCCGGCGCCATGCCCTGCTCACGCTCCGCCTCCAGCGCAAAGTCGATCATCATAATCGCGTTCTTCTTCACGATGCCGATCAGCAGAATAATCCCGATCAGCGCGATCACGCTCAGGTCGATGTGGAAGAGCAGCAGCGCCAGAATCGCTCCCACACCCGCCGACGGCAGCGTCGAAAGAATCGTGATCGGATGGATATAGCTCTCGTACAACACACCCAGGACGATATACACCACGATCAGCGCCGCCAGAATCAGGATCGGCTCATTCGTCAGCGAAGCTTCAAACGCCGCCGCCGATCCCTGAAACTGTGCATTTACGCTCGGCGGTATATTCAGCTCCGCCTTGGCCTTGTTCACCGCGCTCACCGCATCCCCGATGGACTTGCCGGGCGCCAGGTTGAACGAGACCGTCACGGCAGGAAACTGCCCCTGGTGGTTGATGGCGAGCGCCGCCGCGCGCGGCTCAAAGCGCGTAAAGGTCGACAGCGGCACCTGCATGCCGTTCGAGCTCTTCACGTAGATATTCGCGAGCGAGTCCGGGTTCCGTTGAAACCTGGGAGCGACCTCGAGCACGACGTGGTACTGGTTCAGCTGCGTAAAGATGGTCGAGACCTGCCGCTGTCCGAACGCGTCGTCGAGCGTGTCGTCGATATTCTGCGGCGTGATCCCCAGCCGGCTCGCCGTGTCCCGGTCGATCACCAGGTGGGCCTCCATGCCGCTCAGTTGCTGGTCGCTGGCGACGTCCGTCAAGATCGGAATCGTCCTCAGCTTGTCGACGAACTGGTTCGTCCACGTCGCGAGCTCGTCCGTGTTCGCATCTTCAAGCGTGTACTGGTACTGCGTCCGGCTCACCCGATCCTCTACCGTCAGGTCCTGCAGCGGCTGCAGAAAACACTGGATCCCGTCCACCTGCGCCACCTGCGGCTGCAGCCGCTGAATCACGTCGGACGCGGTCGCCGACCGAACCTCCCGATCCTTCAAGTTGATCTGGATGCGGCCGCTGTTCAACGTCGTGTTCGTTCCATCGATGCCGATGAACGACGAGATGCTCTCCACATCCGCGTCCTTCAGGATGATCCTCGCCAGCTCCTGCTGCCGCGCTCCCATCGCCATGAAGCTGATCGTCTGCGGCGCCTCCGTGATCCCCAGCAGAATACCCGTGTCCTGCACCGGAAAGAAGCCCTTCGGCACGATGATGTACAGAAACAGCGTCAGCAGAAACGTCGCCGCCGTCACCAGCAGCGTGATCGTCTGGTGTCGCAGCACAAACCGCACACCCACCGCGTACTTCGCAATCACATACTCGAAGAACTCCTCGCTCTTCTTGTAAAACCGGCTCCGCTTCTCGGCGGGTTTGTGCTTCAACAGCTTCGCCGCCATCATCGGCGTCAGCGTCAGCGAGACCACCGCCGACATCAGGATCGTCACCGACAGCGTCACGGCGAACTCGCGGAACAGCCGGCCCACAATATCGCCCATGAACAGCAGCGGAATCAGCACCGCGATCAGCGACACCGTCAGCGACAGGATGGTAAAGCCGATCTGCTCCGATCCCTTCAGCGCCGCCGTCAGCGGGTCGTCGCCCATCTCCAGGTAGCGCGAGATGTTCTCGATCATCACAATCGCGTCATCGACCACGAACCCCGTCGAGATCGTCAGCGCCATCAGGCTCAGGTTGTTCAGGCTGTAACCCAGCAGGTACATCACGCCGAAGGTGCCCACGATCGATAGCGGAACCGCGACCGCGGGAATAAACGTCGCCGCGATCGATCGCAGAAACAGAAAGATCACCATCACGACCAGCGCGATTGTCAGCATCAACTCGAACTGCACATCCTTCACGCTCGCCCGGATCGTGTTCGTGCGATCCGTCAACACCTGGAGCGTCACATTCGCCGGCAGCGACGCCCGCAGCTGCGGCAGCAGCTTCTGCACCTCGTTCACCACACCGATGATGTTCGCGCCCGGCTGTCGCTGTATGTTGACGATCACCGCCGGCTTCAGCACCGCATCGGTCGCCGCCGTATTCTTCGTGGCGGGGGTCGCTGCCGTTCCCATCCACGCCGCCTGAAACAGGTTCTCCGAGCCGTCGATCGCGTCCGCGACATCGATCAGCCGCACCGGCGATCCGTTGCGATACGCAATGATCACCTTGTCGTAGTCGTCGCTCGACAGCAGCTGATCGTTCGCGCCGATCGTAAACGCCTGCCGAGCTCCGTTCAGATTGCCCTTCGCCTGGTCCACGTTTGCCGTTCCCAGCGCCGACCGCATGTCCTCCAGGCTCAGGCCGTAGTTCGCCATCGCCGTCGGATTCGCCTGAATCCGCACCGCCGGCTTTTGTCCGCCCGCGATCGACACCAGGCCCACACCCGAGAGCTGCGAAATCTTCTGCGCCAGCAGCGTGTCGGCCAGGTCCTCCACCTTCGAGAGCTCCAGCACATCGCTCGTCAACGCCAGCGTCAGGATCGGCGCATCCGCCGGATTGACCTTGCTGTACACCGGCGGGTTGGGCAGGTCCTTCGGCAGGTAACTGCCCGCCGCGTTGATCGCCGCCTGCACATCCTGCTGCGCCACGTCGATCGACTCGGCGAGCGAGAACTGCAGCGTAATCACGCTCCCTCCGCCCGAGCTCGTCGACGTCATCTGGCTCAGCCCGGGGATCTGTCCGAACTGCCGCTCGAGCGGCGCCGTCACCGAGCTCGCCATCACCTCCGGACTCGCGCCCGGGTAGAACGTCAGCACCTGGATCGTAGGGTAGTCCACCTGCGGAAGCGCCGACACCGGCAGCTGCTGGTAGGCAACAAATCCGGCCAGCAAAATGGCCACCATCAAAAGCGAGGTGGCCACCGGCCGAAGTATAAACGGCCTCGACGGACTCATGGCTGCTGGCCTCCCTGGCCTCTTTGCCGAGCCTTCTTCTGCCCCGGCTGCACCCCCGTATCGACCGGTGTGCCGCTCGCCCCGTTTCCGCTATCCGAGCCCGACCCCACGTTCTTCGCACCCGAACGCGGTGTGCCGGCTCGCGGAATCACCCGCGCTCCATCCTTCAGCTTCTCCTGCCCATCCACCACAATCTGGTCGCCGGGGTTTACGCCGCCCCCCAGAATCACCCGGGATCCCTCCGTCAGCTCCACTTGCACCGGCTGCGCCTCGACGTAGAAGCTCGGTCCCCGCTGCTCCGGCGCTCCACTGCCTGCCCCTGCCCCCGCTCCATGCTGGCCGGCGCCCGCACCCTGCGCCGGCTGCGCATCCTGCTTGTCCGCCGGCGGCTCCCCCGGCCGCACCACATACACAAAGCTGCCCTGGGTCCCGTTCTGGATCGCAACCGCGGGGACCACGATGGCATCCTTGCGCTCCTGCAGCACCAGCCGTACATTCACGAACTGGTTCGGGAACAGCGCCCCGTCTGTGTTGTCGAAGATAGCCTTTACCTTGTCCGTGCCGGTCGTCGTGTCGATCTGGTTGTCGATCGTCAGCAGCGTCCCGCTCGCCAGGTGGGTCGCCTCGGAACGGTCATACGCTTCCACCGGCAGCGTCCCGCCCGTCCTCATCCGCGCCCGCACCTGCGGGAGCTGATCCTCCGGAAGCGTGAAGATGACCGCGATCGGATGCATCTGCGTCACCACCACCAGGCCGTTCGCGTCGGCGGCATGCACGATGTTGCCCGGATCCACCTGTCGCAGACCCACCACGCCGTCGATCGGCGAGGTCACCCGCGTATACGCCAGGTTCACCCGCGCCGCCTGAATCGCTGCCTGGTCGGCCTGGATCGCCCCGGTCGCCTGACCCGCATTCGCGATCTGCGTCTGCTGGCTCTCCTTCGAGACCACCCCGGCCTGGAACAACGCCGTATACCGCGCCGCCTCGGCGCTCGCGTTGTTGGAGTTCGCCTGGTCCTTCGCCAGCTGCCCTTCGGCCTGCGCCACCGCGGCCTGGTACGGGTGCGCATCGATCTCCAGCAGCAACTGCCCCTTGCTGACCGTCTGCCCTTCGCGGAAGTTCACCCGCAGCAGCTGTCCATCCACGCGCGGCTTGATCGTCACCGTGTTATACGCCGTCACCGTTCCCAGGGCGGTCAGGTAGATCGGCATCGTCATCTGCTGCACCGGCTGCGTCTGCACCGGCGTCGGCCGGTTCGCCGCCGCCTCCATCTTCTGGCTCTGCGCCTCCTGCTTCTGGCCGTTGCGGTGGATCACCCACACCACACCTCCGATCGCCAGCAAAATCACCAGAAGAACCAGCCACTTGCGCGCGGACGAACCCGCCGGCCTCTGCGGCGCCGGCACCGTCTTGTGAGCCTCGGGAGCTGGCGCCCGAGACCGGCGATCTTCGCCGCTCAGCTGCTCTTCTCTGGTAGTCGCAGACGCCATTCCTGGTTTACCCTTCCCTTATCAAGACCGACACCCGTTCCTGAAATCCGGGTAAACGTAGATCATACCGACACACCTATTAGTGTGACGATGCATCCGGCAGTAAGGTTTCAAGGCAGCCTGTAGGGATGTTTATAGTGTCAGTCGCCCCCTCCCTCCGGCGGCGCTCGAACGGCATGCAGGCAGTAACATAAGCACAGGGGGTCTACTCGTGTCCAGCACCGCGCCATCCACACCCGGGGAGCTCCGCCAGGCGGTTGACGTCCCCCTTTGCGTGGATCTCGACGGCACCCTGGTCAAGTCCGACACCCTCGTCGACTCCACCCTCGCCCTGGCCCGCCAACACCCGTCCAGGCTCCTGCAACTCCCGCGCTGGCTCGGCGAAGGCAAAGCCGCCCTCAAGCGCCACATCACCTCCTCGGTCGAGCTCGACGTCGTCCACCTCCCCTACAACCAGGAGCTCCTTCACTTCCTCACCGAGGAGCACGCCCGCGGCCGCGAGATCTACCTCGCCACCGCCGCCGACCGCGCCCTCGCCCAGCGCGTCGCCGATCACCTCGGCCTCTTCGCCGGCGTCTTCGCCTCCGATGGCTCCACCAACCTCGCCGGCTCCAACAAGCTCGCCGCCTTTCGCGAGCGCTTCGGCGACAACTTCTGCTACATCGGCAACGCCAGCCCCGATCTCCCCCTGCTCCGCGCCTGTGTCGACCCCATGGTCGCCAATCCCACCCGCGCGCTCAGCTCCGGTCTGCGCTCGGCCAGCGTCAGCCCCTCCCGCACCTTCTCCGACGCCGCCTCCACCCACAAGGCCTGGCTCAAGGCCATCCGCCTCCACCAGTGGGCAAAGAACGTCCTCCTCTTTCTGCCGCTCCTGCTCGCCCACGTTCGCTCGGGCGGCCTGCTCGCCGGAGCGAACGTCGCCTTCCTCTCCTTTGGCCTCTGCGCCTCGGCCACCTACATCATCAACGACCTCCTCGACATCGAAGCCGACCGGTACCATCCCCGCAAGCGCCGCCGCCCCTTCGCCTCGGGAGACCTTTCCGCCATCCACGGCGTCGCCGTCGTCGGTCTCTTCTTCCTCGCCGCCGCCCTGCTCGCGCTCGCCGTCCCCTACGTCATCGGCGTCATCTCGCCCGCCCTCGCCCTCGCCCACCCATACAAATTCCTCCAGTGGCTCGCCCTCTACACCGTCGCCACCCTCGCCTATTCGCTCCGCCTCAAGCGCGCCATCCTGATCGACGTCATTGTCCTCTCCGGCCTCTACACCATCCGCATCATCGCCGGCTCGGCCGCCACCGGCATCCCCGTCTCCACCTGGCTCGCCGGCTTCTCCATCTTCTTCTTTCTCTCGCTCGCCTTTGTCAAACGCTTCGCCGAGCTGGAAAGCCTAAAGGCCCGCGGCGGCATCACCTCCAAGGGCCGCGGCTACCACGTCGACGACATCGAGCAGCTCCGCTCCTTCGGCTCGGCCTCCGCCTACGCCTCGGTCGTCGTCTTCACCCTCTACATCTCCAACCTGTCGAACGCCACCGAGCTCTACCGCCACGACAAGCGCCTCTGGCTGCTCGTCCCCGTGCTCCTCCTCTGGCTCAGCCGCCTCTGGTTGATCGCCAGCCGCGGCCAGCTCGACGAGGACCCGGTCGTCTACGCCATCACCGACAAGCGCTCACTCGCCCTCGGCGCCGTCGTCGTCGCCATCGTCCTCTTCGCCCTGTAAGCGCCCCGCGCCACGGACGCCTCCCACGGACCTGCGACGCTGGGGCTGTGCCGGACAGATCCTCTGCACCCCGGGGGCACACCTCCGGCTCCATCTCCGTTCTGCTCGACACCGGAGATGCGATCGTCGGAGATCTGCTGATGGGCGGCTACTTCGGCGGTGCGCTCTTGCCCGGAGCTCCGGACTTCGCCCACTTCAACGAAGATCTGTCCGCCGTCCTCGGTAGCCTCACCGCGCTGCTCGGGGCCGGAGCCGAGCGCTTCCACGTCGGGCACGGAGGTCCGCTCGCGCGCGACCGCGTCGCCCGCTTCGTCCGGCAACACTCCCCAAAACACGCCCCACCCGCAACCAGGCCAGGCGCCCCTCAGTAAAGGGACGTCGGCCCGAGCTGCTCCGCTGCCTGTCGTACCCTAGACAGGCGATGCCCGACACCATTCCCCAGCTCACGACGTATGACGACGCCACTCTAGAAACTTTCTTTGGTGCCTTTTATACGGAACTTCTCAAGGAAGGCCAGGCCCTTACAACCACGGCAGAGCGTGACGATTTCGAACATCGTTGGAAGGGTCGCAAACAGGGACGCCTTCGTGCAATCAACGACGCGCGACCGAAGTCCAACTCCGCCCAGGATAGTAAGAACTTCGGTTTTCGGTTCAACGAGCTTCGACTGCTAATCGATCAATTACTGAAGAACTTCGACTCAACTGCCCAACAAACACCGCAGCAGGTCCAAGGAATCGACATCACCCTCCCCGGTCTCGTCCGCACACCCGGCATCCCCCACCCCCTTCTCGAGACCATGCACACCGTCGTCAAGGTCTTCGAAAATCTCGGCTACTCCGTCAACCTCGGCCCCGAGGTCGAGACCGACTTCTACAACTTCGAAGCCCTGAACTTCCCCCCCAACCATCCCGCCCGTGATACCCAGGACACGCTTGTGATCGCCGGGCAACAGTCTCGTCCGGCGCGTGAGCGGCTCCTG
>JAABUQ010001950.1_pt1 | contig 42376 bp, 39 predicted proteins | sample 5560001 | NCBI WGS metagenome assembly JAABUQ01 (sample SAMN10711888, study PRJNA513371) | rock metagenome | isolation source: Antarctica rocks | place: Antarctica: Victoria Land, Finger Mt nord | collected 2015-12-18
CCGTCCACGGGCCGTAGGGCGGGGTCTCGGTCAGGTCATAACAGTGGCCGGTGGCCACCCGCGCGCCGCTGCGCTGAGCGTCGCGCAAGAGATCCGCCACCAGCGTCGTCTTGCCGATGCCGGCTTCGCCACGGACCAGGACCAGGCGCCCCTGCGCCTGGAAGCTGGCCTCGAGGCACGCTCGCAGAGCGGCTTGCTCGCGCGTGCGACCAGTGAGGACCGGCTGCGTCAGTGGGGCCATCGGCCTCGGCGCTCGCTAGCCGGGCGGTGCGGTGAGCTGCGCGGCCGCGGCAGCGTCGACCATCCAGATCACGTCGCCCAGCGTTGGCCGAACGACCTGAGCCGGCAGCTTGTCAGGTGCAGGCGGTCCTTCGAGCACCTGACGCAGCATCTGGGCTTTGGCGGACCCGGCCACCAGAAAGACGTCCTCCCGGGCAAGATTCAGCACGACGGGCGTCAGCGTGATCCGCCACATGCTTACTTCGCCGACGTACTCGGCCACGACCCAGCGCCGCTGCTCGCGGACCGCGGACAGACCCGGAAACAGCGATGCCGTGTGGCCGTTGTCGCCCATGCCCAACAGGATCACGTCCAAACGTGGCGGCTCAGCGCCCGCGAACTGACGCACTTGCTGCTCGTACTCGGCCGCGGCTTCCTCGGGCGGCAGCTCACCCCGGATGGGGTGGATTTGGTCGCGCGGGATGGGCACCTTGCTCAGCAGCGTTTCGTTTGCCATGCGGAAGTTGCTGCGCTCGTCGTCGGGTGGCACGCTGCGCTCATCGCCGAAGAAAACGTGCACGCGGGCCCAGTCGATCTGGTCGACGAGGGGTCGACTGGATAGCCGCAGGTGCAGCTCGCGGGGTGTCGAGCCACCAGACAGGGCGATGGAGAAGCGACCCCGCTCGCGTATCGCCGTTTGCGCGTATTCCGCGACGTGCCGCGCCGCGGCCTCGGCCAGGGCCTGTGGATCGGGCAAGACGCGGATGGCGGTCATCCTCACAATGACTTTAGCCGCCTGAGCCTCAACGCTGCTGCCCGGCTCGCGTCCTCGCGGCTAGCATCGGGCTGTGTCCAGGAGCCTGGTGGGAGAATACACGCGACGGCCCCGCCCCTCCGGACGCCGCGTCGCGGAGTACGTTCTGGCCGTCGGAAGCGTGCTCATCGCGACGCTTGCCGGGATGCCCTTCTACCCCGGAGCGGTCGATCTACCGATGTTGCTGCTGCTCGCGGCGGTCGCCGTCAGCGCCTCGTTCGGCGGGTACGCGCCGGCCGCGGTGGCAGTCGTAGGCGGATTTCTGGCGCTCGACTTCTTCTTCGAGTTCCCGCGGTATTCACTCGCCGTCAGCACCGTCGGTACCTCGCTCGACCTGGCGGCGTTCGTGCTGGTGGCAGTTCTGCTGGGCTCGTTAAATGCGCGGCTGCGGGTGGCCCGGCAGCGCGCCTGGGCCGCGCGCGAGGCGGCCGAAAGGGCGCTCGCAGCCCGCGACGAGGCGCTGGCCATCGTCTCGCATGACCTGCGGACGCCGCTCACGGCCATCAAGACGTCCGTGTCCACACTGCGCAACCCCGGCACCCCGCTGACCGAACACACGCGGCTCGAGCTGCTCGGTACGATTGAAGCCGAAGCCGATCGACTGGTCCACTTCGTCAGCGACGCGCTGGCAATGACACGTCTCGAAGCTGGCATCAGGCCTGATCGCCAGTGGAACGCACTCGGCGAGATCGTTTCGGCGGTGCTCGACCGATGCGGCCCGGTCATGGGCGACCGGCCGGTTACATTTGACGTGCCGGACACCCTGCCGCTGGCACGCTTCGATGCTGGACTGCTCGACCAGGCGCTGAGTAACTTGCTTGAAAATGTCGGCGTGCATACGCCGCCCGGAACGCCCGTGGCCATCGTCGGGCGCATCGAGGCTGGCGGCTTGAAGCTGGAAGTAAGCGACGCCGGCCCAGGCATTCCAGTCGTCTCCCGAACGCGCGTCTTTGGGAAATTTCAACGTCTCAACGACGGCGGCTTTGGCACAGGCTTGGGCCTGGCCATCGCTCGGGCAGCCACCGAAGCTCAGGGCGGTGAGCTGCGTATCGAAGACAGTCCGCTCGGTGGCGCGCGGTTTGTCATGCTCGTGCCGAACGCAGTGACGGACGAGGCAGATGATGCGAAGTGACGTAGCGACCACCATCCTGATGGTCGACGACGATCCCAACGTCCTGCGTTCACTGCGTGCGGCGCTGGAGAGCCACGGCTACCGGGTCCGTACAGCCACTAGCGGGCCAGGCGCGCTCGAGGCCTGCGCCGCGGAGCGGCCAGACGTGGTGTTGCTGGATCTGGCGCTACCGGGCCTCGACGGCGTCGAGGTGTGCAAGCGGCTGCGGAGCTGGAGTCGCGTGCCGATTGTCGTCCTCTCGGCTCGCGTCCATGAGGCACAGAAGGTCCAGGCGTTGGACGCCGGCGCTGACGACTATGTCACCAAGCCATTCGGAACCGAGGAGCTGCTGGCGCGCATACGCGCGGCGCTGCGCCGCGAACAGGCCAGGCGGGATGAAGAGCCCACCATCCGCGCCAACGGGCTTATCATTGACCTGCTCGCTCGGCGCGTCACCGTGGACGGGCGCGAGGTGCACCTGACGCCAACCGAATACGAGCTGCTTCGGGTCCTGGCCACCAATCCGGACCGTGTGCTCACCCACGGCTACCTGCTCCGAACGGCGCTGGGCTCTGGCTACGAGGACGCGCTCGACAACCTGCGGACGTTCATCGCCCAGCTCCGCCGCAAACTGGAACGCGAGCCTAGCCGCCCGCGCTGGATCGTCACCGAGCCAGCCGTAGGCTACCGCTTCCGGCCTGACGCGTAGGCACGAAAGGTGAGCCGCAAACCGTATGTGCTCATCAACGTGGCGGCTACCCTCGACGGCAAGATCGATACGGTCGAGCGCCACGGCGCGGCGATCTCGTCCGAGCGGGACCGTCAGCGGGTTGACCTCCTGCGCGCGTCAGTGGACGCGGTCATGGTGGGCGGCAGAACGCTGCTCGACGAGGACCCGCGGCTGCTAGTCCGTTCGGCTGAGCTGCGCGCCAAGCGCGTCGCCGGTGGCGCGTCCGAGAATCCGGCCAAAGTGGGTGTCGTTTCGCGGCCGACGCTGAAACGGGATTCGCGCTTCCTGAGCACTGGTCCAGCGCGCATCATCCTATTCGTCCCAGCCAAGCCAGAGCTTGACGTAACAGTACCTGATGTAGGCGGCGTAGAGGTCTACAAGCTGGGTCAGGGGCGCGTCGATCTGGCCGCTGCTTTGACCACGCTGGCCGAGCTCGGCCTGCAGCGCGTCCTGGTGGAAGGCGGTGGCTCGCTCAACTTCGAGCTCCTGCGCCTCGGCCTGGTCGACGAAGTCCAGCTGTACCTCGCCCCGCTCATCTTCGGCGGCGCAACCGCCCCAACCCTGGCCGACGGCCCAGGCCTGGTCCGTGATCTGGCCCTGCACCTGAGCCGAGCGGAAGTCGAGCCCTGCGAAGACGGCGGTGTCGTGCTGCGATACAAGGTGGAGCCGCACGATTGAACACACCGCTGCACTTAGGGCGCGCCCGACTACAGTAGACTACGATCGCACACAAGGCAGGGCCAGATCATGCGCAAACCAAGCTCGATTCGTCTCCCGGGTGAGCTGTCCGACCGCGTTGACAGACTCGCGGCAGTACTGGAACGTCCGCGAAGTTGGGTCATCGAGCGTGCAATCGCGGCGTACCTCGACGATCAGGAGTGGCAAGTGGCCAAGATTCGAGAAGCTCTGGACGATGTTCGAAGTGGGACCGCCAAGTTCATCCCCCACCACGAAGTGATGGCCCACATGGACGCCACGATCGAGCAAGCCCTCGGGTCGCGTGCTTACCGCGAGCATCAGAACGACGATGCCGCTGATCGAGTGGCGTAGTCAAGCCCAGAACGATCTTGACGAAATCTTTCGTTATGTACTCGAGTTCCAGCCTGCGGGAGCTTCGCGGCTACGCGATGAGATCAAGCGACAGGTCGGTTTCCTGGCACGACATCCGGCGCTTGGGCGACCTGGGCGGGTACCTGGAACGCGTGAATTAGTACTGTCGAGCACACCGTACATCGTGGCGTACACGTTCGATGTGAGCCGCGATGTCGTGCAGGTGCTGGCGGTGATCCACGGCGCCCGGCTTTGGCCCGCCGACTTCTGAGGGGACGCGCTGAGTCGGGGGGCCAGGTGGGGCGCTACGTTGCGGCTGGAGTGGCGGTTGGGCTGACTCTGCTCGTGGTTGGGCTGATCGAGTCGCGCGCAGCGCTGCCGACGGCGCTGTTGCTGTATCTGTTGCCCGTGGTCCTGGCCGCGACGCGACTCGGTCGGGGGCCGGCCGTGCTGGCGAGCGTGCTGTCGGTGCTCGGGCACGACCTCCTCTACGTACAGCCAGTCGGCACCCTGTCCATCGAGCGTGCTGACGAAGCGGTCGGACTGGTGTTGCTGCTGTTCGTGGCGGTAGTCACGGCCCAGCTGGCGAGTGCTGCGGGGCGAGCTGGCGAAAAGGAGCAGGAGGCCAGCCTGGCGCGGCGCTCCGACGAGATGAAGACGGCACTGCTGCGCGCCGTCTCGCACGATCTGCGGACCCCGCTAGCGTCAATCAAAGCCAGCGCCTCAGGTCTGCGTCAAGCCGACGCCGCGTATACCGACGAGGACCGCGCCGAGCTGCTAGCGGCCATCGAAGATGAATCGGACCGCCTCGACCGGCTGGTGGCGAACCTGCTGGAAGCATCGCGCCTGGAAGCCGGCGCCGCGACGCCGCACAAGGAGCCCCAGGATCTGCGCGAGCTTGTGCGAGCCGTCCTGACCCGGCTCCAGCCGATGCTCGCCGACCGAGCCGTGCGGCTGTCGATCCCAGACGAGCTTCCGCTCGTGCCGTGCAACTACGCCCAGATCGACCACGTTCTGACCAACCTGCTGGAAAACGCGGCGCGCCACACGCCCGTAGGCTCGCCCATCGAGCTCACCGTTGCCCTCCAAGCGGACGCGGTTCGCGTCCACGTGGGCGACGCTGGACCTGGCATAGCCCCGGCCGATCGCGAGCGCGTGTTCCTGCCATTTGAGCGCGGCCCAACACGCGTCGGGGGCTCGGGGCTGGGACTGGCCATCGCCCGCGGGCTCGTCGAGGCTCACGACGGGCGCCTCTGGATCGACCAGGCTGCCCAGGGCGGCGCTGGATTCAATTTCACCCTACCCCTAGCCGGAGCCGGGGTATGACCGGGCCACGTGTCCTGGTCGTAGACGACGAGCCGCAGATTCGCCGCTCGCTACGTGTGGCGCTGCGCGCAAATGGCTACGAGGTCGAAGAGGCAGCCACGGGTGAGGCCGCGCTCGCTCAGGCCGCGCTGCGACCGCCTGAGCTGGTGATCCTGGATCTGAGCCTGCCTGACCTGGACGGCGTAGAGGTTTGCCGGCGCTTGCGGGAGTGGACCCAGCTGCCAGTGATCATCCTGTCGGCGAACGGCGAGGACGAGGCCAAAGTGCGCGCCCTGGACGAGGGCGCCGACGATTACGTGACCAAGCCCTTCAGCGTGCTGGAGCTCCTGGCTCGGATGCGGGTTGCTGCTCGTCGCGCGGCGCGCGGGACAGATACCCCGGCCGTAGTGATCCACGCTGGGGACGTCGAGATCGACATGGCCCGTCGACTGGTTCTTCGAAGTGGTGAGGAAGTCCACCTGACGCCGACCGAGTACGGCGTGCTGCGCTACCTCGCCGAGCATGCAGGCCGGGTGGTCACGCACGGCCAGTTGTTGCGGTCAGTCATGGGGCCAGGCTACGAAGACGCGGTAGGCAGTCTGCGGGTCTACGTAGCGAGCCTGCGCAAGAAGCTCGAACTGGACGCCGCCCAGCCCCGCGTCATCACCACAGAGCCAGGCGTCGGCTACCGGTTTCGAGCCGACTAGACCCGCCGGTGGAACCAGAACCACTCGAACAGCAGGAGCGGTAGCAGGAGGGCGGCCAGGATCGACCATATTTCTTTTTGCAGAATGGTCAGGCCGGCATCCAGCGGACCAGGGTTTGACAGCCCGGTCAGCCGTGGCCGGATGTCGCTGGCGGCACGACTGGCGAGGTTGGCGGCGAACAGATCGTCCTCAACCGTCTGCTGTCCGCCCTGGACCAGCTGCTGCACGCGGTACAGGCCAGGCACGTCAGTTGTGCCGTACGAGATCGTGCCCTGACCACCCCGGAATTCGGTCACAGTCTGGTCGGGCGCGGCGACCAGCAGCCGTTCGACCTGAGGCAGGGGCGACAGCGTTTCGGGCGCGCCGGTCTGGATAGCGGGCGACAGCACCACGCCCGGCGGCGAAAGATAGTTGACCAGGTTGGCCGTCAAGATCGGAAACGCCGACATGAGCGGCAAGTTCGACTGCTGTAGGTCGAACGGCACGATGACCACTCGCCGATCGCCGTCCTGCCCGGCCACCATCAACGGCACGCCGTCGGCAGTGCTGATCAATGGTTTGGCCCAGCGCGGCATGTCGAATCTGGCGGCGCGATTGACGTTCATGTCGCGAATATCGACGAACGCCAGAATCGGATCTTCGTGGTCCCAGGTCGCCACGCGGGGGCGGCTGATCGAGCCGGTGGTGCGGTAGGGACCTCGGTCCGGAGGATTGACCACCAGCAAGTTGCCGCGCGGCAACAGCGGCGGCAGGTAATTGTCGAAGACGATGATGTCGAACCGATCTGCTTCGACCGCCAGATAGCGCTGGGCGGCAATGCGATACAGATCCACGTTCGGAAGCAGGGTCAGAACCTTCTCCAGGAACTGGTTGCCGGCGCTGACCAGGAGCACCTGAGCCGGCTTGTGCTGGACAAGCACCGCGTAGGCAGTGTCGTCGAGGGTGAGACCGTTGTCGCCGTTGCCAGTCGAGACCGTGACGCTCGCCCACTGCGCTCCAGCCGGTAGCTGATCAAAGAGCTGCTCGCTCTGAGCATTCGGCCCGAGGTCGACGTTGCGACTGTCCACCGCCTGCCCATCGACAGACAGGCCAATGACGGCCTGAACGGCGCTATCGGCGAAATTCTCGACGCGTGCAAAAAGCTGTTGGCGACGGTTGTCTTGAGGGTCAGGCCGAGCCGAGATGGTCGTCACCGCCACGTTGCCGGTATTGGGCTGCCCGACGGGTACCACGCTGACCGAGCCAAGGTCGTCTGGCAGGTCCGTGGGCAGCGTAAAGGCGCCGTCGGTGAACAGATAGATCCGGCGCGCGCTGGGGTCGCCGCCCAGAGAGCGGGCGAGCAAGAGTGCCTCGCGTACGTCGGCGGCCGCGCCGGAAGGTCTGGCGTCCGCCAGAGCGCGATCCACCTGGCGGCGATCGGACGTGGATGCAACCAGGACTTGAGAGTGAGCCGCGACAAGGATCGGGGTGGCCAGTGAATTGTCGGGCAGGCCGGCCAGCGTGGCCCGGGCTGCCTCGATGGCCCTGGCGAAGCGGGAAGGTCGGACGTCCTGGGCCTGCATACTGGCCGAGGCGTCGACCAGCAAGACCGCCTGGACGGGCTTCTGGCCGACCTGTTCGGAGAAGGGCCGCGCCAGGGCAAACGTGATCAGCGCCAGCGCCAGCAGCTGCAGCAGGAGCAGCAGGCTCGTTTTGAGGCGCTGGAGCGGCTCGTGGGCGGCCAGGTCGCGGATCAGGTCATTCCATAGAAACGTCGAGGAGACCTCTTCGTCGTGGCGGCGTACTTTGAGCAGGTAAAAGACGATGACGATCGGCAGCGTCACGCCGAGGCCCAGAGCCAGCGGCGTAATTAAATTCACTGGACGATGCCCCGGCGTCGCAGAACATCGAAGACGAGCGCTTCGATGGGCATGGTGGTGTCGATCGGAACGTAGGCCATGCCATGTCGGCCGCAGAACGACTCGACGGTTCGGCGCCACTCGTCCAGGCGCTGGCCGTAGAGTCGGATGGCGTCATTGTTGAGAGTGACGGACACTGCCGCTCCGCTTTCACGGTCGATCAAGCGAACGTCGCCGCCGAGTGTGGGTCGTAGCTCCTGGGGCGAAAGCGTGTGGAGCACGACCACTTCGCCAGAACGACTGGCCAGGCGGCCGAGCGCCCTGTCCCAGGTTGGAGAGAGCAGGTCGGACGCGAGTACCACCAGCCCGCGACTGCGGCTGGTGAAGCTGGACAGGGATTGCTCCAGGTCGGGAGGAGCGTTCATGCCGTCGGGCAGAGGCGTGCTGGGCTGGGCCGATCGAAACTCTTCCATAAAGCTGAGCATTGGTCCGGCCCGACCGCGGCCCCAGGCTGGTCCGTAGGATGCGGCGGATGAACTCAGTGGCCACACGAACAGACGATTCGACGCGTTCAGAGCGACGTAGCCCAGAACCGCGGCGAGCCGCCGCGCATACAGCAGCTTCGAGGGCTCGCCCCAGTCCATGCTCCGGCTGGCGTCCACTACGAGATGCACGTTGAGCACCTCTTCTTCTTCGTACAGGCGGACGAACAACGTGTCAGTGCGGCTGAAGATGTTCCAATCGACTCGAGCCGGATCGTCGCCTTCGGCGTAGTGGCGGTAGTCGGCGAATTCCAGGCTCGAGCCTTTGCGCAGTGAGCGTCGATCCCCCTGGCCCTGCCCGACGAGTCGCTTGCGGCTGACGAGCGTCAGCCGCTCCAGCTTCCGAGCCAGAACGCCGTCCAGGAGCGTCTGAGGACTACTCACGCGCTCCAGCCTCGCCCGTCGCTATTCCTCGAGGGTGGTGGCGACGACATCGTGGATGAGTCTGTCGGTGGTGACACCCTCGGCGTCGGCTTCGAAGCCGAGGATGATGCGGTGGCGAAGCGAGGGCAGGGCGACCGAGCGGATGTCTTCGAAGGCCACGTTGAACCGCCCTTCGAGCAACCCGCGGACCTTGGCTCCCAGAACGAGCGCCTGCAGACCCCGCGGACTGGAGCCGTAGCGCGCGAAGCGCCTGATCTCGGCCGGCGCGTCTGGCGTCTCGGGATTGGTGCGCCGCACGATCCGAACCGCGTATCGCAACACCGGCTCGGCCACCGGAACCTCGCGCGCGAACCGCATCAGATCCAGCAGCGCCGCGCCGCTAGCCACCCGCGCGGCGTGAGGCATGCCAACACCCGTCGTGAGCTGCGCTATCCGCAGCAGGTCCTCCTCGCTCGGATACGGCACGGTCAGCTTGAACAAGAACCGATCGAGCTGTGCCTCAGGCAAAGGGTAAGTACCTTCCATCTCGATCGGGTTCTGCGTAGCCAGTACAAAGAAGGGCTCGGGCAACGAATGCGTCGTCCGGCCAGCAGTAACGTGACGCTCCTGCATGGCCTCGAGCAGGGCTGACTGGGTCTTGGGCGTGGCGCGGTTGACCTCGTCGGCGAGCACCAGATTGGAAAACAGCGGGCCCGGCTGAAATTCGAGCGAGCGCGAGCCATCTGCGCTGTCGCGCAGGATGCTCGTGCCCGTAATGTCCGCCGGCATCAGGTCAGGCGTGAACTGCACCCGACTGAAGCTCAGCTCGAGCGCTTCGCCAATCGTGCGCACCAGCAGCGTCTTGCCCAGGCCCGGGATGCCTTCCAGGAGCGCGTGCCCGCCGGCCAGAAGGCAGGTCAATACCCCGCGGACGACCTCGGACTGACCGATGATGACGTGCCCAACTTCGGCTTCGATTGCGCGGGCGGCCTCGATAAACCGATACGGAGTTGTCACGCCGGCGGAGGCGGCCGGCGCCCCCACGGAAACGTTGGCTGGTAGAACGCTCACGGTGCCTTCTTATCCAGGGAGCTGAAGTAGTCCTTTACGAGATCCCGAAGTCCCAGCGGGATGCTGCTCGAGTCGCTGGCCTGAGTTGACTTGCTCGAGAACGCTGGCTGAACCGTCTCCTGAGCTGTCTGCGCATTGCCGCTGCCGGCTTCGCCCAGGTAAGGATTGGCGCTGGTCTGGTCGGGCGCGAAGGCGCTGTTGCTGGGTACCTGTTGTGGCGTGGTGACGGTGTCCAGCTGCTGCCCGCCCGAAGCCGCCGCTTTGGTCTGGTCCTGACCGCCGCTGGAGTAGCCACCCCCCTGTCCATTGGGGCCGCCGGTGCCCTGATCGCCGGCGGGTGAGCCAGCGCTGCTGGAGTCGGTGCCGCTGCCGCTCTGGCCCTGGCCGCCGTTGCCAGCCTGGGAGGGATCGCCGCTCTGGGCGCTACTCGATCCCTGGTTGCTCTGTCCGCTGGACGAAGACGATCGGCTGCCAGACGAGCTGCTGCTGCCAGCGCGACTCTGGGTGCGGCCGAGTGCGCGCTCGAGCGCGTTGCGGCTGCTTTCGAGCTGGCTTGACGTACGGGCGCGCTCACCAGCCGCGGCGGCGTCATTGCTCAGCTGATTCAAGGCATCGCTGGCCGCGGCGGCATTGCCCGTTTGCTGCGCCTGGGCACTGGCGCCTGCCTGGCTCTGGTCGCCCGCGGCGGCCGAACCGGCGGCCGTGGCGGCGCTCTGGAGCGCGTCGGCGGCGGCCGACAGGCGACCGGCGACGGCCTGAGACGACCGCCCGGCTTGACCTGCCGCGTCGCGCAGCACCTTTGCCACGCGCTGTTTGTCCTGTCCGCTCAGACGTGCCGACGCTTGCGCCAGATCCTTCGCGGCTTGCGAGATCTGGCGCATGTCGCCGGTGTTGATGGCGTTGGCCAATGGCTGGGTGGCTGGATCGGAGGCCAGGGCGCTGGCAATCGCCGCCAGCGCTGAGGCCAGTTGATCGTCGCCTGCACTCATCTGGCGCACCTGTTCCTCGAGATCCTGGAGCGCGGTCAGTGCCGCATCAGGCTGGTTGCTCTGCTGGTCAAGCGTGCGCGCGCCCTTGTTGATGAGCTGTCTGAGGGCCTCGAGCTCTGGCGAGGCCTGAGGTTGCATGCTGTCAGCCAATCGCTGGACTCGTTGGGCCTGCTCCCTGGCGATCGTGATGGCCGGGTTCGACGCTCGCGCTCGGAGCAGCCACGGGTTCGGGCTCAGGCCGACGATCGCGGCGATGACGACCAGGAAGAAGGCAGTCATCAGCTCGGTCCTGGGCACACGCGGCGGGAACGCTTCCATGAGATCCACGCGCTTCAGGTGCTCGACCGCGTCCCGCATCTGGGCCAGCGCAAGCGGAAATTCAGCACCCCGCGCACCTAGCTCCAGGGCGGTTGTCGAGCGCTCGCTCAATCCCGCGGCACGATCGACGCGCCGTGCCAGCTCGTCGGTGTTCTGCCGGATGAAGAGGCTGCTCAGGCCCGTGGCCAGGCCAGCGACGAGGGGTGCCGGGACGAGCAGCGCCAGCGGCAGGTTGGCGACGATGCCGTTGATCCATGCCCAGATCACGAGGCCGAGTACCACGATCGTGCCAGCCGCGAGGCCACGCGCGAGCCACACGAGCGCACGCTGGAGGGCTAACGCCCGCCCGACCGACCCCAGCTCCTGGCGCAGCTCGGCGTGATAAGTAGCCGCTGGCGAGAGCATCGTCATCGCGCGCGTCCGCCCTTCAAAGGATGGGTCGGCTCAATCGCGATGGCAGCAGCCACCACCAACACGACGGCCAGCGCGGTCCACACCAGGCTGCCGATAACCCACGCCGGCAACAGCAAGCCGGGCGCCCAACTCTGGGGGGGTAGCGACAGGACCGTTCGGAATGCCGCCGGCGCGCCGCGCGCAAATGCATCCGTCGCGTTGCCGCCCGCCGACAGCAATGCCAGAAAGGGGTTGAGCCACAGCAGGGCTCGGAAGGTGTCGTTGCCTCCCAGAATCGCAAACGCCAGGTGCAGACCCAGGGTTCCGAACACGACGAACAGTGCCGCGCCTTGCGCGAAGAGCGACGCCTGGAGTGCGCCCCTGAGAACGGCGCCGAAAAAGACGCCCAGCGCGCAGAAAAATAGCGTCGCCGTGCACAGGATGGTGATCAGGGCGATCACCTGGTCTGCCTGGACGCCGCCGAATGACCAGGCCGGGGCAAAGAAGGGCAGGCCGACCGCCAGAAGGAGCAGGCTAAAAATCAGGGCCGCCAGAACTTTGCCGAGAACAAGGCGGGCCGGGCCGGGTCCCTGCAACAGCAACAGGTCCAGCGTGCCGCGCTCGCGTTCGCCGGCGAAGGCAGATGCCGATACCGCGGGTGCGACAACCGCCGCGGCGAGGATGACGCACAAGCCGACCGCGCCGAACAGAAACATGGCCCGATTGGCGACGAGCAGGTTTGTGCTGGTGGTCGACGTGGTGGAGAACAGGGCTGGCGCGGCGTTCGCGTCGGGCGCCAGGATGAGCACACCCAGCAGGAAGACCAGCAGCGCCACCAGCAGCACCAGGAGCGTGAACGCAGCGAAGGTCAGCCGACCTCGAAGCCACGTCTGGAACTCTTTGATGACCAGCGCGCCGATCAGAGGCATGCCAGATTATCCGGATCCAGCGTGGAAAAGTCTCGCAAGTGCAACCGCGGGTGAGCGCCGCTCGACCCCGAAGTGGGCGACGCTGCAGCCGGCGCGGATCAGTTGCGGCAGCAGGTTGGCCAGGGCTTTCTGGTCGGCACCGAACAAGAACCAGATGGTGCGGCCGTCTTCGTCGACCTCCAGCTCGCGCACATCACGGCGTTGGCCGAGCAGGGTCACCCCGGCTTCGAGACCTTCGAGAAGCTCGAGGCGTACCCGCGTGGTATCCGCGTACTCAGGCCCCGCCAGAGCCGCGGCGGCGCCGGCGTCGCCGCTCCAGACCAGGCTGCCGTTCCGCATGACGGCGAAGGTGTCACAGATCTCGAGTACGTCCTCTGGGCGCGTAGCGGCGATGAGCATCGTCGAGCCCAGGCGATGTAACTCGCGCAGCACTTCGATCTGCTCCAGGCGAGCGAAGCCGTCCAGCCCGCGCAGCGGATCGTCCAGGAGGAGCACATCGGGTTCGTGAACGAGGGCGCTCGCGAGCGCCAGTCGGCGCCGCTCGCCTGGCGAAAACGCGCTCACTTCGCGCCAACGGCGCTCCTCCAGCCCGACCACCTGCAGCAGCGTGTCGACAGCGACCTGACGTACCTGTTTGCCCAGCCCACGCGCATGCCCGACGAACTGCAGGTACTGCTCGGCGCTGAGCCCGTCGTACAGCATTGGCTCTTCGGGTACGTAGCCGATCCTGTCGCGCACGGCCCGAGCACGTCGGACGGTGTCGTAGCCGTGAATGCTGATCCGTCCAGCCGTGGGCCGGTCCAGGCTGGCGATCAATCGCAAGAGCACGGTCTTGCCGGCCCCGTTGGCGGCGGCGATGCCGAAGGCCATGCCTGGGGCCAGACTGAATGAGAGGTCCTGCAAAATCGTTCGTCCGCCAAACCGCCGGACCAGATGGTCTACGACGATAGCCACCTCTGGCACCGCGCTCACTTGATCGATCCTACGGCGGTCACGTCCAGGCGATTCAGCCGCACTTCGCGTATTGTGGCGGCGAGCGAGGCGTCCAGCGTGTAGCGCAGCCGGACCTCCCGCGCGGCAGAGATGTAACGCTCGCCATCTGGCACGATACTGCTGCCGGCGCCGACCTCCCAGGCCTGCCACTCGGCCGCGCGCCAGTTGAAAAGGGAAACGGTGAACGGCAGGTGGGCCTGGCGAATACGCCCCTGAACCACGCCCTCTACGTTCAATCGAAGCTGATTGAGCTGAAAGGTGCCTTCGCTGGGCGGAATCGTGAACTGTAAGGTGATCGCCTCACCCGGCGCGACCGTGTAGTAGTCGCGATCGGTTGGCGCGCCGGAGCCAATCCCCAGGTCGCGACGATTCATTGCCGCTGCCGGCACTTCGCCTTCGAACCCGCTGGGCAGCTGGGGTTGCAGGGGTTGAACCAGCAGCGTGAAATCCGCCTGGCTGAGACGAAAATCGGGCGCCAGGATCTGATTGGGTGCCTGCTCGAGCCAGCCGATCAGCGTTGGGCCGCGCAACTCCATGCGCGCGAATAGAAAGCGTGCCGAAAACAGCGATTCGAGCCAATCGCGGCGGGCCGACGCGCCCTGCCGCCCAGACGAACCTGGCGGCGTGAGTTTGTCGGCAATCGCCGTCGCGGCCATGTTGCCGGCCGCTGCCTGTGACGGCAGGAGGAAGTCGACCTGGCTCGACTGATCACGCTCGAGGGTGCCGAGCGGTCGGAAATCCGTGTCGACGGCAATATAGGCGTCGCTCAGGCGCCCGCCGGTCCGATTGGTGATGATCCCCGTTAGCGCGCCGTGATCGACTTGCAAGTCGGCTTGCACCCCGGGTGCCTCCTTGAGCTGGCCGTCGATCTGGGCCGTCGCTAGCTGCCCCTGCTTCAGCGGCATGTTGTCCAGCGACGGCTGAGCGCCCTCACTGACGCGGAAGGGCCAACTGGAATCAGACTCGTCGCTCGGGCGCGGAAACGGGAAGTACAAGCCGCGGGTAAGGTCCTCGGGCGGCAGGACCAGGTTGAACCGACCGTCGTGTCTGGCTAACACGGAGATGAACTCGTGGGTATACGCGGCCGCCGTGTTGCCTACGTCAATGGGACGGACGACGATCACGCGGGTCACCGCTGCATCCGGTTCCGCCCGCTGGCGCGCGACGACGAACGCGACCGCTCCCGTGGCGAGGGTAAGCGAAACAACCGAGAGCAGGCTCCAGCCCACCATGCCGCGTCGCCCGAACACAAACAGCGCTGCGCCAAGCCCGGCGCCGTAGACGCCGACCAGCGCCCAGAACCAGTCCAGGGCTGGCTTGGGATGGGTCGAGAAGTCGGCCATGGACAGTCTCGGCGCTCGGCCGCCCCAGCGCAGATACGGCCGCACCAGTGCCGAACCGACGCCATTGTCCACCGCGGCGTGGGTGATCACGTAACGCCACAACGCGTCGTTGCCGCTCCACTGTCTGAAGTTGCGGGCGGTGGGTTCGAAGGCCAGGTACATCAGGGTGCCGTCGCCGCGTTTGGAGGCTACGATGAGCGGCACGCCATCCTGCGAGACGACGGCGCGTGCGCCGCGGTCGGTTCGGGGTCGGGCATTGCTGACCAGGAATGGTCCGGGAACGTCGAACGGCGTACCCATGAAGTCGCCGAGGGCGCTGAGCGACTGCACATTGGTCAAGCCGGCGGGTTCGACAGGCAGCAAATCGGGTGGCAGCGGAGCCAGAGTGCTCTGCCACGTCGACCCGCCGATCTCGATGAGCAGCCCGCCCGTCCCAACCCAGACCTGGATGGCTTCGAGCTGTTCAGGCCGCAGCTGGGCAGTCGTCGCGTTGTCGATGATCAGACAGTCGAAGCTGCCCAGCAATTGCGCTCGCTCGGGCACGGTGGCTGGGTCCAGGGGTGCGGTTCGGGCGCGGCGAATGGGCGGCGGCAGGTCCAGAGCCGCCAGGAAGTCATAGGTCGAAGGGTTGCGAGCGAGGACGCCGCAGAAGTAGTCGCCCAGCGGGACGCGAGTCATGCTGATGTCCTGCTCGGTGATCACGCTCCCCGTAGACGCGGCCACGAGGCGCGCGGTAAGTCGGTTGTTGCTCGCGTTGGGCAGGTTCACCTCCATGCTGAACCCGTGATGGCTCATGCGAGGCAGGACGACTGGCAGGGAAAACGTTGTGGGTACGAAGCTGTACGTGGCGCGTCCGCCAGGCTGCTCGACGACGACTTCGACTCGGGCCTTGAGCTCGCTGCCCTCGTTCACCAGCTGGACATCGAGCGGCACCCAGCCGCCGACTCGGCCGGCGCCGTCGAAGCCAGCCCGCACGTCCATGCGCACTGAGGCCGCTGTGGGCGCGTCCTGAGCGTCCGGTGCGGACGCGGTCGTTTGTACGCCCCCACAAAGGAGGCCCGCGAGCATCAGAAGCCCGGCAACGGCACGCACCCGGTCAGAGACCCATTTCTCCAATTCGAGGCGACGCCCCGGCAGCCTGCCGTTGCCGACCCTAGCGGAGGATGGCCGGGAGTCTAACAAGTTAAAGCCTGACCGGCGCCGGTAGTGGCTCACGCGCACGGGGTGGGTAGTTCGGGAGCAGCCACCCCAGGCAGAGGCTCCAAACTACACAGGGCGTGCACGGCGTCCTCGAATCGCTCGACGGGCACGATTGGGAGTGTCTTCACCCAGCGTCGAGCTTCCTGGTAGTCGTCCTTTGGCACCAGGAAGAGCTGCGCTCCATCTCGTTCGGCGGCGAGAGCCTTCTCCGCCGCGCCGCCGACTGGCCCGATCGAGCCGTCCGCTGCGATCGTGCCGGTGCCCACCACGTAATAGCCCCGAGTCAGATCGCCGTCGGTGATTGCGTCGAGAATGCCGAGCGCGAACATGAACCCAGCCGAGGGTCCGCCCACGTTGTCGGACTCGATGTCGACCGGAAAGGGCATCCGCACGTCGTACAGGTACGTGCTGATCGTGACACCCACGACCGCCCGCCCGGGCTCGGTCGGCGAGTCGGCTGCAGCGAGCACCACATCCCGCGGCTGCCCGTCGCGGAGGATGGACAGGTTGACCCCGTCACCGGGCTTGTGCACTCGGAGGCTGGCGATCAAGGCATTGGTTGTCTCGACGGGCTGCCCGTCAACGGCGACGATCACGTCGGCTACCTCCAGGACGCCCTCGGCTGGCAGCCCGTGAAGGATGCTCTCGACCTGGGCGCCCTGCCCGGTGATGTCGACGGCGTAGCCGGCCGCACGCAGCGCAACCACGGCGGCGACGGGCTTGCTCTCATCGATCAGGCGCTTGTTGGTCTGGTTTAGCTGCTGCTGGGTCGTGCCTGGCGGTCGGACAGCGGCTGCCGGAACGAGCTCTGCCTGGCCGAAGAAGTGGGTTCGGGCGGCTTCGGGCCAGCTTGCTTCCTGCTCGTAGACGGCGGTAAATGCCATCCGGCCCATGGGGCGGCGCTGTTCGTCTGGAACGCGCAGGCGTGAGCCGATGTCATAGGTACCGCCCGGCGTTATCACGAAGTACGGACTGGCAGCCCCCAGCGGCGCTATCACCAGAACACCCACCAGCACGGCGATACTCAGCGCATCCCTCACCATCGAACGCCAAACACACTCATCGTATCCTTCTGAAATATGGCTGTTGGCGAATCTTCGTTTGATGTCGTGTCGCAGTTCGATCGCCAGGAAATGGTGAACGCGATCGATCAGGCCACGAAGGAGATTCATACTCGGTATGACTTGAAGGATTCCGGGTCGACCATCGAGTTCGATGCCGGGACCGTGAAATTGCACAGCGCCAGCGAGATGACCCTCGACGCTGTGCGGGACGTGCTTCTGCAGCGCGCGGTAAAGCGCCAGCTGTCACCGAAGGTTTTCGATTACGGCAAGGTCGAGGAGGCGGCCAGGGGCACCGTGCGGCAGACCGCGCAGCTGCGGCAGGGCCTGAGCCAGGAGCTGGCGAAAGAGATCACCAAGCTCATCCGCGATCGGCTGCCGAAGCTGAAGACGCAGATCCAGGGCGACGCGGTTCGCGTCACTGGCAAGAGCAAGGACGAGCTGCAATCTGCGATCCAGCTCCTGCGCAAAGCCGAAGTGGACCGCAACTGGCCCGTGCCGCTCCAATTCATAAATTACCGCTGAGCTCGCGGCCGCACTACCTCGCATGTCCAGGCAGGGCTCGAAAAGAGCCCTCCCTGGAGGCTCAGGGCGCGCTAGCCTCGAAGCTCCATCGGTACGAGCCCGATTTGCCGTCCGCCTGAATCACCACTGCTTGCAGCTCGTGATGCCCTGGTTTGACGGCGGTCGCGGCACGGCCTATCCAGATCAATTCACTCCGTCGGTCAAGCGTCACGGGCAACGATGCGTCGTCTAGCTGCAGACGGACCTCCGTGAGGGGGCCCTGCCCGTGGCCGTAGGCTTCGATTGTGAGTGGGCCGGCGCTCACCCGGCTGCCGGGCGGAGGCATTGGCTGGACCACCCAGGGAGCAGTTTCCCCATTCTGATTCTGTGAGTTGGCAGACACGGCGCTGCTCCCGGCAGTGGGTGTAGGCGGGGCTACGTACTCCGGTGCGGACGCTCGTGGGGCATTTGCGGGCCGTGACAAGATAGGAAACTCCACAGCGACCCAGCCGCTCCGGAAGGCCCAGACGACACCGACAAGCAGCAACACCGCGAGGAGCGCGGAGCCGGCCAAGACAAAGCGCAAGGGGGACTTCCGTAACATACCCTGACGGTATCGTTAGGACCCACCGGCTTTAGCTCCGCGGTGCTACAGAACGAATACAGTCTTAGCCGACGACTTCACGAAAGAGCGTCCGGTAGGGTGTGCGTGCAATGCAAGCATCCCAGACGCTGTTCGTTGCGGTGCGGCGCGTGGTGGCGCAATCCCGCCGCCTGGGCGGCTGGTTGGTGATCGGCGTGGCGGCGACGGTGGTCGAACTAGGGCTGCTGCGGCTGCTGTACGAGAGCCTCGACTGGTCCTTGCCAGTGGCAACGGCCGTGGCCGCCGAAGTCCTCATCCTCGCCAAGTTCCTGGCAGCTGACCACTGGGTCTTCGGTCATGCTCGGCCGGCCCTGCGCCGGCTCCTGCGCTACCACGGGGCTTCTGTTGGCGCGCTGGTCGTCTATTGGCTGGTCATCAACGCTCTAGCTGAGGTACTGGGTCTGCCATACGTGGCCGGGTTCGTGGTGGGCACGGGTGCTGCCTTCACCTGGAGCCTGGTCACCAATTTTCTCTGGGTCTGGGCTCAGCCAAGGCGGGATACTCCAGGGACGGACCCATGATCCATTCGCACCCGCAGACGCAAAGCGAGACCCAGGCGACCTCCAGCGAGCGAAGGTTGGTCCTGGTGCTGGTGATGACTGGCCTGTACATGCTGGCCGAAGTCGTGGGTGGTCTGCTCACCGGCTCCCTGGCCCTTCTGGCCGACAGCGGCCATCTGCTCGGGGATGTGCTCGGGTTGGCCATGGCCGTGGCGGCCATCCGCTTCGCGCGCCGACCGGCCACGGCCGACAAGACGTACGGCTTCTACCGCGCCGAAATCCTGGCGGCGCTCATCAACAGCCTGGCGCTCCTGGCGGTCTCTGTCTGGATCCTGTATGCCGCCTGGCAGCGGCTGAATCAACCGCCCGTAGTTGTCGATGCGCTGCCGATGCTGGTCGTGGCATGCGGCGGCCTCGTTGTCACCCTGGCAGGAGTAGCGCTGCTTCGAGGCGGTGCGCAACAGAGCCTGAATGTGCGCGGGGCGTTCCTCGAAGTCGTCGGCGACCTGCTGGGGTCTCTCGGTACGATCCTGGCCGCGCTTGCGATCCTGACGAGCGGCTGGACCGCCGCCGACGCGATCATTTCCGGCTTGATTGGCGTGTTCATCGTGCCGCGCGCCTGGGGACTCCTGCGCAGTGTCGTCGACGTGCTGCTCGAATCAACCCCAGAACATCTCAACATGCCGCAGATCGAAGCGGCGATGCGCGCCGTCGCCGGCGTGGAATCGGTCCACGACCTGCACATCTGGACGATCACCAGCGGGTTCGATGCCATGAGCGGACACGTGCGCTCGAACGGCCGCGCCTCAGACGATGTCTTGCACGATCTGAGGCACATGCTGCGCGATCGATTCCGCATCGAGCACCTTACCCTCCAGGTGGAAGCGGCGGATCATGCCGACGACGGCGCGTGCTGTATCACCGACCCTCGCTGCTTCGTCCCCAGGACCGTCCGCATGCCGCCAACACACGCCTGAGCCTGTACCCGGTCTACAGCCGCCGCCACTGGCGGCCGTCGCGCTCGATGAACGCATCCGCCCAGTTCGGGCCCCACGTCCCGGCCGGGTAGAAGTGCACGTTGTTGGGTCGCTGGCTCCAGCCTTCCTGAATGTCCTCGGCCCACTTCCAGGCCTGCTCTACCTCATCCGCGCGGGTGAACAGGGTCCGGTCGCCGAGCATCGCGTCCAGCAGCAAGCGTTCGTAGGCGTCGGTCGCCATGGCGTTGGGTCCAAATGACGAGCCGTACAGGAAATTCATGTCGACTTCCTGGAGCTGCATCGTTGGACCAGGCACCTTGGCGCCGAAGCGCAGACTGATGCCCTCGTCTGGCTGGATGCGCATCGCCAGCACGTTCGGATCGAGCCGCTCTTCACCTGGGAAAAACATCTGCGGCGCGCGTTTGAACTGGATGGCGATCTCGGTGGCGCGGGTCGGCAGTCGCTTGCCGTGGCGCAAGTAGAAGGGCGTGCCTGCCCAGCGCCAGTTGTCGATCTGCAGGCGCATGACCACGAACGTTTCGGTCCACGAATCGGGCGCGACCTTCTCTTCGCCGCGGTAACTGGACACGGCCTCACCCGCCACTTTGCCAGAGGTGTACTGGCCACGCAGCGTGTACTCGCCGACCTGCTCCGGTGGGATGCGTCTCAGGGCCTTGAGCACCTTGAGCTTTTCGTCGCGCACCGGCTCGGCTTCGAAGACCACTGGTGGCTCCATAGCTACGATGGACAGCAACTGCAGCATGTGGTTCTCGAGCACGTCGCGGAATGCGCCGATCTCGTCGTAGTAGCCGCCGCGCCGTTCAACTCCCACCGTCTCGGCAACGGTCAGCTGCACGTGGTCGACGAAGTTGCGATTCCAGATCGGTTCGAAGATGCCGTTGGCCAGGCGGAACGCCAGCAGGTTCTGGACCGTCTCTTTGCCCAGATAGTGGTCGATTCGGTACACCTGACGTTCCTGGAACACCTGCTGGAGCGACCTGTTCAGCTCGAGGGCTGTCTTGAGGTCTACTCCGAACGGTTTTTCGATCACCAGTCGGACGAAGGCCTGCTCGTTGCGCCGCTGGTTCAGATTGGCGTCGCCTAGCTGGGCGCTGATGACCTTGAAGAGCTCTGGCGGTGTGGCCAGGTAGAAGATGCGGTTGCCCTGCGTGCCGTGGGCGGTGTCGATCTTTTCCAGCCGCTCCGCCAGTGTCTGGTAGCTGGTAGGTTCATCGAACTGGCCAGGTGTGTAATGCAGGCAGGAGCTGAACTCCTGCCAGGCCGGCTCGGAAACGACGCCGCCGGCGCTATAGTGCTCGAGCCCTTCACGCGCGGTGCGTCGGAAGTCTTCGTTGCTGAGCTGAGAGCGAGAGAAGCCCAGCACTGCAAAGTGCTTCGAAAGCAGACCACTCTGGAATAGATCGAACAGAGCCGGGATGAGCTTGCGGTGGGTCAGATCGCCTGAGGCACCGAAGATGACGATGACGCACGGCGGAGCAGGCCGCTGCTGGGGCGGGACGACCAACTCGCCGTCGCGGGCGGCGACCGAAACGTCAAGTGCCACGGCTGTTCTCTGACGGTGCCGAGCGTACGCCGGCGTCCTGCCCGCCGACGCGCACGGCGTGGCCGCCGAACTCGTTTCGGAGCGCCGCCAGCACTCGCCAGGAGAACGAATTCGCGTCGCGGGAGTAGAAGCGGCTGAAGAGTGACAGGGTGATGATCGGCGCTGGAACGTCTTCTTCCATAGCCGCTTCGACGGTCCAGCGGCCCTCGCCCGAATCGGCAACGTAGCCTTCGAGCTGCTCGAGTTTCGGGTCTTTCTCGAAGGCGTTCACGGCCAGGTCCAGCAGCCACGAGCGGACGACACTGCCGTGCTGCCAGATCTTGCCTACCTGTTCCAGGTCGAGCGGGTACTGGGACTTTTCGAGGATCTCAAACCCCTCGGCGTAGGCTTGCATCATGCCGTACTCGATGCCGTTGTGAACCATCTTGACGAAGTGGCCGGCCCCGTTGGGACCGAGCAATCCGTAGCCGTCCTCTGGCGCAAGCGTCTTGATGACCGGCTCTACGCGGGCGAACGCTTCGGGTGAGCCGCCGGCCATGATCGAGTAGCCGACGGTAAGACCCCAGATGCCACCGCTCGTGCCACAGTCGACGAAGTCGAACCCGCGTGCCTTTACCCGCTCGGCACGTGCCATGGTGTCTTTCCACCTCGAGTTCGCGCCGTCGATGAACAGATCGCCCGGCTCGCACAAGTCGATCAGCTGGTTCAGGTACTCGTCCGTGACGCCGCCGGCGGGCAGCATGAGCCAGATGTGGCGAGGTGCGCGAAGTTTCTGCACCAGGTCCTGCAGGGAGCTCGCACCGACGGCTCCATTGCGAGCTGCCTCCTGAACTGGACCGGGGCTACGGTTGAAAGCCACGACCTCGTGGCCGCCACGCGCGAGGCGGTGAACCATGTTGCCGCCCATGCGACCAAGCCCGACGAAGCCAAGCTGCATATCAATCAAAACTCCTACGTCGAACAGTCTGCCATTAAAGCGAGCCCAAAATGCTCGTAGGCGTGCTCGCAGGGAGGACCGTCACTCAGGCGGAGGCTGAGGTCGTTCAGGTCCATGATGGCTGAGGTGACGGTGATGCACCACTCTTCGGGCGGATCTTCGGGGTTCTCGTGGCGGCAGATGCCGTCGGGGTAGTCGGCGTGATCGCGCAAGGCGCCTTCGAGATCCCCGACGCTGATCAGCGTCCGGGCGCCGAGCATGGCGCGCATCCGCGTCTGGCGCCAGTACGTATGCGGACGCCGCTCGCTGACCGGTTCGGTTATCCCCAACTTGCCCGGTTCGAAGAAGTGATTCGTGTGCACGAGTGTGCCGACCTCCGGCGCCAGCTCACGCACACTGTCCGGTGCCGATTCAATATCCACCGCCTGGTCCGGGGTCTGAGCCAAAAGAAAATTCGCCGAGCACGCGCGCTTTCCCGCTGCGATGAGATCCGCAGCCTCGCGAAGAGAGCGCCGGCGGAGGATTTCATAACACCGCACGTGAAACGGCAGCTCCAGGCGCGACCAATCGTCAGCGCTTGACAGCAAGCCGTTGATGGTCAGGCCGAGTCCGACCGAATTGAGCCCGATCTTCGTCCCGACGATGCCGGCTTCGGTGAAACCGAGTGTTTCCAATCCGTTGGGTTCGAGCGTGTGCAGCACAGCACCCCGCACCCGCGGAATCCAGTCCCAGTTCTGGCCGAGCAAGAGATGTCCGTTGGCTGAGGCGTGTGGGAGCACGGCGAAGGAGGTGCATCCGTCCGGCCCGCCCACGCCGCACACCCCGTACTGGTAGTACAGCAGCTCATAGCGGAGGTTCAGCACCAGCAGGTCGATCAGGGAATGGCCTGAGCCAGCGGCCATACCCTGCAGTGCTGCGAAATAGGGCGTTCCGTCCAACAGCCGCTGATAGCGCGCGGCGCGGGCGCGGGCTTCCTCAGGCGCCAGCTGGCCTTCGCGCTGGAAGCGGTCGTAGTACACCTCCAGGTTGTGGCCGATCTGCTGGCGAAGGGCGACACCATGCTGGCGGCCCTGGTCGAACGGGTCGCCGGCGAGGCGGACGACAGGCAGGCTCACGCGTACGCGGTCTATGTTAGAGGTCGCGCAGCACCTCGGCGGGCCACAGTCCCCGCAGACGCAGACTGCTCAGCAGCGCGGCGCCGGCCACGCCGGCCAGGGCCAGCAGCAGCAGCGCACCCAGCCCGCTCAGTGGCACGCTCAACACCGGCAGGGGCACAGAAAAGATGCCAGGCAAAAATCCGTTGTACTGCCAGGCGAGGAGGACGCCTATGACAAAACCGCCCGCCAAGCCGCCGGCCACCAGGACGCCACCTTCCAGGAGCAGCGTGATGATCACCTGACGGAGCGTCGCGCCGAGCGCCTGCAGCGTGCCCAGCTCGCGCGCTCGCTCGACGATTGCGCCAAGCAGGAACACGCCGAAGCCCAGCGCTATGACGAGTGCCGCGTACAGTCGGTCCAGGAGCACCAGCCCGGCCAGATTGACGCCGACGAGGCTGGACTGGTCCTGGCTGACGGCCTGGTCGGCCGTCTGGATCCGGGTGGCCTGCCCATTGAGCTGCCGCCCGATCGCACTGGCCACCTGCGCATTCATCTGTGGCGTCCCGTCTGTTCTCAGAAGGAAGAAAGCAGGGTTCGGATTCGCGTTGGCACTGGTCAGAAGGGTGCTGTTGACCACCAGGTCCGAGTTCTGCGCGCTGGTAGGAAACAGCGAGAAGACGCCAACTACCTGCAGCCGCGCGTCCGTGAAGCCGCCCCCGATTTTCGGGATACGCATGGCCACCGTGTCGCCCGAGAGAATAGTGTAGGAAGCGGCCAGCTCACTGCTGACGAGCAGGCCATCGGGCGTGTTGCGCAGTCGGTCCATCACGGCCTGAGCGCTATCGCCGACGAAGAAGCTGTCTGCAATCGTCGTAGCAGCGGTCAGGCTCGGGACGTCAACTCCATAGACGGTTTGCGTCTGAGAGCCGACGAGGGCGTCGCTGGTCACGAACACGGGCGCGACGGCCTGTACGCCAGGCACCTGGAGCGTATTCGCGAAGCCAGCCGGCTGCGCTTCGGTCAAAGGCGGCGTGACGCGCACGTCGGCCCCCACCGCGTACCGAGCGTCCGCTCCGCGGCTGGCTTCAAACGTGGCTCCGAAGATGGTGCTGGCGACGCCAAAGCTCACCGCCAGGGCCAGCAGCAGCGCGGCGGACGCGCTGCGGTCTGGCCGACGGTGCAGCGAGCGACGCACCAACCCGGTAAGACCGCCCTGCCAGCGCCCAGGATGCCGACGCAGCAACCAGTTCGCCGCGCGCAGGAACAGCAGCGCCGCACCCAGCCAGAACAGCAGTGGGCCGACGAACGCATACACGCCTAAGGAGACGGCTGCCGTCTCACCACTGCCGGCGGTGCCTGCTTTGGTGTTGTACGTGCTGCTGAACCAGAGTGCGACAGCGGCAGCCACGAGAAGCGCCAGGTCGACGGGCAGCCGAAGCCAGATCGGCCGCTCGGTAGCTCGGATGCTGCGCCGCACTTCGCCGATTTCAGCAGTGAGCAGCCGGCGCGCGGGCAAGAACGCTCCGGCACTCCCGAGCAGCAGTCCAAACACGAGTGCAATCAGAGCCGTAGGGATCAGGTCGGCAGCCTGCCGCCAGGAGGTCATCCCGAAAAACGCCATGGCACCCAGCCCGCCGAGGATGACACCACCGACGGATCCGACGCCGGCGGTGAGCACGGCCGTCCAGGCGACGATCGCGACCAGGCGGGCCGGACTCACGCCGCGCGCCCGCAGGAGCGCTAGCTCACGTCGCTGTGCCTCCATGGCCAGTGCAGCGGCGCCCTGGGCCAAGACCGCGGCGAGCAGAATTCCAGGCAGCCCGAGAAAGACGAAGAGCAGCCGAGCCGAGACGACGTCGCGCTGAGCGCTGGTCACGGCAGCCGAGACGTGGTCGGTGATCTTGACCTGTCCGGACACCTGGCGCTCCAGGGTCCGGCTGAGACTGGCTACCTGAGTGGCGGCCGCGCCAGGATCCGATGGCAGGCGCGTCCGGTCGATCCGCAGGTCCACGTGCCGGTCAACTCTGGCCGCCGGCAGCGGGGTGCCGACTCCGCCAGTGGTCGCCTGGTCAGCCGCCTGGACATCAGCGCTCAAGTCGCGGCTGAAGCGACTGTAGTCCATAACCACCACCGCCGAGGTGACCGCGTAGCTGCCTTCGGGAACGGCTATCGGGCCGGCGAAGAGTGCTTCGGACTGGTCCGTATTGACCGTCCCGCTCAGGGTCACCGGGTAGGGTGCGTTTCGGCCGCGGATGGTCAGCGCGAACGGGTCGCCCAATCGCAGGCCGAGTCGGGTCGCAAGCTGCTCGCTGATCATGACACCCTTCGGGTCGAAGGTGCCTGTCGTCAGCGTCAGCACAGGAAACGTCGAGAGGTACTCTGTTTGCAGGGCGAACAGGCGCACTGGTGCGATGTCGGCCGCGCTCGAAGTGGTAGTTGGCGCGGCGCCAGCCTGCACCGAGACGACCGGCAGCGCGGCGAGTATGCCGGGCTGGCTCTGGAGCTGGCCTGCAAATGCCGCCGGATCGCCTTGCGGATCGATCGCGCGGGCCTGGAAGTCGATCAAAACGGGCGCGAGGGCACGTTGGGTCATCTCGCCGGCCGACCTGTCGACGAAGAACAGCGTGCCACTCAACAGAGCCACGGCCAGCGCGACGCCCAGCGCGTACGCAGCGTTCCGCATGCCCGCGCGCTTGAATGCGCGCAGCGCATAGCCGAGGCCGCTCATCGTGAGCCTCCGTGCTGCGGGAGCGGCACGGGGGCACCCGGTCGGTCGTGTGGTGGTCGGGCTTCCTGCCCGTCGCGGAGGTACAGCACGCGGTCGCACGCGCGCGCAACGTGCGCATCGTGCGTGACGACGACCAGGGCCAACCCCTGGCTGCGGGCGAGGTCCGTCAGGAGATGCACGGCGCGGTCGGCGGCTTCACTGTCCAGACTCCCGGTCGGCTCATCGGCCAGCACGACCCGCGGGCCGTTGGCCAGCGCGCGTGCGATGGCTACCCGTTGACGCTGGCCACCGCTGAGTTGATCCGGCAGTTTCTCGGCTGCATCGACCAGGTCCACGGCTGCCAGGAGCTCCTGCGCGCGAGGTCGCCATTCGGCCTCGGTGCGCCCGTCGAGGATCAGCGGCAGAGCCACGTTCTCGGCTGCCGTCAGGGTGGCCACCAGGTTGTGAGCCTGAAAGATGAAGCCGATCTCGCGGCGCCGCAGCAGCGCCAGGCTGGGGCCGTCCAGCGTGTCCAGTGAGCGACCGCCCAGAGTCAGACTACCCGACGTCGGGCGATCGAGTGCCCCCAGCAAGTTCAGCAGCGTCGACTTACCGCAGCCACTCGGTCCGACCACCGCCAGGCTTTCACCGGCGCTGACTGCCAGGCTCACTCCGCGCAAGGCAGCGACGCCGCCAGGATAGGTCTTGGTTAGATCGGTCGCCTCGAGGACGGCCGTTCCGGTCTGGGTGACGCTCAGATCGGCCTGTGGTCCCCGTGCGAGGCCCAGTCCATCCGAAGCAGGCAGCTCAGTCATCGGCTCGAGCAGCCCGTTCAACATCCGCAGGCGTCGGTCCGCGCCAGCCGCGACGCTTGGGCTGTGGGTCACGAGAACGACCGCCAGTCCACGCTCGCGGTTCAGATCGGCCAGCAGCCCGAGCACCTGTTCTGCCGTCTCCGAGTCCAGCTCGCCAGTCAGCTCGTCGGCGAGCAGCAACGGGGGATCGTTGGCCAGCGCCACAGCCAGAGCAGCCCGCTGCTGCTCGCCACCTGATAGGCGGGCCGGGGTGTGCTCCAGGCGATCGCCCAGACCGACTCGCTGCAGGAGCGCGACGGCTCGTGAGCGGCGGCCATCGGGCAGCGCAATAGCCAGCTCGACGTTCTCGACGGCACTCAGGAAGGGGATCAGATTGTCGCGCTGGAACACCAGTCCCAGACCGAGCCGGAGTGCCTTGGCTCGCTCCTCCGCGGGCATCTCGGCAAGCGGACGACCGCCAAGCAGGACTCGGCCGGCGGTCGGGACGCTCAGCCCGGCCGCGAGCGCCAGCAGCGTGCTCTTGCCCGAGCCAGACGGGCCGACGATCGCCACGCGCTCCCCGCGGCCGACGGTAAGCCATGCGCCGCGTAGAGCCACGGTTTCGATGCCATCCTCGGCGTAGATCTTGAAGACGTCACGCAGCTCGACGAGCGCATCCTGCGTGTGGGTCGCCGGGCTCGGAACGCTCTCGGGCCGGCCTGCGAGCACCGGGCTAGAACCGTTGAGACGACGCTCGGGCGCAGGCACGCTCATGGGAGCCAGCGGTAGGCATTGGCGAAATCGTCGGCGCCGGCGGGATCGTAGTTCGGGGTTGGGCTGGAATACGTGAACACGGCGAGCTTTCCTGCCGGCCCCGGTATGTAGTAGCGGTTAGCCGAGCTCGGCACCTGCTTACCCGTGACCGGGCTCGGGCCTGCCTGCCAGGTGTACGCAACCATCGCCCCGCTCGCGCCGGCGACCGTGTAGGTCTTCGGGCCGGCTGATTTGTAGCCGGGGCTCGCCGCAGTAAGCTGGGGCACGTCAGCCGTGGCGTACTCCAGTGGCGCCTGAGTCGTCGAGACGATGGCGACGCTGATGAACTCATCGCGTCCGGTGAACCGGACCACTTCGCCTGCTGGCGACGATGTACCCCAGCTGCGCGGATGGTCGAGTCGGAAGTGGTTGGTGGCGTCCGAATAAGTGACGGTCGGCTCATCTCCGTTGACCGCTTCGCCAACGGCGCCTGGGGCTTCCGCGACCCCAGCGGTTGCCGCGGCCGCGGCCGGTGGGCGCGAGGCAGTGGTGGTGGCGGGGGCACTGCAGCCGGCGAGTCCCAGGGCAACACCAGCTGCCAGAAGCCAGACGCCACTCCGAAGGGTGAGGCGCGATACACGTTGCATAGGAATGTGGAGCCTTTCTCAGATCGAGCCAATTCACCCGAGCACGTGAGCGCGTGGGCTACCCGGTGCGTCGATCTTCGGTCAGCAACATGAAATGAACATGAAGAGTGATGTTTCAGCCCTGCCGCCGGAGCAATGGCGTGGCCAGATGCCACTTCGTCGCGTGCTGGTACGCGTGTCCGACGCGTAGCAGCAGGCGCTCCTGCCACCATGCGCCGATCAGCTGGACCCCGATGGGTAGCCCTTCAGTCGACAGGCCGCAGGGCACGCTCAGCACCGGTACACCCAGCAGGCTGAAGCCATACGTGAACGCGCCGATCAGCCTGGTTGTCTCCACACCGTCTGCCTCGGCAATGGTTGGCGCAGGCACAGGGCACGTCGGCGCTAGCAACAGCGCGTAGCCTTCGAAGATACGCTCGTAGCGGCGTCGCCAGACTCGTTGCCTCTCGCGAGCAGCGGCATACTGCACGCCGGTGATTTCGGCGCCCGCACGCAGCCGAGCGAGGACGTCGGCGCCGAACATTTCGGGCTGCTCGTGGAGCCGCTGCTGATGAAACGCGACGGCTTCGGCCATCATCATCTCGCGCATGCAATCTCCGAGATCGTCCACGTCACTGCCGTCCAGCTCCTCGACGTGGGCTCCGAGGTCGGACAGCGTCTCAGACGCGCGTTCGACGGCTCCCCACACGTCGGGTCGGGCGAGTTTGCGGAAGTTCCCCGCCAGGAGGCCGATCTTCAGCCCCGCCACGCCAGGGTCCGTCTCCAAGAGCGCCGTAATCCTCGCTGGGCGTGTGCTCGGAAGCGCTGTCGCCAGCATCGAAGCCGGACAGCTCGCGCAGCACCCAACCGAGGTCTTCGACGGAATACGCCAGCGGAGCGGCCACGTCGAACGTCCAGCTCATGGGTGCCAGACCGCGCCGGCTGACGCGACCGAACGTCGGTCTGAGTCCAGATACTCCGTTCAGCGCTGCCGGAATCCGCACCGACCCGCCGGTATCGCTGCCCATTGCAATTGGCACCATGCGCGCTGCGACGGCTGCTCCGGACCCTCCGCTGGAGCCTCCGGGGATGCGGTTGAGATCCCACGGGTTATGACAGGCCCCGAAGAACGGGTTCTGGGTCGTGCCGCCGATCGCCCACTCGTGCATGTTGAGCTTGCCGACCAGGATCCCACCGGCGCGCCGCAATCGCGCCGCCACTTCTGAATCACCGGTGGCAATGTTGCCGGCCCACATCTGGCTGCCGGCGGTGGTCGGCAAGCCAGCGGCGTCGAAGTTGTCCTTGAGCGCAAACGGTACACCCGCCAGGTTGCCAGCGTTCTCGCCCCGCCCGATCGCACGCTCCACCGCACTGGCCTGGTCGCGGGCTTGTTCGGCACTGATGGTGATAAACGCGTTGACGCTCGGCTCCAGGTCACGGATGCGTGCCAGGCACGTTTCGACGAGCTCGAGCGGAGAAACCTGACGTGCGCGCACCGCGCCCACAATGGCCGCCACACCCCCGTCCAGGACGTCGTTCACGCGCACCTGCTGGGTCTCATTTTGATGCAATTCCCGTCCTCTGGAACACGCGGTCAAGCTCGGCCAGGTGGCCGAGCGCGCGGCTGGGATTGACGATAGTCAATTTGGTAACCAGCGCGTTGACAACTGAGATTGGCGCCGTGATCGAATTGGTGAGCTCGGCGGCATCCGTCGGCGCAAGCAGGTGACCCGGGCGTGGGCCCATGCTGCTGCCGAGAGAGTCATGGCTGCTGCGCTTCAACCACGCAGCCGGTGCGTAACTCTTCGGCTGCCTGGGCGAACAACGCGGGCTCGAGATGATGATGCTGACGCGGTCAGGCATGTTCCGACAGGTCGCGGTAGCCCTGGCCGCGTGGGCCGATGTCGCTGGTGTCGGCGATGCGCTGGTCGCGATCAACGGTGCAGATGATTCGCAAGCCGCCGACCCGCGCAGCGCGCCGAGCCACAGCATCCGAGAGAGGCTTCGTGGGAGGCTCCGAACGGACCTCGGCGACTTGCGAGAGGCGAGCCACAACGCGTCCCTGGACGTCGCGCGGGAGTCGGTCCAGATAGCGATCTGCAGATCGACGAGTCGAACATCGAACCTCACAGCTCCAAGCGGCGTCGCACGTCCTCGAGGGGCACGAAGTCGCCGCGGCGGATCTCGGCTTCGCCGGCCTCAACTCGCGCGAGCTGGTCATCGGTCAGGGGTTCGTCTTCATCAGCACTGAGCCACTGGGCGTACTCGATCAGCTCGCCGACGGCGTCCTCGTTGAGCTCTTCGACCAGGTGCAAGAGCTGATCCGTCCCGCAAAACTACGCCGCCCACCCCGACCCAAGCCCATACTTGCCAGTAGCAAGGTTGAAGCGTACAGTGTGTACAGTCTGTACGGAATTAGAATGCCGTTCGGGCCGCGAATCCTCCCCGCCTCCACCTACCAAAACGGACCCCGCAGCCCAATCTTGGAAACACCTACCCGAAAGCCCCTTCTCCACTCTGTGAACCTGACCAAGGCGCGTGAACTCAGCCCGTTGTTCAACGAGGCGGTTGTAGACGAGCAGCCTGTGGTGATCACTCGTGGCACTCGCCAGCGTGCCGTACTCGCCTCCCAGGGCTCAATCGAACGTATGCTTGCGCCCTACCGGGTACATGTGGACGTGCTGCCTGAGGCAGACGGCGGCTTCACACTGTGGGTCCTTGAGTTGGACATCGGAGGTACGGGACCAACACTCGAGGCGGCACGTGTCGAGTTGCTGTCAGCTGTGCGCTCATACGTCCGGGACTATCACGAGCAGTTCAGCTTCTACCGCCACCTGCCCGACATGGCCGCCAGGGAGCCGTACGTGTTTCGCCTCAGCTTGGCCCAAGACAATGCCGAACTGGTTGATCTGCTGTTCTCGGAAACAGCTAACACGCCGGCTCCGAAATATCGACCGCGCGCCCGCGCTCGATAAGGGCGGATGCGGCCGACCTGGGGGCAACTTCGCCAGTTCGGCATCACTCAGGGCTATCAAGAACGACGAACCGACCACGATCGCTACATCAAGGTGGTCGGGGAGCGAGATACCTCGGGAACGATGATCTCGCACGGGGTGGACGGCGAAACGATCCCGACGCAAATGTGGAGAAAGGTCTGGAAGCGGCAGCTCAAGCTCGTCAGCGAGGAAGAGTTCTGGAGGGGACTTGCTGGAGAAGCCGTCCGATACGACATACCGCCAGCGCCAGAACCGTCCGTGCCGTTGCCGGCCTACCTTGAGCGTTTCCTACGCGAGACGCTGCATTGGTCGCCCGAACACATCGAGGCGATGGGCTTGGATGAAGCGCAGGACCTACTGAATGCATATTACGCACGCCAGCTACATTCGCCTCTCGATTGAACCGGCGTCAGACTGGCACGTGGCTGGCGGGCCGAGCTGTCGGTCGGCCGTGCCTGGAGTTAGCGGTCGGTCGTGACGAAGCCACCCTGGCAGTTCGGCATAGTTGACTAATTCGATCTCCTATGTGCGACAATGCGGGGTCAGGGCCCGGCTCGGCGGGCTACGAGTTCCTCGGTGGAGAAAGCATGCCACGCGCCCGCTTCGGTCGTCTGTTCTCGTTGATCCTGGTCGCGATGACCGTCGCCCTCAGTGCCTGCGGGCCGAGCGGTGCGGGCGCTCCGTCCGCCGCCGGGGGTGGCGAGCTGCGAGTGGCTATCGCCGGGCCGTTCTCGGGTGACGCGGCTCAGTACGGCCAGGACTTCCTGCGCGGCGCCACCCTCGCCGCAGATGCCCTCAACGCTGCCGGTGGCGTCGGCGGTAAGCGCATCACGTTGCAGCAGTTCGACGACCGCAACGATACCACCGAAGCAGCCAACGTGGCCCAGAAGATCGCCTCCGACTCGACCATCGTCGCCAGCATGGGCCACTTCACCAGCAGCACGGTCTACGCCAGCATGCCGATCTATAAGGCCAATCAGATCCCGCTCGTGGTCATCTCTGCTTCCGACCCCAAAATCACCCAGCAGAACAACGAATGGGTGTTCCGCGTCTCGCCCACCAACAACCTCGGCGCCGAAGCCATGGCCGATTTGATCGTCAAGCAACTTGGCCTGAAGACGCTTGCCAGCTTCTACCTCAACACCGATTATGGTAAGAGCGAGCACGGCTACTGGATGGATCAGGTCGCCAAAGATGGTGGAACCGCAGTGCTGGAAGAGGGCTACCAACCCGACGCCAAGGACTTCACCTCCTCGATCATCAAGCTCAAGAGCTCAGGCGCCGACGGGGTGTATCTCAGCAGCTATTACAACGACGCCGCATTGCTGATCAAGCAGGCCAAGGCGGCCGGCGTGGACCAGAAGTGGTTCGTTTCGGGCGCGGTCATCTCGCCCCAGTTTCCCGAGGTCGGCGGGAGCGCCGTAGAGGGCGTGCTCACCGACCGCATCGCGCAGGGGCCAGCCTGGGACGAGCTGGCCGCCACCTACAAGCAGAAGTACAACCAGGATGCCAGTCCATTTGTCATCTACGCCTACAGCGCCATGCAGTCCATCGGCGAGGCGGCCAGGAGCGGGTCCACCCGCCAGGGCCTGCGCGACAGCCTCACCAGAATGAAAGACTTTCAAACTCCGCTGGGCGCCATCAGCTTCGACGCCAATCGCCAGGTCGTCTACTCGCACTTCGATTATCTGGTCGTACGCGGCGGCACGTTCCAGGCCTGGCAGCCATAAGACACCGGCCAGGTGCTGATCGATCAAGTTGTCGGCGGTCTCGCCATTGGCGGGGTCTACGCTCTGGTGGCGCTCGGCTTCGCGCTCATCTTCGGCGTCCTGCGGGTAGCCCAGTTCGCCCACGGCGAGCTGTACATGTTGAGCGCCTTTCTGGTGCTGGCGGTGCTGCCCGCGCTGCCATCAGCCGGCGCGCTCCAGTTCGCGCTGGTCGTCGGCCTGGGGCTGCTCATCGGGGCTGGACTGGGGCTGCTCGTCGATCGAGGCATTTTCCAGCCGCTGAGTACTGCGCCCCACGTGGCCTCGATCATCAGCGCTGTCGGATTGTCTATCGCGCTGCAGTACCTGGCGGCTTTCGTCTGGGGTTCGGAGCTGCACCCGTTCGGCCTGGCCTGGCAGCCTGGCAATCTGAATCTCGGTCCCGCCAGCGTGCCTTGGCTCAAGATCATCATCATTTTGAGTGCCGTGGCGCTCCTTGGCCTGCTGCAGCTACTGATGCTCGGCTCGCGGCTGGGCCGAGCCATCCGGGCGACCGCTATCGACCCCGAGACGGCGCGATTGATGGGCATCGACACGCGCCGCACGACCGCCCTCGCCTTCGCCGCCGGCTCAGCATTGGCCGGGGCGGCTGGTGTCCTGGTGGCCGCCTTGTATGGTGTCACGTACTCGACGATGGGTCAGCCAGCGTTGCTCAAGGGCTACACGGCCACCATCGTGGGGGGTGTCGGCAACCTGCCGGGCGCGGTCCTGGGCGGGTTGCTCATCGGCGTGTTCGAAGTGCTCCTGTCGAGCGTCATCTCGCAAACCTGGGTTGACGCGGTGGTCTACGCGCTGTTGTTCGTGATGCTCGCCGTGCGTCCTCAGGGTCTGCTGGGGCGGGCGGTCGCCGAAAAGCTGTGAGTCGCGGCGCTATTGTCAGGGCGGCGGTGTTGGGTGTGGCCGTCGTCTTTCCGCTGGTCGTTCAGGACGCGTACCTCCACCGCCTGGCCGCCGTTGCCGCGCTGCAGGCCATCCTGGCGGTCAGCCTCAATCTCGTCCTTGGCTACGGTGGACTGATCGCCCTGGGTCAGATGGGCTTTTATGCGATCGGCGCCTACGTGACCGCACTTCTCGCGATCCACCTCGGCGCACCTTTCGCGCTGACGCTGCTCGTGGCGGGTGCCACGCCTGCTCTCGCGGCGTGGCTGATCGCCCGTCCGATCCTGCGCTTGCGCGGCCATTATTTCGCCATGGCCATGGTGGCCTTCAGCGAGGTGGTTCGGCTGGTGGCCTACAACTGGGACAGCGTGACGCGTGGCGCGAGCGGGTTGCCAGGCATCCCGCGTCCGACGTTGTTCGGTTGGACGGCGCTGAGCAATCGGGACAATTACTATCTGGCGCTGGTATTGTTGGTCCTGGCCCTGGTGGCTGTCCAGCGCTTCGTACGATCCCCGCTCGGTTTCAGCCTTGTGGCAGCACGTGACGACGACAGTGCCGCGGCCAGTGTCGGCATCGACGTGGCGCGAGTGCGCACGCGGGCCCTGGCGCTGTCGGCGTTCATGGCCGGGGCGGCTGGCGCGTTCTACGCCCACTACACCACCTTCGTCAGTGTCGAACCCTTTCTGTTCAGCCACATGATCGAGGTGCTAGCTATGGTGGCGATCGGCGGCATCGGCACGTTCGCGGGCCCGGTCGTCGGTGCGCTGCTGCTGACGGTCTTACCTGAAGCTCTTCGCGAGCTGGCCGCTTTTCGCATGGTGCTGTACGGCATCTTGCTCATCGTCGTGATCGGCTTCCGTCCTCAGGGGCTCGTGGGCGGCTGGCCGACGACGCTGCGCGGTGCTCTCCCCTTCACGCGCTCTGACAGAGGAGGACGTGCCAGTGTCCGATCCGGCGCTGCTATCGGTTCAACACCTGAGTAAGGCCTTTGCTGGCGTGCGCGCTGTGCAGGACTTCAACCTCACTATCCAACCTGGTGACACGGTCGGCCTCATCGGACCGAACGGGGCTGGCAAGAGCACGATCATCAACCTCCTGTCCGGTTTCCACCAGTCCGACAGCGGCGACGTGTTCTTGCGCGGGTCCAGGATCACTGGACGCGACCCGGCCAGCATCGCTCGCCTCGGAATGGTACGTACGTTCCAGCACATTCGGTTGTTCCCGACCCTGACCGTACGTCAGAACATTGAGGCCGCGGCTCAGTCTCGCTCCGCGGTGTCCTTGATCGACGCGCTCCTGCGGACACCCCGCTACAGCAACGCCATGGTTGCCATGAAGCGCGATGCTGACACACTGCTTCGCCTGTTCGAGGTCGCCGACGTCGAGGACCAGCTGGCCGGGACGCTGCCCTACGGACACCAGCGGCGGGTCGAGATCGTGCGAGCCCTGGCCACCCAACCATCGCTGCTCCTGCTCGACGAGCCAGCCGCCGGAATGAATGACGTCGAGGCAGCCGCTCTGGCCGACTTCCTGGCTAACGTTGCGGCTGCCCGCGGGTTGGCCATTGTGCTGGTCGAGCACCACCTGGACGTGGTGATGCGACTCTGCCGTTGGGTCGTCGTCCTCGATCACGGCTCCACGCTGGCAGCGGGTACGCCTGCCGAAGTAGTGCGTCATCCAGATGTCGTGCGCGCTTACCTGGGCGAAGCCGTGTGAGTGCGGTCCTGTCGGTCCAGGATCTCGAGGTTACGTACGGACCAGTGCGGGCGGTCAACGGCGTCTCGTTCGAGGTCCAGCCTGGTGAGCTGGTAGCGTTGATCGGTCCAAACGGTGCTGGCAAGAGCAGCACGCTGCGGGCCATTGCCCGGCTGGTCCCGTCAGCCGGTGGGGACGTACGTCTGTTTGGCGAATCTGTTCGCCACGCCCCAGCCCACGTTCTGCCGCGTCGCGGACTGGTGCTCGTGCCAGAAGGTCGCCGCGTCTTCGGTGAGCTCTCGGTGCTGGACAACCTCCGCCTGGGTGCGCACACTCGGCCTCAGCGCGAGGTAGCGGAGCAGCTCGAACGCAGCTTTGCGTTGTTTCCGATCTTGCGCGAGCGCACCCACCAGGCAGCCGGCACGCTCTCGGGCGGCGAGCAGCAGATGCTGGCCATCGCGCGGGCCATGATGAGCAAACCCAGCGTCCTCATGCTCGACGAACCGAGCCTCGGGCTGGCGCCAGTGATCGTCAAACAGATGTTCAATCTGCTGCGTGACCTGCACGCTGGCGGCGTGAGTATGCTGCTCGTAGAACAGAACGCGCGCATGGCGCTGGAAGTCGCGGACAGGGCCTACGTGCTGCAGACCGGCCGCATCGTAGCCAGTGGGTCCGCCGCCGCGCTGGCGGCCGACGCGGCGGTCCAGCAGCACTATCTTGGCGTGGCCACCGCCCCATTGGCGTAGCGGCGCCCTCATCATTCGACAAAGGAGACGCGTGCATGGAATTTGGTCTGACGTTGCCCAACCGGGGTGTCCTCCTGGGCGTGACCACTCCCGACCAGATGCTCGAGATGGCGGAGATCGCCGACCGCTCGGACCTCTACCGCTCTGTCTGGGTGGGTGACAGTCTGCTGGGCAAACCGCGAATGGAGTCGATCACGCTGTTATCGGGGATCGCCGCGCGGACACGCCGCGTTCGCATCGGACCGGCGTGCATGGCCAGCCTGCCACTGCGTGACCCGGTGCTCCTGGCGTATCAGTGGGCAAGCCTGGACCTGCTGGCTGGCGGACGGACGGTCCTGGTGGCGTGCACGGGGATCGTGCCGCAGGCTGGCGGTCGTGTGGAAGGCGAGTTGTACGGGCTCCAGAACAAGGATCGCGTGGCGCGTTTGATCGAATGGATCACCTTGATCAAGCGGTTGTGGACCGAAGACAACGTGTCCTTCGAGGGCGAGCACTATCGCTGCAGCGGCATCACGATCGAGCCCCGACCGGCGGCCAAACCGCGGCCACCCATCTGGATCGCGAACAACGCCCGCGGAAGCCGTCAGCTGATCGAGCGCACGCACCAGCGGGTCATCGACCACGCTGACGGCTGGGAGACGTCGCTGTGCGATCCCGACGACCTACGCTGGCGGATCGAGGACATCCGTCGACGAGCACGCGACGCGGGTCGTGATCCCGCGAGCATCGAGACCCACCTGTACCACAACATCAACGTCAACGAAGATCGCGCGGCGGCGCTCGACGAGTCCAAGCGCTTCCTCGACCTCTATTACACGGAGAATTACGACCCCAGGTTCGTCGAGTGCTGGACAGCGGCCGGCTCACCCGACGACTGCGTGCGCCACCTGCGCGCGTATAAAGAGCTTGGCTTCGACGAGGTCACGCTGCGCATCGCCGGTTGGGACCAGTTCGGGCAGCTCAAGCGGGTGATGGAAGAGGTTCTGCCGCGTGTCTGAGGCGCGCCCAAGCCTCAAGATCGACAACGCTGCCTTCGCGATTACGGTGGACGCGCAGCGGCGGGTGGTGCGCGACGCGGCCATCGTGATCCAGGGTCAGTACATCAGCGCGGTCGACAAAGCCACGCTCCTGCGCGACGTGGTGGCTGATCGGACCATCGACGCCAGCGGGTGCGTGATCATGCCCGCGTTTGTCAACGCACACATGCACGTGAGTTATGCGCATGCGGTGCGCGGCAATTTTCCCGACGACTTTGTCGGAGTCGAGCGTCTGCGCGAAGTCTTCCGCCTGCAGAGTGAGATGACCGAGCAAGAGGAGTACGACACGACACTCCTGGCTCTGGTCGAGCTGCTCAAGACCGGGACCGGCACGCTCGTCGATCCCGGCTCCACCCGCCATCTGGACGCGTGCCTCCAGGCCTACGCGGACGCCGGCTGCCGGGTGGTGACTGGCACCGCGCTGGTCGATCGTCCGACCGAGCTGCGCTTGCCGGCCTACCCGACCGACGAGGCGCTCAGACGGACGCGCTCGTTTATCCAGACCTACGACCATCGACTCGACGACCGCGTCCGCGCCTGGGCCATGCCTTTTTCGCCCGACACCTGCTCGATCGAGCTGCTGGCTGGCTCGAAGCGTCTGGCAGATGAGCTCGGCACGGGCGTGACGGTGCACCATCGGGGTGGCGCACCCGGAGCCGATGGCTTGCGGCCAACGGAACAGCTGGAAAAGAGCGGTGCTCTGGGTCCCAATATGCTGCTTGCGCATGCTACCGGGATCGACGACGTAGAGGTAGAGGTTATCGCCCGCAGCGGCAGCGGCGTGGTGATCTGCCCGAGCACCACGCTCAAAGAGGGCAGCGGTATTGGCGAGCGAAAGCTCCCCGAGCTGCTGGCCAGGGGCGTCAATGTTGGCCTCGGGAGTGATTCCGCCAACAGCTCCAACTATCTCGATCCGGTGCGGATGCTGAACGCGGCGGCGGTGGGCTTCAAGGACGCGCGCCGAGACGCGCGCCTGGTTCCGGCCGAACAGGCGGTCGAGATGGGAACGCTGCTCGGCGGGCGAGCGCTCGGGCTCGGAGACCAGATCGGGTCCCTCGAGGTGGGCAAGAAGGCGGACCTGGTCATCTTCGATGCTCGCCGGGCCGAGTGGCGCGCGCTGTTCGACCCGGTCAACAACCTCGTCTATAGCGCCGACGGCCACAGCGTGCGCACGCTGGTCCTGGATGGGCGAGTGGTGGTGGATGACGGCCGGGCGTTGTTCGCAGATGAATCAGCTCTGGCGGACCGGGTCCAGGCGCACGGCGAGGCGCTGCTGGCCCGCACCGGTGGCCGCGTCAACCACGGCCGCTGGCCGATGGTCTGAGCCGTTTCATCTCAAAGGCGCACCATGCAGAGCGTCAACCAGGTCCGGCCGCGGGCCTCTCACCGGTGCGCTCGCGACAACCGGTTCAAATCGGGCGCGGAAGGCTTCGGGGGCGAGGCTGACCGCGCCTGCCAGAGCTGCCAGCGTTTGCGGATCGTCGAGGTCAGCCTGGCTCAGGCGCACCATATAGCGGCGGGCGACCTGATACTGCTCTGTGCCGGTATCAACCAGCCGCACCCGAGTGCGGCCCGTTTCAGGATCCAGCATCTGGCTGAACGGCATCGGCACGAAGTGGCCGTCCACGAGCGTAGCCATCGCATCCCGGCCACCGTCGAGCAGGTACGTGGCGGCACAGTACCCCAGGTCGCGGGTGTACTCCATGTCGAACGGGATCGGGTCGGCGCAACGCAACTCGTAGCCGATGTCCTTGCTCACCAGGGTTGGCGTTAGCCCTAACTCAGCCAGCCTGTCGCGTACTCGGACCTTGACGACGTGACCAAGGTCCACCTCGCCCAGCCGCAGGTGCTCGTGTTCGTCGCGCTCGAGCTGGCCGAAGCTAGCCAGATCCTCCGGTGCCAGCCGTTCGACGATGCCCTCAGCCAGGACCGCGGTGCCGTCCACGCGACCCGCGCTCAGCCGCTTGACGATCGCGCCCACCAGGATGTCGGCCACGTGATCGAGCCGGATCGGTCCGGCCGGGAATTCTTCGGGGATGATCGTGAGCGTGGCTCCGGCCGCCTTGCCGATGCCCAGTGCCAGGTGGCCGGCCTTGCGGCCCATGGTGACCAGCAGGTACCAGCGACCGGTCGTGCGAGCATCCACCATCAGGTTCTTGAGAATCTCTACGCCCACGTGCCGCGCCGTCTGAAAGCCGAACGTTGAGATGCCGTGGGGGAGGTCGAGGTCGTTGTCGATGGTCTTCGGCACGTGCACGACGCGCAGTCGTCCGTCCGAGTGGGCCGCCAGCTGCAGCGCCGAGAACGCGGTGTCGTCACCGCCGATGGTGATGAGCCCGTCGACGCCCAGCTGCGCCAGCGCGTTCGAGACCGCCTCCAGGTGGCGGGCATCTTTGGTCGGGTTGGCACGGGAGATCCCCAGGTAAGACCCGCCGTTGAAGTGGATCCGACTGACGTCTTCGATTGACAGCCGCCCGACGTGGTCGATATCGCCTTGCATCAACCACCTGAAGCCATCACGAATACCGAGCACCTCGACGTCGTCCAGGACAGCTCGGATCGTCGCGGCGCCGATCACGCTATTGATACCCGGCGCAGGGCCGCCCCCGCACAAGATGGCCAGGCGTTGGACGTTCTGGGTCATCGGTAGGCTTCCTCCGCGGCAGTCCCGGAGTGGGCGCCGCACGAGCATGCTAGTGCGGTTCGAGGGATCCTGATGTTAACGGGCTTGCAGCTGGTGGCCGGCGGTGGCGGCGTCGCGCTGCCGGGCTCGCAGCGCCCGCTGCACGTCATCGCGGCCTTCGGATACCAGCCGGCGGAGCGCCGGGGGTAGCGAGATCGTAGCGAGAAACGCGTCCGCGGCCGCCACGGCCGAGTCTGAGATAGCGTCCGGATACAGTCCGACCGCCACGGCCCGAGCGATCTCCCCCGTCCGCTGGGCCCAAACGTCGCCGACGGTCTCGAAAAACCGCTGCACAAAGGGCTCCGTCAGCGCGTGCTGCGCCGGATGGAAGAAGCCGCTGATGATCGCCTCCACGATCGCATTGGGTAGCCCGGTGTCCGACGTTGCGAGTCGCCACGCCTCGGCCTTGGCTTCCGCAGTGGGCCGCAGCGCTCGATCGGCCGCGGCGCGACGCTGCCCGGATGCAGTGTTGTCGCGTTCCAGTTCGACGTCGATCTCGGCATCGCCAGCGGCGCCGAGCGCCACCAGAGCCGAAAGCAGCGCCCAGCGCAGCTCGGTGTCGACTGCGAGCCCGGGCACCAGCTCGGACCCGTCGAGCAGGCCGCGCACCATTTGGATGTGCTCTGGACTCCGTGCGGCCGCGGCGAACGTACGTGTCCAGGCCAGCTGGAGGTCCGAGCCTGGAGCCGCGGTGCGCATTGCGTCGCCGGCCGCGCCAGCCAACCGCGCCCAGCCTTCTGGAGCCCACGCCGGGTCTGCGAAGCGGTCAAGCACACTCCGCAGCCTGGTCTGGATGGACTGCACTACCCCGATCTCCGTTTCACCCGCGACACCGCTCAGCGCAAGCGTCACGTAGTCGCGAGCCGCCGTCTCCCCGTCGCGGGTCATGTCCCACGCCGCGCTCCAGCACAAGGCTCTTGCCAATCGATCATCGATCGTGGCAATCCGCTCCACCACCGTCGCCATCGACCGCTCATCCAGACGAACCTTGCCGTAAGTCAAATCATCATCGTTGACCAGGAGCAGGTCCGGCTGGGGTACACCGACCAGCTCAGGCACCTGGGTCCGCTCGCCGACCACGTCCAGCTCTGTCCGACCGATTCGGACCACCTTCCCATCATCATCGACGTCGTACCGGCCGATCGCTAGACGATGGTTCCTCAGTACGTGGCCCGGCTCGGCTGGCCCTTGCAGGATCGCAAAAGCGGCGTAGCGTCGCTTGTCGTCGAGCGTGAACTCGGCACGGAGGCTATTGATGCCGGCCGACTCGAGCCACTGCGCGGACCAACTGGACAGGTCGCGTCCGGATTCTTGCTCCAACGTCCGCAGCAGCTCAGCCAGAGTGGTGTTGCCGAACGCATGCTGACGGAAGTAGACACGCATCGCACGCAGGAAAGCGTCGATCCCCACGTATGCCGCCAGCTGCTTGAGTACGCTTGCTCCCTTGGCGTACGTGATTCCGTCGAAGTTGACTTCGACCGCGCGCAAGTCCGGAATGTCTGCGGCAATAGGGTGCGTTGACGGCAGCTGGTCCTGCCGATAGGCCCAGGTCTTCTCGACGTTGGCAAACGTGGTCCAGGCCGACGTCCAGCGGGTCGCCTGCGCCTGGCAGAGCACCGAGACAAACGTTGCGAACGACTCGTTGAGCCAGAGGTCGTCCCACCAGCGCATGGTGACCAGGTCGCCGAACCACATGTGCGCCAGCTCATGCAGGATGGTCTCGGCGCGCCGCTCGTACGCGGCGTCAGTCACCTTCGAACGGAAGACATAGTCCTCCAGGAAGGTGACGCACCCCGCGTTCTCCATCGCGCCGGCGTTGAACTCGGGCACGAACAGCTGGTCGAACTTGTCGAACGCGTAGCGGTAGCCGAACGCCTGGTGATACCAGTCGAAGCCGTGCTTGGTGACCAGAAGGATCTCGTCGGCATCGAGGTGCTGGGCCAGCGAGGCCCGGCAGTAGACGCCGAGATCGATGCCGTCGTAGCGATCGGTCACTTTGTGGTAGGGACCCGCTATGAGCGCGGTCACATACGTCGGCAGCGGTGGAGTGGTCATGAAGCGGACCACCTGCCCGCCTCCGGGGCTAGTCAGGCGAGCGGCCGGTCGTCCGTTGGAGATGACTTCCCAGTCGGCCGGCGCGGTCACGGTTAGCTGAAACGGCGCCTTGAGGTCGGGCTGGTCGAAGCAGGCATACATCCGCTTGGCATCGGCGGTCTCGAACTGCGAGTAGACATAGACGGCGCTGTCCACCGGATCGAGAAATCGGTGCAGGCCCTCACCGGTATTCGAGTAGATGCAGTCGGCTTCGACAACCAGCGTGTTGTCTTCGGCCAGGGTCGACAGCGACAGGCCCGTTTCCGGTGCGTAGTTGGAGGTATCGACCGACTCGCCGTTGAGGGTGGCTTCAGTGATGGCGTCCGCCACCAGGTCCACGAACGTCCCTGCGCCGACGCGGTTGGCACGAAAGCGTACGGTCGTGCGGGAGCGAAAGGTGCG
>JAABUQ010001951.1_pt1 | contig 42359 bp, 40 predicted proteins | sample 5560001 | NCBI WGS metagenome assembly JAABUQ01 (sample SAMN10711888, study PRJNA513371) | rock metagenome | isolation source: Antarctica rocks | place: Antarctica: Victoria Land, Finger Mt nord | collected 2015-12-18
TCACTTACATGGACATCAAGTTGTCATCAGTAGAGGATTAAAGTGCGGACTTAACCCAGAAAGGGTTACTCTACCAAAGCCTGGAATCCCCCCATATTAATAGGTTTCTCCAGAACGAATCGCACTTTCATCCATCTCAGCTAGATGAGTTAATATTTTTTTTTAGTTCATCTTGGATTACCAATACGTGACTCCGCAAGCGTTTATTAATGCTTAATAGTAAAAATATATTTCTAGATACATGCCTAGAATAAACGCTTTCAAGACACCGAAATGGCTCCTGATTCTCATTTGTTCTTAACCCAGACAATTGTCGGATTGACTATTTTATCTATCTGGAAGTTTGCACGAGATAAAAAGCGATTAATGACCAGTAACCATTTCCAGCAAGTCCCCTGTAAAAACTGTCGATTCTTTACAAACAATCATTATCTAAAATGTGCAGTCTACCCTGCTGTTGCTCTAACCAAACAAGCTCTCAATTGCTCTGATTTTTGGTATCAGGAGTGTCCTGACTCATCACTGCCTGGTCTCTCTGTAGTTTCTGCAACTGTATTTGACCCTCAAACTCAGTCCTGGTATCACCTACCTAATCTTTTTGCACATTCAGAATCAGTTTGGGCAGTGGCACCGTTTTTTCGCCCTTGTACGCTATCCCATCTGACTCAATCTAGATCTAAGACCCTAGAACCGGAATAACAACCGAGGGGCTATCAAAGTCGATTTTTGAAAGCTGTTTCAAGATCACCCGTTTGTGCCGGAGATTTCGCTCACAGTGGCGATTGCGTTGGCAATCATCAGCACCGGCGTGCTGATTTACAGCGGATTTCAGCTTGATAAAGTACAGTGGCAACCTGTGAGCTCTGATTCTCTGGCTCCACGGTGTACTCCGCTTACTTGAAATCTGCTGTACTTTATCCATCATGCGTCAACCTCAAGTCATGCATGGAACATCATTGGGAAGATCGGCAGTGAACTGAACGATTCGATTGATGAATTATTTCCCTTGCAGTTGCTTGGTTTGCCGAAGCACAAGCCTCGGTGGGTTGTGGAAATCCCATCAGGTTTCGACCAGGAAGCCTGCCCAATTCCGGCAGGTGGCAGTGGTTATATTCAAGCCATTGATGATGACCTATTGATGCAGATTGCCCACTAATTTTTTGCTTTACTTATAAGACAAAAAAAGTGGGTTATATTCCCTCAGTACTTTTCTTATCTGTATCAACACCACTCTGATGCTCAAGTTGAGTCGGTGAATCGGAAGGTGGGTGCTGTACTTGCTCCCTCCCACAATCATCTTTAACGCAACTTTGAGTTGCAATGGTTGCTCCCTGATCTACTTTGCCTGAAATGTGTTCGGCGTCAATATCGTCGCCAACAGCAACCAGAGTATTGCTGCCGGTGGCATTGTTGATGTCATAGCGACCGTTACTGCTAATAGTATTGTGGCCTGCACTTTCTTTAGTGCCAAGATCTGGCCGAGCATTATGGATTGCCACAATACCATCCCGCTTGTTGCTCTTAATTATATTGTGACGCAATACTGGATGAGCATCTTCTGAGATCACCAAACCATCCGTATTCTGAATAATTTGGTTATCTACTACCAATGGCGAGGAACTATCACCAATCGCCAGGGCAAAGCCAGTGTCCTCAAATCGGTTGCTGCGAATTTCACCCTGGGCAGAGCGAACCACCGAAATACCATTACCCTTGTTCATAGTGAAGACGTTAGCTTCAATCTTAGGAGCAGATGTACCAGTAACAAAAATGCCTTCCCGGTTATTATTGGCAAATGTACTGTTCTTAACTGTAGGATTAGTGAATTCAATCCATACCGCTGTGCCACGTGTGTTCAAGTTGGTGATGGTCACGCCAGTGATAGTGCTATCGTTCTCAGCTTCAACAGTAATGTTCTGATCCCTAAAGGTCTGAGTATGATAATGGCCGCCACCGCTAATTACCGTATTCTGGCCTTTAGTAGATTCATCACCGCGAAGCGTGACACCTTCTTTAAGGACAAGTGGGAAAACTTCCCCAGTCTCGCTGGTATAGTTACCAGTTGCTAGTTGAATTATTGTACCGGCTTGCGCTTGGTTAAGGGCGTAAGTGATTGTCTTATAAGGTGCTGCTTTAGTGTTGCCAGCATCGGCGCGGTCTATGCCAGTTCCTGGGTTGACATAAATGACTGTTACACTGGCTGGAGCTTGCACACTTAGGGCTGGGGTGATAGAGCCCTTAATCATTGTCGTCCCGGCAATTGGAGTTGGGATTGTTGAAGTTTGAGTTGGTAGGCTAGTCTGTATAGTCCTGGGTGCTAAGCTCAAGGGAGCTTGTAGCGTCAGAACGTATACACTTCCTTGAGGTATGTCCGCTTGTCGAGTTGTCTTAGGAGAACTTAAACCAGATACGATACTTAATCCAGCGCCCAGGATGCTTCCTAAATTAGTGAGATTAGTACCTTGAGCATTGCTTGGCCAAATTGTAGCACCCAAGACACCAGCCACAGAGCCCGCTAGACTGTTGAAGAATCCTTGATGTGCTTGAGCTTGTTGAGTACCGCTGATGTTGGTAACTGTGTGGTAAGGAATCAAGGAACCTGATGCGAGTATGGGAGTAACTCGTCCACCAATAACTAAAGCCTCAGCTTGAATTTGAACGCCTCCCTTAGTTGGTTGGAGCTGTATAGTGACAGGAGAATTCGCCGCAGCAACTACATTACCGCTGCTATCTAAAAGTGGTTGGGCGAGCAAGGCTGATGTAGGTAAGCGGCTCTTTTGTTCAGCGTTAAGCGACACTTCTACAGGAAAAGTAATGGTAATAGCTGAAGACTGTGGAATAGTAGTGTTTTGATTGGGAACGGAAGTTTCTGGTAGTTGAACTTGGGCTAGTACAGGAATAGGAGAAAAACCAAAAACAGACAAGGCAATAATAATATTTAACAACCTGCGCTTATTCACGAAAGTATTTCTCCAAATACACTAAAATTACTAACTTTATCGCCTTTTTGAAGCCAGAACAGTTGAAGTATCTAGCAGCTATTAAAGTCTGCAATTTATTCATTTTTGTATTACTAGCTCACAACAAATTGCAGTCAGAAGCGTAATACAGCAAGACCTAGAAAGGTAATGTGGGCAAGATGTCTGCACTCCGATTTTACAGTTCGGGGCGCGACTCATAAGTCTTGTCACCCGTTTGAGGACAGTAGTGAATTTTGCTGTAGACGCTTTGCATTTAGTAAAAAGTCTACAGAAGTTTTTGGATTGCTCAATATGAGCATCTTGGTATGTCAGAACTTTATTGCAAATGAGATCATAGACATAATTCAGATGCTTCAGCGGCATTCACTTGTTAAAGGTTGAATTCTCATTAATTGACCAGTTGATTTGAAATTAATGTTATGGCTCGACAAGATCATCCAATTCTGTTGAACTGCTAAGTATTGCGAACCTCTACTTGTCTCTCAGACCAATATCAAAAATTTTTGGTGATGCCAACAGATATTGTTACATTTTTTTACAGTTGAGTGCCTTAATTCCGGTTCCAGGCTGTAGAGGCTTAGACATTAGTCGGCGATGAAGCAGCAAGTTTTTGGAGGTGAGTCTGAGAATCTCCCGTTATATTGCTCTTAGCAATATAACGGGAGAGAACGTCACTAGCTAAATTAAGGAGCACGTCCATAGGTTTTGGTTAGGGACTGGAGGCGATCGCACACTTCCTGCGTCAGATCATCAGGCTGATACCGCCACGCCCAATTGCCCTCAGCTCGACTCGGAACATTCATCCGGGCATCGCTTCCCAGTCCCAAAACATCCTGAAGCGGAATAATTACCTGATTTCCCACTGAACTCAGAGCCAACCGGATCAAATCCCAATGGATGCCTTCAGGACTAGTACAACCCAAGTAGCTAAGAACGGCTTCTTTGTCGTCAGATGATAGCTGATTGAACCAGCCTAGCGTTGTGTCATTATCGTGGGTACCAGTGTAAACTACACAGTTACGCGGGTAATTGAAGGGCAAATAAGGATTGCTAGGGTCTGAACCAAAGGCAAACTGCAAAATCTTCATACCGGGAAATTCAAATTTGTCTCGCAGCGCTTCCACCTCTGGGGTAATTGTGCCTAAATCCTCTGCCAAGACCGGTAGCTTACCTAACTTTTGACTGAGTGTTTGAAACAACGCCTCTCCAGGTGCCTCAATCCACTCTCCATTGATGGCAGTAGTTTCTCCACGGCGTACCGCCCAGTAAGCTTGGAACCCTCGGAAGTGGTCGATCCGAATGATGTCTATATACTCAAGCATGGCCTGGAAGCGCTGCATCCACCACTTAAAGTCTTGTTGCTGCAATTGATCCCAGTCATATACTGGGTTACCCCACAATTGACCTGTAGCGCTGAAGTAGTCTGGCGGTACCCCAGCCATGAGTGCCGGTTCACCATCTTCTTCATCAAGGCAAAATATTTCCGGGTGCGCCCACACTTCAGCGCTATCGTGAGCAACGTAGATGGGGATATCACCGATAATTTGGATGCCGCGCATGTTAGCGTAGCGCTTAAGTTCCGACCACTGACGAAAAAACTCGAACTGGGTATGTTTGTAGAAAGAAATCTCAGCACTCAGCCGCTGCCGCCATTGCTCTAAGGCTTCTTGTTGACGTTGGGCAAGCTCTCGCTCCCAAGTATGCCAACCGGCACCTTCGTGGACATCCCTAAGCGCCATAAATAGTGCATAGTCATCGAGCCAGTAAGCCATAGCTTCACAAAAACCCGCAAATTCCCTTTGCTGCAAAGGCGTTGCCTTGGTTGTAAAATTCTCGTAAGCTTGCTTGAGCAAGGGGATCTTCGTTTGCATAACTAGCTCAAAATCAACCTTTCCGACAGGAAACCCTGGAAGATTGGCAAAATCCTCATCAACTAGCAATCCATCTTCCTTTAGTCGTTCCGGGCTAATCAGCATTGGATTCCCAGCCATTGCAGAATAGGACAAATAGGGAGAATTGCCATACCCCGTCGGTCCCACTGGCAAGATTTGCCACAACTGTTGGGCACTTTGGGCTAAAAAATCAATAAAGCGATAGGCTTCTAAGCCCAAATCACCAATACCAAATCGACTAGGCAGGGAAGTGGGGTGGAGCAAAATGCCACTGGATCTGAGAAACGGCATAAATAATCTAAATGAGAGGGAACAAACGTCACGAATCCAGATTTGGTGCAAGATATCAATATATGACTTACCGAAATCCTACTCCTACAGTCGATATCATTATCGAACTGGTTGATCGACCGCATCAACCGATTGTATTAGTTGAGCGCAAAAACCCACCACTAGGCTGGGCGATTCCTGGTGGTTTTATTGATTACGGAGAATCAGCTGAAGCAGCGGCAAGGCGTGAAGCTGCGGAAGAGACGGGCTTGCAGGTAGAGTTGATTTCGCAGCTCCAGGTTTATTCTGATCCTAACCGCGATCCCCGTCAGCACACTCTAAGCATTGTATTTCTGGCAACAGCGACGGGTGAACCCAAAGCTGGAGATGATGCCAAGGGGCTGGGAATTTTTGAATCTTGGCGGCTCCCAGCTGAACTCTGCTTTGACCATGACAAAATCCTGCGGGATTATTGGCGTTACCGGCACTATGGGCTGCGTCCCTTATTGTCTTAAATAGTGTTTGTACGAACCGCAACAGACGCAGAGGAGGACACTTGCGTGGGCGGGTTTCCCGACTTGAGCAAAGTGTCCGTGACACAGAGAATGAGGAGAGGAGAGGGACAGATGTCAATGAATCGAAAAGTTATTCGTACTGAGCAAGCACCGGCTCCGGTGGGACCATATAACCAAGCTATTGCCGCTACCGGTCAAATGGTCTTCGTTGCTGGTCAAATTGCCATCGACCCCAAAGTTGGTAATGTTGTCTACACTGACGACGTGGCAAAGCAGACAGAACAGGTAATGGCTAATATCGAAGCTATTCTGGTAGCAGCGGATGCCACCTTCCACGATGTGGTAAAAACTACTGTATTTCTAGTAGATATGAATGATTTTGCTGCAATGAATGCGGTCTATGCGAGATCTTTCTCGGAAGAAACAGCCCCAGCCCGTGCCTGTGTCCAAGTATCTCGTCTTCCTAAAGATGTCTTGGTAGAAATTGACTGTATTGCAGTGACATCTAACCAACGCTAAACGCGAAGTGCGTTATAGCGTGGGCTTCCAAGATTACTCTTGAAATTTCCTGGGTCTACGATTCTTAACTAGTGCAGCCTGATGACACACACCCCGCCAGACCATCTCGCCAAGCATTTTGGAGTTTTACAACTAACGGCGTGCCCCGTCGTCAGTTGGTTATGTAGCGAAAAGACAAATCTTTTCTATGTGTCGTTTGCTTCCTTTTTAGATGCCGTGCTGTCTCTTAAGCATTCCGGACACAGCCTAGGGCGAAAACTCCCTTTAATATCTAGAGCGTATTCCGCTGTTTAAATTATACCAATCCCTTGGCCTCAGTTTTATCTGTAATGGTCAGTACTTAAGTCATTGAAAAAGTCATGAATCACCCAGTAGATCCGGTTCGCAATTCATCCCACACTAAACGTCTCGCTCTGCAACTAAAGTGTGCGAAGCACTGCTTTAGTTGCTTGCCGCTCATCGCTATAGTGTGGGCCTTGCAAGCGAATTGAAAGGTAATTGGATTACCTGCTTAGTTCTAATCGCACGGATTTAACACTAGCTCCGGTGGAACCGTATAACCAAGTTATCCACTTTAATAGCGGTTTTCAGTTGGATAGAACAATCCCCTCAGCCCTATTGGTACTTAGAGCACGCCGATTTATGCCACTCAAGTGAAAACCGCTATAAGGAGGCAGCATGAGCATCACCATTCGCCTGCGTGCTATCGAACTGACTCCCGGCAGCACGATCAGCATTCACAACCTGTGTTGGCGAGACTTTGAACAGATCCTTGACGAACTGAGCGAAAAGCGCAGCGTCCGCCTTAGCTACTACCGAGGCACCCTCGAACTCATGTCTCCCCTGGCACTCCATGAACGCCGCAACCGCATCATTGCCGATATTGTGAAAGCAATTCTCGATGTTCAGGAGCGCGACTGGGAAGACTTTGGCTCCACCACCTTCAAACGTCCAGAGTTCGCAGGTGTCGAACCCGACACCTGCCTCTACATCCAAAACGCCAACCGCGTCCGGGGCTGTATCAACATGGATTTAGCAATCTATCCACCCCCCGACCTGGCAATTGAGTCCGATGTTACCTCAAAAACTACTCTAGATGTCTACCAAACTCTGAGCGTTCCTGAAAAATCTGAACAACATCTATCTTAAAATAACAAGACAATGGTTAAAAAAATTAATAGTAATTCACAACTTCCCTCTTCAATCTCAATTCCTATTAGTCGTACAGCAAAGCCAAGTTCTGAGTTCTACTCTATCTTTTCTAAAGAAGAAGTTTTAGGAATAATCCACGCGCTAGAAGTCAGACGAGAAATACCTTTAAAGTATTCTTACAAAGGTAGAGGCGCAAAAATTTGGGATAGTTTTTACCTCAAATATATTATTTCTAGATGGTATAGGTTATCAAATTTGGAAGTTGACCTTTTAAGGGAGAATTTTGAATACATTAATGACGCTGCACATTGTGAAAAAGTTAATGTTGTAGATGTCGGCTCAGGAAATTTGTATCCGGTCAAAGAGTTTATTCATAGACTTAACGAATTAGGTAGACTTAACAAATATATTGCCTTAGATATTAGCGAAGAATTGCTTGATCTATCTAGAAAAAATTTCAAGAAGTGGTTTCCGCTAATCGAGTTTGTAAGTTATACGATTGATATAGAAAATAGCTGTTTACCCAAAATGCCAGGGGAAAATCAAGTTGGCATTGAACCTGACTATACGAAGATAATTCTACACTTAGGTGTTACAATTGGCAATCATCAAAATAGAAATGCAGTACTCAAAAACTTTAGAGACAGCATGGAGAAGAATGATTTACTAGTGTTCACTAACGAAACTGGCGTCAACTCAAAGTGGAATGGAAAAGTAAGAGGTGGCTGCAACTATCATGCGGAACAGGTATATGAATGGATTAAAAACAAGCTTGGGATTAGAGGTGAAGATTGTGAACTTGTGAGAAAGTACGATTTAGAAACAGATAGTGTAGTTGCTAATATTAAATTTCGTCATAAATATACGATAAATTTCAATTTTATGGGAATAGATAAGAATATTGCCATCTGTGAAGGTGAAGAAATCACTATTTGGAGACATCATAAATATGAAATACCTGAACTTTTGCAAGAGATAGAACGAGCTGGACTACAACTCGTCCACTACAGCACCAACAAATACGTAACACATGTTATGGCGATTTGTCGCCGTACTTACTAGCCGGTTGGTGTTTTGAATATTAACAGACAAGCCGTTTTCAAACAATGTATTACAGTCTATAGTCGCGCCTATACAACCCTAATAGTGGACCAAGAATGGCTCCGAAGACAAAGCCACCCGCGTGAGCCCAGTAGGCAACCCCGCCACCTTCTATACCGATGCTGGAGCGAGCTTGCAGGCTAGCAATACCATAAAAAGCTTGCTGGACGAACCAAAACCCAAGAAAGAAGAAGGCGGGGAGCCTCACTGTAGTGATAAAAATTCCCAGGGGAAGTAAGGTCAGAACCTCGGCGCGAGGAAAGCGGAGAATGTAGGCACCCATGACCCCAGCGATCGCGCCACTAGCACCTAAAGAAGGAATCCCAGAGTTTTGGGAGAAAAACCACTGACTTAAAGCTGCCAAAACACCACAGGCAAGATAAAAGATCAGATATTTGACATGACCCAATCGGTCTTCGACATTGTTGCCAAAAATCCACAAAAACCACATATTCCCCGCTACATGCAAAAAACCGCCATGCAGGAACTGTGACGTAATCAAAGTCGCCCATTCTGGAATGGGGTGATTTACCGGAATACCGACGAGGCTAGCCGTCAGTTCTCGCGGCACTAAAGCTGCTATTTGGAAAAACCCTTTCAGTTGTTGCGGTGGCAGAGTTAGTTCATAAAGAAAAACCACAATATTAGCAGCAATCAACCCGTTGTTGACATACGGGGTAATTGTTACGGGGTTGTTATCTCGCAGTGGAACCACAGGCGTTTTTACCTAATCTAGAAAGATTCTTCTTGTGAGTCTGGCTCAAGCAACCCTAACAGCGGACCTAGAATCGCCCCAAATACGAAGCCACCTGCGTGAGCCCAGTAGGCAATACCGCCATTCTCCATGCCGATATTAGCAGGAGCCTCCAGGCTAGCAAGGCCGTAGAAGGCTTGCTGAATAAACCAAAACCCGAGAAAGTAGTAAGCGGGGATTTGCACTACAGGGAAGAAGAATCCCAAGGGAATTAAGGTCGCAATCTCAGCGCGAGGAAAGCAGAGAATGTAAGCGCCCATAACCCCAGCGATCGCGCCACTGGCACCCAAGGAAGGAATCCCAGAACTCTCGGAAAAGTACCACTGAGTCAAAGCTGCCAAAACACCGCACGCCAGATAAAAAAACAAATATTTAGCATGACCCAAGCGGTCTTCAACATTATTGCCAAAAATCCACAGGAACAGCATATTTCCCGCCACATGCAAAAAACCGCCGTGCAGGAACTGTGACGTAATCAAAGTACTCCACTCTGGAACTGGCTGATTCACCGGAATACCGGCAAAGCTAGCCGTTAACTCCCGTGGCACCAATGCTGCAAGGTGGAAAAACCCTTCTAGTTGTTGCGGTGCCAGAGTCAGTTCATAAAGAAAAATAATTATATTAGCAGCAATCAGCCCATAAGTTACATAAGGTGTAAGTCTTGTCGGGTTATTATCTCGCAAGGGAACCACTGGTGTTTTTCCTCATTCTTTTAAATACTGGCAACACCATAGCCAATTTCTGTAACCATGTCTTTTAACCCGTGGATAGATTTGGCGATTTGATAGATTGACAATAGCGAAAAACCCCTCTGCCGCAACAGAGGGGTCTCATCAAGAGAGTGAGCCAGATGATTCAGCAGCGTCGCTAGCCTTCGACAGTGATTTTGCCAATCATTCCAGCACCACGGTGGGGTTCACAGTAGTAAGAGTAATCACCCGCTGGTGTGTCTGCTGGAAAAGTCGTTTTCACTTCTTGACCGGGAGTCATCAGCAACTGCTTATGAGACAGCCCCTTAGCCAAATCCACGCTCTTGGTGGGGTTTTTGGCCGCATCAAACACAACATTATGGGGGGGAACTTTATTGTTTACCCACTCAACAGTGTCACCAGGTTTAATAGTCACCTGTTTCGGCTCAAACACCAGCATTCCTTTATCAGACCCCAGCTTGACCGTATGGGTTTCGGCAGCTGCGGGGGGAGCGAATAAGGCGAAGCCGGTGGCAACCAACACCATCGTCAACACGGCTAAACCAAGACGCCGCACAGTTGCAGCAATGAATTTCATAGCTTGATCCTGAAAGTGTTTTGTTTTCATCTATTTAATTGTAAATAAAATCAACACCTAAATATGACGAGTTGTCATAGATCAGGCATTTGATCGTCAAAAATTTTCTGAGCCCCAGCCAGGAGCCTTTTGCGCTGCCGTCAAAATGAAAGCTGCTAAGCTTTCCACCTCCTCTTTGGACAGCCAACTCTCAGGTACTTGGCGACACCAATAGCTTTCTTCGCTACCGTCGTAGGTCATAGGTTGCCGGAAGTAGGCAACTAGGTTGTTGATGTTATCGCGCGGGGGATTGGCATCCTTTAGCTTTTTCAGGGAGAGAGACACTAAAGGGTCTGGTAAAGTCGCTCCACCTACATGACAACTCAAGCAGTTGGTTTCAAACAGTTGTTTACCACTAGACAGGTCTTGCGGTGAAAATGAGCGAGTTTCACCTTGCCCATTTAAGTCCAGATCTATTGGCTCAGTTACATGTAAATACCGAACAACATAAGGGTCAGTAGAGGCAGCGAGTGCTGGTGAGCTTTGCAGCATCACGACTAAGACTACTGCCACAGCTATTACCAGACGAAGGTAGAACAATCTACGTAGCATTATAAGGCGTAACCTTTTGCATAGGGGTCAGGGAGCAGGGGTCAAGGGTCAGGGAGCAGGAAACCTCACGCTTAAAAGCGGGGGATTGAATCTAGATTTATTTAGGGGCTAGTATTCTTCCTTCTTCCCCTAGCCCCTGATCCCTAGCCCCTATTAAAGACTGGCTTTAATAATAGATCTTGCCACCTCCCCACTTTTCGCCCACGATATTCGGCTGTAGGAGAATATGACCAGCGAGCGCCACTAAGTCATCTTCCGTGAGATTTCTCATTGCCGGGTAAATATCTGCACTTTTAGTGCTGGGGTGTAATTCTGCAATTTCCTCTTCCCCGTCGTAGCTGGTGGGATTTTTCATATAGTCCACCAGTCCTTCAATACTGCTACGGGGTGGTGTCGCCAGGGCGAGTGCCTCGGGCTCAAGTCCTACATTCTGGTTTGTCTTCGTGACGCCCCCAGCATGACACTGGGCACAGGCGTAGTTAAATAAACGCTTGCCTTGCTTGACTTGTTTGAGACTAAGTACAACAGTGTCCCCTGTGTCATTTAAAGGCACCGTGCGGATGGCTTCGTTCAGTTCGACCGCTGTCGCACTGCCAACAACGAGTTGAAACGTGAACAATACAGTCGCCACAGCAAGCCCGATCAATTTTTTAAACATGTTTCCCCTTAAAAAGTTTAGACGCTCAAAACAGCTATTTAGCGCTTGCTCAATCCCCTCCACCACGGACTTGGTACCCTGGATGAGCAAGCCTTGGAACATTAGCATTGGCACTTCGGGTAAGTTTGGCTCTACTTAAGAGCCGCTAGTGCCTGAGTGATGTCTTTGAGACAAAATTTGGGAAATAATTGCCTTGGCATCCTCCAATGCCAGACGGGTATTGCAGGTTTTATAGGCAATTCCCAACTGGTCGCACAGATACAACACCTCCTTTGGGGGAAGGCTGTAGTCCTCTGCTATTTCTGCAATAGACAGGTCTGCAAAACCCATAATGATTGTTTAGTGACAGGTAGAGATTGAGCTGGATCTAATGTCAACTACCTCCAGTACGAGGTTGGAAGGCTTGTCCCTAAAATATAAAAGTGCCGGGAAGTTTTAGCTAACTGCCGACTTGCTCACGCACCGATGAGTTGGGACATTAGGCTGATTGACCGCAGCCATAGACGTAAGGTTAGAAGACTACCACTTGTGGCAGGCTAACCTATGCCAATTTTACAGGGAAGCGGTACACAACCCCTTTTATTCAAAAGTCACTGCCTCCAAAGGCCCCTTGGTCTGGGCTGTCCTCGGGAGGGGCTGATGTAAGCAAATCAACTGAGATAAGGTTTTCTTTAATTGTGTGCGAGGTACGATTGCATCTACAAAGCCGTGATACAGGAGATCCTCAGCTGTTTGAAACTCATCGGGTAGCTTTGCTCGCAGGGTTTGCTCGATGACTCGGCGACCGGCAAAACCAATCGTTGCCTTCGGTTCTGCAATAATGACGTCACCCAACATAGCAAAACTGGCGGTAACGCCCCCAGTGGTGGGATTAGTTAGAATGGGGATATAAAGTAGTTGGGCTTCTTGGTGGCGCTCCAGAGCAGCTGATATCTTCGCCATTTGCATCAGGCTCAGCATTCCTTCTTGCATCCTGGCACCACCAGAGGCACAGACTATAATCACCGGATACCGCTTTTGCGTTGCTCGCTCGATCAAGCGGGTGAGTTTTTCTCCCACCACGGAACCCATGCTGCCGCCCATAAAGCGGAAGTCCATCACACCAAGGGCAACCGGCAAGCCATCGAGTTGACCCAAGCCGGTTTGGACAGCATCCACTAGACCAGTTTTTTCTTGAGTCTCTGTGAGTCGATCACAGTAGGCTTTGCGATCACGAAAATGTAGCGGGTCAGTTGGACGCAACTGCTCATCCAGCGCCAACCAACTATTGGCATCAATTAGTTGGCGGATGCGCTCATTGCTATCCACCCGCTCATGATGTCCGCACTCTAAGCAGACCATCTGATTGACTCGTAGGTCTTTTGTATAGGCCAAAACACCACAAGCCACACACTTATTCCACAGTCCATCAGCAATTTCACGCTCTTGGCGTTCACGGCTAATGGGACCGGATTTTCGTCGATTTGCAAACCAATCAAACAGAGACATTAGACCGCGTGATTCTTCATTGTTAGCCATTTTTATCTTAGTCAAGTGGGTACATAGGAAAATAGGGGTATCAGCTAATTGGGAACAATAACCGGAGGTAGGTAGACAAAATCGCTTCGCCTCCAAATAGAGTTATCACAGCTCCTAGAGCGAGAAAGGGACCAAAGGGCATAGGTTGCCGCCGGTTCAGCCAACCCAGAGCGATCGCGCCCCCACCCACAAACGCGCCTACAGCACAAGCAAGGAACCCAGCCAGCAACAAATACTTCCAGCCCAACCAAGCTCCCAGCATTGCTGCTAGTTTGGTGTCTCCCCCACCCATTGCAGCTTGCCCAAGGGTAATTGAAGCTACAACAGTAATCAAGTCAAACAACCATAAGCCTAGCACCGCACCAAAAATGCCGGACATTAGCTGGTAGAGAGCGCCTTCACAGCTGGCCTTTGGTAGAAAACCTGCAACCAGCCCGAATACAAGACCGGTAACCAATCCCGACTGGGTAAGTGGATTTGGCAAGGTCATAGTATCCAGATCGATCAGCGACAGCGCTATTAGCCAGCTGCAAAACGTCCAATAACCAAGCGTCTGAACCGACACCCCAAACCTCCAGAACACTAGCAGAAATATCATTCCTGTTGCCGTTTCCACTACTGGATAGCGGCAAGGGATTTCACCTTTGCAGTAACGACAGCGTCCCCGTAAACACAGCCAGCCTAAAACTGGCACATTATCTCGTTTGCCCAGCTGATGTAAGCAATGGGGACAGCGGGAAGGAGGCCATAGAATCGATAACCCAGCGGGCAGCCGATAGACCACTACATTGACAAAACTGCCAATAGACCCTCCTAGGGCGAAGACGATGACAGCGGCTGGTAACGCAATCAGGTTATCCATAAAAATTTTAGATTTTGGATTTTAGACTGGCAATAAATCCAGTCGCTCGGAGCACGTTCGCGCAGTGTCCTTGAAGGAAAAACGCCAACGCTCAACCCAAAATTGGCTTGCTGATAGCTTATAGCTTAACTCAACAATGAAAGGCAGCCTTCGTTATTGAATCTGATTGAGTGGGATAAAACACTCTTGCGGCAACAGGATTGGTTTGCTGGAAAATATCAGCATACCCCGCCAGTCGTACGCTGAACCAAGCTCAGATTCACCCTTCGGGTTCGCAGTCCCCTACGGAGGGAAACCCTCCTGCTTTCTCTGTCTCACCAAGCAGGACGGTTCGCTGGAAGCTCAGTGTCTTCAGACCTGAGAGACAAGCGACTCGGGTGACTTTAGTCACCTTCCAACGACCTTGGTTCTGACTAAATTACTGACTTCATGTCTGACTAGAAGTGGTTAACAATTGTAGGACTCCATGTAATAATGGTTACATGCCGAATCAGAGTAGGCAGAAAACCAGTCAGTACAAGACTTAAAAACCTACCGAGGGACTCTCGGAAAGTCGCGCTTGTCAGATATGATTCCGCCCTTTTGGGCAAACGGATTCGCTCTCAAGAACCCGACATTAAGGCAAACGGCCTGAAACCGGGATATTTAGAGTTTATAGTCGGAAAACTATACGCGAATCTCAGTCTCTTTAGAACTGAGAGTGTCAAGACATAATAGGTACGATAGATTTGTCGAGCAGCCCTCAGTAACTTAGGATCAACCAATGCAGGGAGGTTTAGGCGATTAGGTCTGACTCCCTGGACTTTAGTTAATTTAAAAAGTTCCTGTAGGGGCTGGCCTTGTGCCTGCCCACCGGCCTTGTGCTTGCCCCTTGAACATCAAGCTGGAAGTTGTTCCAGCGTTTGAATCAAAGCATCTCCCATAGCGCGGCAACCCAGCTGGTTCATCCCTTCAGACATGATGTCACCAGTACGATCGCCTTTGTCCAAAACTTGCAACACTGCCTGCTCAAGCCGCTCTGCTCCGGTTGACTGGTTCAAACCATAACGTAGCATCATCGCCGCACTCAGAACCTGTGCTAGGGGATTGGCCAAATCAAGCCCAGCAATATCCGGGGCGGAACCGTGGACGGGTTCAAAAACACCGACTGCTCCAGAAGCACCTAAACTGGCAGAGGGTAACATGCCAATACTGCCGGTGAGCATAGCAGCTGCATCAGAGAGAATGTCGCCAAAAAGATTGCCCGTCACAATGGTGTCAAACTGTTTGGGCCAACGCACCAACTGCATGGCGGCGTTATCTACATAAAGATGAGATAGCTCCACGTCTGGATAATCAGTAGCCAGTTGAGTGATGCGATCGCGCCACAACTGAGATACCTCCAGCACATTTGCCTTATCCACCGAGCAGAGTTTACTCGTACGTTTGCGAGCCGTTTCAAAAGCCACTCGCCCAATTCGATCAATCTCCGCTGCGGTGTAAGCCATCGTATTGACTCCCCGCTTCTCACCATTTTCTGTGGAAAAAATGCCCTTGGGCTGCCCAAAGTAAATCCCACCAGTGAGTTCGCGTACCACCATAATATCTACACCCTCCACCACCTTGCGTTTTAGCGGCGAGGCATCAATTAGCTGGGGCAAAATCTTCGCTGGGCGCAAGTTGGCAAATAGTCCTAGTTCTGCCCTTAGTGCTAGCAATCCGCTTTCCGGGCGTAAATGACGTGGTAAAGAGTCCCACTTGTAACCACCAATTGCTGCAAGTAAAACCGCGTCACTACTACGGCACATTTCTAGGGTGGTAGCTGGCAGGGGTTCGCCTGTAGCGTCAATCGCAGCACCCCCAATCAGACCTTGCTGAAATTCAAAGCGCAAGTTCAACTGCTTACCTACCAGTTTCAGCACATCTACCGCAACGGTCATAATTTCAGGACCAATCCCATCGCCTGGTAAAAGCGTAATGGTGTAATGCTGTTGCGTCATAAGCTGTTGTTCATTTAGCTTGTATATCTGTAATGTCTTTCAGCTTACTTACTTCTTGAGGGCATTTTTCACCAGTTCTGGAATTTGAGAAGGTAACTCGGCTATTGGGATATTCGCTTCTTTGAAAGCAGCTAGTTTGCTTTGTGCTGTGTCGATATCAGCTCTTCCTACAACGGCCGCTAGGGTGCTGGTATGGCCCCAACGTTTTCCGGCTGGTGCATGGCGACCAGCAACATAGGCAATCACCGGCTTATCAATTGCCTCAGCAATGTAGCGAGCGGCAGCTTCTTCGTTTTTACTTCCAGGCTCTCCTACTAAAACAATTGCCTGCGTCGATTCATCCTCATCTAGGATTTGTAGCCATTGGAGAAATGAGGAGCCGGTGATCGCATCACTGCCAATGCTGACACTAATCGACTGTCCTACCCCTGACTTAGTAAGTTCTAGGGCAATCTCATAAGTGAGGGTGCTGCTGCTTAGAATTCCCACTGGCCCAGGAGTATAAAATTCACTGGCATGAGTGCCCAAAAGAATTTTTCCCGGCACAATAATGCCCGCACTGTTTGGTCCTACCACTAGAGTTTCTGTTGCCTCAACTTTACGGAGTAAGTGAACCATATCTAGGGGAGGCATCCCATCTGAGATAATGACGAGCTGCTGGATACCAGCGGCGACCGCTTCCAAAGCAGCGTCTAGCGCCTGGTAAGGGGGTACGAAGAGCATTGTGGTGTCAACCGGGCCAACTACTGACAGTGCCTGCTCTACCAGGTCGAACACTGGAATATCATGCAGCATCTGTCCGCCATAACCGGGACTAATCCCAGCCACTACGTTCGTGCCGTAGCCTTTCATCCGAGCCGCATAGGTTGATGATAGCGGCTCTGTAATGCCCTGGATCAAAACTTTGCTGTTTGGCTTTAAGTTCATTGTCTTTTAGCAGCTAACTTGGCAAGACGGACTGCTTGAGCCACCGCTTCATCTAAATTTTCTACCAGTGGTACTGCAAGAGCTGCTAAACGCTCTCTGGCTGAGTTTAACTCTGAACCAGCAAGGCGGACAACTAAGTAGGGCAGCTGGACTTGACGGGAACTGCCGATAGTGGGGAGTTCCTTTGCTTGCACAAAGTTGGCAATGACCTCAGCCACTTCCTCACAGCTAGGAACGCTACCCAGAATATTCACCAACACAACCTGAATGCTTTTATCTTGGCTAAAAAACTCTAGACCTTGTTCCAGACGCTTGTAAAAGTTAGGTGGTGTTGAATCCAAGTTGCCCCCATGCCCCACATTTACACAAGTAGCTGGCTTGCTACCGGCATGGGTGACCAGATCTAAGGTCGCCATCACTAGACCGGCCCCATTGCCCAAAATCCCGATATTGCCCGAGCGTTCCAGAGCCATTACGCTCCCCAACTCCCTGTTTATCTGCCGAGTAGTAGCATTTGCTATTTTTGCTGCCATCAAGGCGATGTCTGGATGGCGGGCAATCGCTGCATCATTAACCGTCACCTTGCCATCTAGAGCCATAACTTCACCAGTGGGACTAACACCTAGCGGATTAATTTCCACCACATCTAGGTCTTTCTGAACAAACAGTTGATACATTTTCTCCACAATGGCACTGACTGCTTGAATGAGAGCACCCTGTAATCCCATCTTGACTGCCAGTCGTCGGGCATAGAACGGGGAAAAGTCCTGCTGTACCACAACATGCTGCATTTGCTCCAGTGCCAATTCCACATCAACGCCTCCTTGAGCAGAACCTAAAAGCACCGGTCTTCGGACAGTGGTATCTAAAACCACCGCTAGATAGAATTCCTGCTCCGTACCGTATTTGGCTTCCGCCAGCAGCACTTCCGGAAACTCTCCCAAGATGGGCAGGTTGAAGATTGTCTGAGCTGCAGCGATCGCATCAATTGTGTTCTCCACAAACTTGACTCCACCAGCTCTACCCCTGCCACCAGTGCGAACCTGGGACTTGAGTACAACCGGATATAAAATCTTCAGTTTCTTAAGATCGCTGGGACGGTCGATTCGTTGAGATGGCAAAACGGGAATACCCATCTCACGAAACCATTCCTTAGCTTGGTACTCTAATAAGTCCATGTAGTGTTTCCTACTGTTTTTTTTGCCGCTGCCAGTCTTTGGCAACTAGGTCTATGCCGTAGAAACGCTGCCAAAAGACGTCTACAGCCCTAGTCGGCAACAGTTTAGTCATAAGAAACAGTAGGAATCTACCACCAGTGGCGGCTATGTAGCGGGGGCGGGGGTGGCGATCGCTCAGAGCTTGTACAATGACTTTGGCAACTCGCTCGGAAGTCCAGGCTTGACTACTGGTTTGCTTCTCAAGTCCTTTTAGCTTTTCAAAAGCAGCGCGGTAAGGTGTATCTTCGGGCGTAGCTACGGTTTCTTGTACTGATTGGGCAGCAACGACAAAAAAATCTGTGCTTACCGGGCCAGGTTCAATAACGCTAACTTGAATGTTAAATGGAGCCAGTTCCATGCGGACGGCATCGCTGAGTCCTTCTAGGGCAAATTTAGAGGCACTATATAGACCCCCAAAGGGAAACGCCAGTCGTCCTCCCAAAGAGCTAATATTAATGATTCTTCCACCACCAGAGTCGCGCATCATCGGCACTAAGGCCCGAATCAAGACCAGTGGACCCAGTAAATTGATCTGGAACTGTCGTTGGGCGGCGACAGCGGGAATCAACTCTATAGGCCCCATTTGTCCATAGCCAGCATTATTCACTAAGGCATCGACCCGACCAAACTGGGCGATCACTGCTTGAGCAAGAGCTTCTATCTGCTCAACTTTCTCTAAGTCAGTGGGGACGGTTAAGACTTCTGCCCCAGCTTTACGGCAGATGGCGGCAACGGTTTCTAGCTTTTCAACGCTACGGGCTGCTAGGACTAAACGGATGCCTATGAATTGCTGGGCTAAAAGTTGTGCCAGTGCTGCGCCAATGCCAGTGGAGGCACCGGTAATTAGTACGACTTGTTCAGATAAAGAAGCCATATATTTTACCTAATTTGCAGTTGGGCTGCCTGGTTGAAGAACTGACGACAAAGCGCTTGCGTGACTAACAGCGTTGTCACCAAATTGGCAAAGGCCAGCATGAACATAATTATTATCTGGTAGGACGCTGCATCGAGCGGATTAACTCCACTCAGGAGTTGACCTGTGAAGATTCCCGGTAGCGTCACAACGCCTATAACCATCATTTGATTTAAGGTGGGAATCATTCCAGCTCTAATGGCATCTTTGCGGTATTGAGCGACTGTCTGCCTAGGGGTAGCGCCTAAGCTCAAGTGGGTTTCAATTTCCAACTGGCTGGCGTTAATGGTGCTGACTAGGCGCTCACCTGCGAGCGCAGCCCCATTCATGGCAGTTCCTAGCACAGCCCCAGCTAGTGGAATCAGGTACTGCGGTTCATACCAGCTCTGGGGATGAATCATTAAAAACATGGTATAGCTCAGTGTCAGAGCAGTGCTGACCAAAATGGACCCCCATACCAAAGGCAAAAGCGTCGGGTACTTCTTGCCAATACGATTACGGGCTACTACAGCGGCAATCGTCAACATCACAGCTATGACCGCCAGCACTGCCCAGGGATTGTTCAAGGCGAAGATAAACGCCAGAATGTACCCTACTAGCAGTAGCTGTAAAATGGTGCTGCCAGTAGCTAGCGCTAAATTCCATTCTAGGCCTAATCGTTCCCAGGCAGATAAACCAATGGCGATTGCCATCATTGCCAAAGCCCAAGCCAAATCAATCCAATCTAGCCGAATCAAATCTTTCACCAGTAATGTACCTGTGGAGCCTATATGTATGCTTGATTTTGGCAGTTTTCAGCCAGCTCATCCACCTCCGGAGAAGAGAGGGAGCAGAGGAAGCAGGGAGAGCAGGGGCAGGGGGGGCAGGGGAGCAGGGGGAGCAGAGGAAGCAGAGGGAGCAGAGAATATGGAACAATTAGGAGTCTTTACCGTTCTCAAAGCAAAAAAGAAGGTGATATCAAATCCGGATGATTAGTTCTTGTAAAAAGTATGGGGAAGAATGAATAATCCCTCTCCCCTCTCCCCCCCTGCCCACGCCAGTCGCACGCCACTCCCCTCAACGGGGGAACCCCCGCACTCTTCTCTGGCTCCTCAACGGGGGGCTTCGGGGCCCCCACGCAGTGGGGATGGGGGGGTCGGGGTCCCCTCTGGGGATGGGGGGCAGACCCCCGCACGGGGGTGGCTCCCCTCCAAAGAGCGCTGGCTCCCGCACGGCGCTGGCTCCTCTGCTCCCCTGCAGTCATAACGATGGGTATTCAACCGGAGACGATATGAGACCTGGATTTTCTTGCAGGACAAAATTTGGTTTGATTAATTAAAATTAAAACTTATGGTTCAAAGCGTGAATTCCATTCCTCCCCTTGATCTGACCCAGCAGTATGCAACCATCGCAACAGAAATAAGTGATGCCGTTTTAGGGGTGCTCTCATCGGGTCGTTATATTGGTGGCCCCCTGGTTGAGGGCTTTGAGCAACAGCTTGCGTCTTATGTGGGTGTGTCAGAATGTGTGGCCTGCAATTCAGGTACCGATGCGCTTTATCTGGCACTAAGAGCCTTAAAGGTTGGTGCAGGCGATGAAGTGATTACAACACCCTTCTCCTTTTTCTCCGCTGCCGAAGCAGTTAGCGCGGTCGGTGCAACGCCCGTTTTTGTTGATATTGACGCTCGGACGTTTAATCTCAACGTTGAGCAAGTGGCAGCGGCGATTACTGACAGAACTAGGGCAATTATTCCAGTTCACTTGTTCGGGCAGTCGGAGGATATGACCGCTATAATGGCGATCGCTCAGTCCCACCAGTTAGCAGTTATAGAAGACTGCGCCCAGTCCGCTGGTGCTAATTGGATGGGGCAAAAGGTGGGCAGCATTGGACACGTTGGCTGCTTTAGTTTCTACCCTACTAAGAATCTGGGAGGTTGTGGTGATGGTGGGGCTGTAACGACCAATGATCCCACACTCGCAACGATGATGCGGATGCTACGGCAGCATGGTGAGCAAGAGCGATACCTCCACAAAGAAATTGGCATCAATAGTCGCCTAGATGCCCTACAAGCTGCAATTCTCCAAATTAAGTTACGGTATCTGGACATTTGGAATGAGCAGCGCCGGACAATCTCGGCTCGTTATTACCAGTTGCTCAGCCATGTTCCTGGAATTGTTATCCCTCAGGAATTGGCTGAGGGGGAAGGAGTTTGGAACCAATACACCATTCGTCTGTGTAAGGGTACACAGACGAATGGTGGTACAGCTTGCAGTCGGGACTGGGTGCGTAGCCAGATGCAGGAGCGCGGCGTCAGTTCAACGGTTTACTACCCGCGACCGATACATTTGCAGCCAGTCTACCAGGATCTGGGCTATCGCCTAGGACAGTTGCCAGTAGCAGAGCAAATCTGCCACGAGGTTTTATCTTTGCCAATGTTCCCAGAACTATCGACAGAACAGCAAGACCAGGTAATTCATAGCCTAAAGGATTGCCTGGCTTAGGTTAGCAAAGCACTTTGCAGTTGCCAAAGCTTCAACCAGGCCGCGAACAGCAGCAACCATCGCTACTTCGCTATTTAGCTGGTTTATGGCAGAGCCTACACCCACACCCGCTGCCCCAGTCGCGATCGCCATGGGGACTGTCACACTCGATAGACCGGAGGCACACAGTACTGGCACTGGCACCGCACGGGAAATTTCATAGGCAGCTGCTAGAGTAGGCGCTGCCTTTTCAATCAGTCCCAGCGTTCCCCCGTGAGCTGGATTGCTGCTGGTTCCGCCTTCAGTTTGGATAATGTTGGCTCCAGCTTTAACCAGTTCCTCTGCCAACTGTACTTGCCTGTCTAGTTCCAGGACGTGGGGAACAGTAACAGATAGAGTGATATTGGGGAGGAGCGATCGCGTCTGTTGAGTTAGCGCTATTACTTCTTCTGCCTCAAATCGGCGGCCTTGGGCATAGAAAGAATCAAAGTTACCAATTTCAATCAAATCAGCCCCAGCTGCTACAGCTTTAACAAACTGTTCTGGTTCCACTGCCGATACACAAATTGGCAAACTTGTCAATCCACGAACCAGCTTAACTAGGTCTGAATCAGCGGCAATATCGACAAAAGTAGCGCCGCCTCGCTCGGCTGCACGGACGGTGGTTGCCACCCGCTCTGGGTCAAAATTATTCAAGCCACTGATTATTTTGAGGGCACGGCCTTGTTCAAATGCTTGCTGGAGTACAGGATGAATCGTCATGGTTTGTCTCAGTGAGCTACAAAAATGTCAGCCTTATTTTTACAGAAGTCCGGAGCTACAGGCTAGGGGCAGGGAGTGGGGAGTGACTCCCTATTCCCTACTCCCCCATCTCTAAACTACTTAGCACCGTAGTAAAAGGCGACTTCTTTATCTTTAAGCGGAGCAAAGTCCGCATCTGTCAGCATCTGATTCAGTTCTTCCTGGGAAATGTGCTTTGCCCCGATCCGAACAATACGGGAGCGCATAGTATTAGATACACCGCTACGCTGCCTTCCTGCTTCTATAGCCATCACCTTTTGGTAGAGGTCTAGCTTGGCAGGGGGAATTGGGGAGCCGTCAAAGTCAACTCCCTGAGCGATCGCTTCATCAATGGCGTCAGCGCCTGTCGTTGTCTGAGTACTTGGGTTGGTTTCAAGAGACATTGTAATGTGGGAAAGCTTTACGGCTGAATTCTACCTCACACTTGTCACAGTTAAAGCTTTTGATTTACCCTCAATCCAGCCGTGTATTTTAACATTCTCATGTCTGACTCCCACACTCCCAACCAGAAAGACCGCTCCCTGCAAAAAGCTTTGACCAAAAAAATTATAGACGAGTATTTCGACCAAGCTGAAAGCTGGCTCAGAGCAATCTTGCGGATGTGTATCTTTTCTCTAGTCCCCTTGGATGGGAAGGCCGCCCTCTTGATTGAATGTCCAAATCAAGCAGTAGCCAAACGGCTCAGCCGCAAAACTTGGCCTCTTCAAGAAGTTGTGCAGTATTTAGCCGGACAAAGGCGCTCTGGAAGGCGAGTCTTCATTTGCTACCAGGAGGGCACTCAGGGAGATTGGCGGTGTTTTGATACTAAGACGAATACTTGGAGAGTCTGGGAGAACCCACAGACACCCACTGCTCCAGCTGACAACTGAGGCGAGGTAGTAAAAATGACAAATGCATCGGAAAGCCTCTACGTACGAGTTTGGGGTAAGGGTGAGCCGACCGTTCTGGTACATGGTAGCAATACAGCTAATCCCGAGTCCACTTGGTCGCAGCAGCGGGACTTGGCTGAGCGCTATCGGTTACTGATACCGGATCGCCGTGGGTACGGTGCCAGTCCGCAGATTTCGCGGCAGGATTTCCAAGATAATGTTCAGGATGTACTTGCCCTACTGGGGACTGGCGCCCACCTGGTTGGTAGTTCTTATGGCGGTGTCATCGCCTTACTAGCAGCAGCACACCGACCAGAGGTAGTGCGCTCATTGACCGTGATTGAACCACCTGCCTTTGGCATTGCACGTGGGCGAGAAGAGGTTGAGGTCTTGATCGAACGGCTTCGCCCACTCCATGCATCTGTGCTACAAATAACCCCAGAGGCTTTCATCTGCGGATTCTTTCAGGCGCTCGGTGGGAAGTTGACCGAGCCAATCCAGCTCTCGCCAGAGTACCGTAAAGCGATCATCGCCACCATGAACGAACCTGCACCATGGTTGGCGAGGATTCCTTTGGATAAGCTTGCCGCGACTCGGTTTCCTAAACTCATTGTCTCTGGCGGCTGGCACCCTGCGTTCGAGACTGTCGCCGACATCTTGACTCAGCACATGGGTACGCGAGCAGTCATTCAAGGAGCTGGTCACGAGGTTCAGCGCACCGGAAAGCCATTTAACGACCGACTTGAAGCGCTTTGGAAATTGGCTAGACCCGCATAATCAGCCGTGCTAACTGGCCAAGAGGCAATTGAATCGGTAGATCGGCTTAGATAGCGCTACTTCTCTCCCTGTGGCACACTCTAATGTATTTTCTGTTACAGAATTGCGTCGTTACTAATTGGTGCAATAAAGATTCGCCATATTCAATTTGCTTGACACCGAAGGTCAAAAACAAGTGTTAAAGAAGGTTTTGATGACAGGGGCGATCGCACTAGTGCTGCTGATTAGTCCTTTAGTTTGTCAGGCGCTGGCTGAGCCAGCATCGGCCCAAGCCACGATTGCCAATGCTCAAACATCTGCTGATACAGGATATGTGTTGCAGTGTGCCGCACTCGTACTGCTGATGACTCCAGGGTTTGCTTTTTTTTATGGAGGATTCGTGCGCGAGCGCAATGTCCTCAACACCATGATGATGAGCTTCATAGTTATGGCCCTAGTCGGAGTTACCTGGATATTTTGGGGGTACAGTCTCTCTTTTTCACCAGGTCTGCCTTTCATTGGTGGACTACAGTGGTTGGGGGTGAATGGTGTAAGTCATGTAGACAACACAGGCTATCTACCCCACATGGTTTATGAGGACGCACTCAAGGCTATAAATCCAAGCTATGGCGACTTAGCTTCCTACTCGCCGACGATTCCCCACCAGGCATTCATGATCTATCAAGCCATGTTTGCCATTATCACCCCAGCCCTGATTTCTGGGGCGATCGTAGAACGGGTTAGTTTCCGTGCCTTTTTCTTGTTCGTACTGTTGTGGTCAACGTTGATCTATTGCCCTATAGCTCATATGGTGTGGGCAAAAGGTGGATTTCTCGGTAAATACGGTGGCCTCGGGGCGCTAGATTTTGCTGGGGGCACTGTTGTGCATGTGAGCGCTGGAGTTTCTGCACTTGTAGCAGCATGGGTGATTGGCCCCCGGCAGACCTATCCGACAAAGCCTGCCGCACCTCACAATGTCCCATTCATTTTGTTGGGTACTGGCTTGCTGTGGTTTGGCTGGTTTGGCTTCAACTCGGGCAATGCCTTAGCCTCTGGCCCTTTAGCAACTGTAGCCTTTGTCTCCACAAATGCTTCTACTGCCGGGGCAGCCTTAACTTGGACGCTCCTGGAATGGGGATTACGGGGTAAACCAACAGCAATAGGACTTGCTACGGGTGCAATTTCTGGCTTGGTTGGCATTACACCATCAGCAGGATTTGTTACTCCGTTAGGAGCCATATTGATTGGTATAATTGTTGCCTTATGTTGCTTTTTCGCAGTCAGTCTTAGGGCTAAGCTGGAATTTGATGACTCCTTGGACACCTTCCCTGTGCATGGAGTAGGCGGCACTATCGGAGCGATTCTGACAGGTGTATTCGCCACCACAACAGTTAATTCGGCAGGTGCTGATGGTCTGCTGTTTGGTAACCCATCTTTGGTCTTAAAACAACTAGCAGCAGTTGCTATCACCTACGTTCTAGCTGGGGTCGGCACTTTTATCATGCTGAAAATCCTAGATGCTACAGTCGGTCTACGCATCAAGCCAGAAAGGGAAGTCCAAGGTATGGATATCAACGAACATGGTGAAGCAGGTTATGGAGATGATTTTGCCTCCGGGCTAAATTTTGCTGAACGCTATGGTGAATAGCGATTTTGGCGTTCTGGACTGTAGATGTTCAGCCAGATGATGTCACCCACTGCTAAATGAAGCCACACTATTCAGTTGATAGCCTAGACATTCTATGATCAACATTGATAGGGCGAAAACACAGAGGAAACGACTGCATGGATACGAAAGCCTTCAAACGGTCACTTCAGCATTCTGAGAATTACCATCGTAAGGGGTTTGGACGTGAAGCAGAAGTCGCTAGTGTTTTGCAGTCCGAGTATCAAAGCAATTTGGTCCAGCAGATCCGGGACAACAACTACACGCTGCAACGGGGCAACGTCACTATCCGCTTAGCAGAGGCATTTGGCTTTTGCTGGGGTGTCGAACGAGCCGTAGCTATGGCCTATGAAACCCGCCAGCATTTCCCCACCCAGCGAATTTGGATTACCAATGAAATTATTCACAATCCTTCAGTGAATCAACGTTTGCGGGATATGCAGGTAGAGTTTATTGAAGTTAGGGAAGGCCAGAAGGACTTCTCTGTCGTTGCCACTGGAGATGTGGTCATCCTACCCGCTTTCGGTGCTAGCGTTCAGGAAATGCAGCTGCTTAATACCTTGGGTTGCACAATTGTCGATACAACTTGCCCTTGGGTCTCTAAAGTCTGGAATACGGTGGAGAAGCACAAAAAGGGCGATCACACCTCAATTATCCATGGTAAGTATAACCACGAAGAGACAATCGCTACGAGTTCGTTTGCCGCTAAGTATCTAGTGGTGCTAAATCTGGCAGAGGCCGAGTATGTCAGCAACTACATTCTAAATGGGGGCAGTAGCGATGAATTTATGGCAAAATTCGGTCGCGCTTGCTCAGATGGGTTCGACCCTGATCAGGATTTAGAGCGGATTGGCATTGCCAACCAAACGACGATGCTCAAGGGCGAAACCGAGCAAATTGGCAAGCTGTTTGAGCACACAATGATGAGGAAGTATGGGCCAGTCCAGTTAAATCAGCACTTCCTCAGCTTCAACACGATCTGCGACGCCACTCAAGAGCGGCAGGATGCAATGTTTCAGCTGGTAGATGAAAAGCTGGATCTGATGATTGTGATCGGTGGCTTCAATTCTTCTAATACTACGCACTTGCAAGAAATCGCGATTGAGCGGGATATTCCGTCTTATCACATTGACAGCGGCGAGCGAATTGGCCCTAATAATTGCATTCAGCATAAGCCGCTACATCGGGATTTGGAGGTGACAGAGGATTGGTTGCCAGATGGCGCGATTGTGGTAGGTATTACCTCTGGGGCCTCGACGCCAGATAAAGCAGTAGCAGATGTTGTGGAGAAAATTTTTGAGCTGAAGGCTGCTGTTTCTGTGGCTTAATATTGCTCCAACGCTTAAGGAAAATCCCCAGCATTTGTTGGGGACTATTTTTTTCAGTCCCGAAATCATACTCGTGTAACCTAAATTACGCTCACGCTGGCTCTTAACCCTGCTCTGGCTTAGCAAATATCCCTACACTTGCTAGGAACACTAAAACATATTCCCGCCGCTAAATAAGGTCTGGGTTGTTACCTGATTGTCTGCCGGGGAATTGATGAAAGCAAAAACGATAGGACTCGACCCAACTGCAAAGGTACTTAAAATAGCCACTAGAACGAGCAGGAATTTCTGGCACGTTGTCCACTCAGTCGTGGTAATATCAGAACTTGATGATTGACTTAAAGGAACTTCTGGGGCGGCAGCAAAGTTAAGCTGGTCTTCAAAGGCTTTCATGTTTTTCTTCTCTTACGCAATTCTGTGATTCTGTCAGGACTACTACTGATTAATAAGCAATACACTAACATTACCTATAGCCAAAAGTATAGAAGACACGGTGACACGACGCGTAGTATCTGGTACTAACTTAGTCGGCAAAATTATGTCATCCGGGATGGGCCTTAGGATTAAGGCTGTGGCTCTTTGCCATGCCCATTGCGGCGCTGTCCAACGCTCAATCGCGAGGCGTCTCCCGCCACAACGGTACTCCGTTTGACGCGAGGACGCGAATAATGCGGGAGGCAGAGCCACACCGCATTTTCGCTCGGGAATCGCGAACCGGGTATTTGACACAACACGGAGTCTAACAGATTTGATACATTCAAGCCCGATACGTGTGTTATAGTTTACATATCTGAGCAGTAGCGATAATACGCAGCGAGGATAAACTGAACCTTGAAAAGTAAAGTAGCTGGTTCCGGCACGAATCGTTGACCGGGTAAAACTTTAGCGTAATAAGGTTGAACATGCAATCTTGTTTGTACTTGTTCAAAACGACGGTGGGACTTATCGTTGCAGACTGTGGAGGGTACTAGAGCTGGGCTATTCGATACGTCGGTAGCTGGGTAATAGCCGAAGAAGCAGTAAGCTCCAAACCGCGAGGTGGAGAAGCCTACATCACATTGCTTGCAATTGATGTAGGAGAACGTCACTCAGCGTCAAACTGCCAGTTGATCTAGATGAACAAGTGCGATCGCTACCAAACCGAACCGAGTGGCTTAGAAAAGTGATAGCGGAGGCTTTAGAAAGAGAGAAGCAAAATGCAAGCTAGGAAGGTATCCTGGCAACGCTGAAGAGGAGGTGCATCTTAGAGCCCGGTCTTAATACCTTTTAAATTTCTTGGAGCAAAGCACCCATAGGTTAAGGCTGTATGTAAGAATCCACCGAGTCACAGGCATCATCAGAATCAGACCGCTCCACTGGCCTAACAGCATCTCTGTCAAGGACATTATAGAAAAACGATCCAGTTTGGGGTGGCAATGTTGGATCGAGAACAATTTCTGCCAGACTTTTCCCGACACCAGTAAGCGGAATCGCCAAAATAACTCCCAGAACCCCTCCCAACTTGGCTCCAAGGATCAGGGATACGAAGATAATCACTGGCGATAGACCTGTCAGCTTGCCCATAACTCGGGGGGCCACAAAATTGTCTTTGACCTGCTGAAGCGCAACGCCTACTGCCAATACTTGCAGCGCCAGCCACCAGTCGATAAACGCTACCACAATAGTTACCGTCGCGATTCCTAACGTCGCCCCCACAAAAGGAATCACTTCCATCAAACCGATAAAGACAGCAAATAGCAGAAAAAAGGGAACTCGTAATGACCAGAAGGCCAACGTCAGGGTAATAGCCATAAACACACCCAACAACAGCTGACCAGAGACAAACCGTTGAAGATTGCGTTGCAGCGCTTCCGTTAACCCGGAGCGAATTTTGGGCGAGAAAATACTGGTCAGGCTACGCCAAAGTCGTTCACCATCGATCAGCATGTAAAACGAGATCACTAAAATCAGAATCAAGTCAAAGACCCAGTTAAATGTGCCTACTACCAAACCCAAGCCTTTAGTGGCAATTACCTCCACCTGGGTTTGAACTCGCTCCAACAGTTGGGACGCCAAAATCTGGACATCAAACGGCAAGTTGTGCTGGGCACTCCAGGTTTGGAAAGTGCTCAATTGCTGCTGAGCCGACTCCAGCAAAGACGGTAAATTATTTACAAAAAGCCAGGCTTGGTTAAACACCGGAGGCACTAGTGTCAGGACAATAAGTACAACAGCTAAACCCGTCACCAAATAGACAAGTACCGCTGCTACACTCCTGGGTAAGAAGGGTTTGAGACCTAAGACGGCATAGTTGAGTAAAAATGCAATCAGCCCTGCCGTGATTAAGATGCTGAGCAACTCTCCCACATAGCTCAGGGCACTTAGCGTCACCCAACCAGTTACTAGGATCAGCAGCCAAGTAATTAGGATCTGTTGCAGAGGTGAAAAGACACGATTCATCGTATTTGCCGCCCTTGAAGCATCACTTCACCATTGTGATGTACCAACTGAGTAAAATCCCAGATCTACATCACAACACATCTGCGTTCATCTGCGTCCATCGGCGTTAAAAACCTCACTCTGCTCATAATTGATAGATGAACAGCTCCTTCCTCTGCGCCCATCGCGGTTCAAAACAGTACTTCTGGACGAGGCATCAAACCGCAATCGCGACAAAGATCAAATTACCGTAGAAGTTTAGCTATTAACAAAACCAAAAGCTTTTAATGTACACAACTAGCAAACCTTCAACACACACAACCTGGGCTAAAGCGATCGCGCAACCAGCCACCGAATTTCCTCCCACGCCCCTGCCTGTTTCTGGTCAGATACCAGCTGGCTTACGCGGTACACTCTACCGCAATGGCCCAGCATGCCTAGAGCGTGGCGGTGTCCAGGTGGGGCACTGGTTTGATGGCGATGGTGCGATTCTTGCCGTGCAGTTCACCGATACGGGAGCTACTGGTCTTTATCGCTACGTCAAAACAGATGGATATAAAGAGGAAGCAGCAGCCAATAAACTGCTATACGGCAACTATGGCATGACCGCGCCAGGGCCAATCTGGAATCAATGGCTCAAACCAATCAAGAACGCCGCCAATACTTCAGTGCTGGCGCTACCGGATAAACTATTGGCGCTGTGGGAAGGTGGCAAACCCTATGCACTCGACCTTGAAACGCTGAAAACCCGGGAACTGGATGATTTAGGAGGGCTGAAAGACGGATTACCCTATTCCGCTCATCCCAAATGCGACGCGCATACGGGCGAGATTTTTAACTTTGGTGTCAGTCCTGGGCTAAATGCAACACTGAATGTTTATAAAAGCGACGCTTACGGCAAGATTCTCCAAAAAGCTGCCGTTCAGCTTGAAGGCGTTCCCCTAGTGCATGATTTTGTTCTAGCGGGGCCATATCTTGTATTTTTCATTCCTCCGGTGCGGGTGAATCCGCTGCCAGTGCTGACTGGACTGAGCTGCTATAGTGATTCGCTCCAGTGGCAACCCAGTAAGGGTACTCAGTTTCTCGTTTTTGACCGCGAAACCTTATCTCTTGTCAGTCGCGGTGAGACCGAACCCTGGTACCAGTGGCATTTTGCCAACGGCCATGTGGATGCCAGCGGTGCTGTGATTGTAGATATCGTTCGATATGAGGACTTTCAGACCAATCAGTATCTCAAGGAAGTAGCGACTGGTCAAACCCACACCCCTGCTAAGAGTACCCTGTGGCAAGTGCATCTCGACCCTAAGCTCGGCAAGATAACAAAAATACAACAAGTGTTAGACCGTCACTGTGAGTTCCCAGTTGTGCCGCAACAGCAGGTGGGGCAAGCTTCACGTCATACGTATTTATCTGTACACCGGCAAGGGGTGGATACCAGCCAAGAAATATTTGGCGCGATCGCCTGTTTCGACCATCAAACCGAAACCCTTACTACAGCTGACCCGGGAGAGAACCGCTACCCATCTGAACCAATCTATGCCCCAGATATCCACAATTCTGACCAGGGTTGGATAGTAACAGTTGTCTACGATGGCAACACTGACACAAGCGTTGTTTGGGTGTTCGATAGCAACCGGCTAGACGAGCCACCAGTTTGCAAATTGAAATTACCCAGCGTAGTTCCCCATAGCTTCCACGGCACTTGGAAACCAGCCTAGATACAAAGCTAACATGGATAAAGTCCATACTTTATTCCAGCAATTCAGTTGTAATTGTCCATGAGCACTTCTCCTCGCCGCTATCACATCACGACATTTGGCTGCCAAATGAACAAAGCCGACTCGGAGCGTATGGCTGGTGTTCTGGAAGACATGGGCTTCGAGTGGTCAGAAGACCCTAACAATGCAGACCTAATCCTCTACAACACCTGCACGATTCGAGACAACGCCGAGCAAAAGGTTTATTCATATCTGGGCAGACAGGCAAAGCGTAAGCAAGAGCAGCCTAGCCTGACGCTCGTTGTTGCTGGTTGTGTTGCCCAACAAGAAGGGGAATCACTGTTGCGGCGAGTGCCAGAACTTGATCTGGTGATGGGACCACAACACGCTAATCGTCTCCAGGATTTGCTGGAACAGGTGTTCAACGGTAATCAGGTAGTGGCGACGGAGCCGATTCATATTGTCGAGGACATTACCAAGCCGCGACGGGATAGCATCGTGTCCGCTTGGGTGAATGTGATTTATGGCTGCAACGAGCGCTGCACCTACTGCGTCGTTCCCAATGTTCGGGGCGTAGAACAATCCCGGACGCCTGAAGCAATTCGCGCTGAGATGGAACATCTTGGGCAGTTGGGTTATAAGGAAGTGACGTTACTCGGTCAGAATATCGACGCTTACGGGCGGGATTTGCCGGGTGTGACGGCACAAGGGCGTCGTCAGCATACATTGACAGACTTGCTTCACTATGTTCATGATGTGCCGGGGATTGAACGAATTCGGTTTGCTACCAGCCATCCTCGTTATTTTACTGAGCGTCTGATCCGAGCGTGTGCTGAATTGCCAAAGGTGTGTGAGCATTTCCACATTCCCTTTCAATCAGGGGATAACGAGGTGCTAAAACGTATGGCGCGGGGCTATACCCATGAGAAATATCGCCGCATTATCGATACAATTCGCCGGTATATGCCGGATGCGTCAGTCAGTGCGGATGCTATTGTTGGCTTTCCTGGAGAAACGGAAGAACAATTTGAAAACACCCTGGCGTTGGTGGAAGATATTGGCTTTGACCTGGTGAACACAGCCGCCTATTCTCCCCGTCCAGGGACACCAGCGGCTTTGTGGGAGAACCAGCTCAGCGAAGAAGTGAAGAGCGATCGCTTGCAGCGCCTCAATCACTTGGTTGCCATCAAGGCAACTCAAGCGTCGCAGCGCTATCTTGGTCGCATAGAAGAAGTGCTGGTAGAAGACCAAAATACTAAAGACCCCAGTCAGGTGATGGGCAGGACAAGCGGCAACCGGCTTACCTTTTTCAGCGGCAATATTGCCGAACTCAGAGGCCAGTTGGTGCAGGTGAAAATTACGGAAATACGGGCTTTTAGTTTAACCGGTGAGCTGGTGGAGGTGCGACAGCCTGCAGTTCTATAGCTAACAATATAAAAAATGCCCTTTATGGTACCCTATCCCCATTAAGCAGTGCCAGAGGTATTGAGGATGAAGAAACTGCGGGTGGGGTTGCTGTTTGGTGGTCGCTCAGGGGAGCACGAAGTCTCGATCAGTTCAGCACGGGCGATCGCTAATGCCCTAAGTACAGACCAGAACACTGGAAAGTACGAACTGCTGCCCTTTTACATTCAAAAAGATGGGCGTTGGCTAGCGGGGCAAGTACCCCAACAAGTTCTAGAATCTGGTATAGCCCTGCTGTCCTCCCAACACACAACTACTAACAACGCCAGTTCTGATGCAATTAGCCGTTGGCAATCTCCCCCCCAAGCCGCTGAAGTGGATGTCTGGTTCCCAATTCTTCACGGTCCTAATGGGGAAGATGGCACGGTGCAGGGACTGCTTAAATTAATGCAGATGCCGTTTGTCGGTTCTGGGGTTTTAGGCTCAGCAATGGGCATGGATAAGATTGCTATGAAAACGGCGTTTGCCCAGGCAGGACTACCTCAGGTAAAATACATCGCAGTCAACCGTTCGCAAGTCTGGTCAAATCCTTGTGTTTTTCTAAAGCTCTGCGACCAGATTGAAGGGACTCTGGGCTATCCCTGTTTTGTTAAGCCGGCTAATTTAGGGTCATCGGTGGGAATTGCTAAAGTGCGATCGCGCCCAGAGTTGGAAACTGCCCTTGATAATGCTGCAAGCTATGACCGGCGATTGATTGTGGAAGCATCTGTTGTGGCACGGGAACTAGAATGCGCAGTTTTGGGTAATGATCACCCTAAGGCTTCTGTAGTCGGAGAGATTACTTATCAAGGTGATTTTTATGACTATGAAACAAAATATAGCGAAGGTAAGGCAGATTTGTTGATCCCAGCGCCAGTGCCAGAGACAATCGCCCGTTCAATCCAAGAGATGGCTCTACAAGCATTTACCGCGATTGATGCCGCTGGTCTAGCGCGAGTGGACTTTTTCTATGTTGAAGCCACTGGGGAAGTCCTGATTAACGAAATCAATACTTTTCCGGGCTTTACAGCAACGAGTATGTATCCTCAACTTTTTACAGCTAGCGGGATCTCCTTTCCCGAATTAGTAGACCACCTAATTCAACTTGCTCTAGAGCGACATGGAGAATAATCAGAATAAACAGCAGCGTTTATCCGAGTTAGCCTACTCAAGGCTAACTCCGTCGAGGCGTCGAGAAATTGTACGATTAGCTAGCTGGAATTCTCTGCAAGAGCTAATGAAGCATCGCCCAATGCTAGTTCTAACTGGGGTATGGGTATCTCTGATTGTGAGCGCTACGATTGCTGCGTTCAGCCTGTCGAATACTGGTCATGTAGAACAGCAAGAAACGACACCAACACCCGTAGCGGCTGAAAACCCCGCTGAAAATTCCTCTCAAACGGGTAATCCTCTGCATTTGTGGTTGCTGGGTGCTTTTGTCCTTACCTCTGCCGCTGGTTCAGTGGTAATTTCAAAACATCTGAACCGTTCATTGCCGCCTCGCCAACGCAAACACACCCAAAACTCTTCTGCACGAGTGCTAAAAAGCCGTACAGAACAGCCGCTAGCGCCAGGCAAGACAGAACCTGTGGTGACGGTGCTGCCGCCGGAGGAGAGCCAGCCGCTCGATTCGGGCGAGGAATCCCTAGCAGAGATGATGGATATGCGCAAACAGCGCTCTCTATCTTCAATCTTGCAAAAACGATCTTCTTAGCGTGAGCGCGGTGAAGATTGATGTGGTAGAAATTCGCAGTTTTGGCACCACCCTGCACCTAGGAGTGTGATTGTTGCCACTGCCACTATACCTGCAAGCATCCAGATCGGAGAAGTTCTTTTAACGCGTTGCAACCAGCCTTTGAAAACCGCAGTTTCCTCTAAGTCTGATGCGGGTGCTGGTATAGCGATGTGACCACTAAAATTTTTTGTATCGTCTGTGATTATCTCTGGCAACTGGTCGAGAGGGTCGTCAGGAACAATCGTTGGTGGGAAAGAAGAATAGGGCGCCACCTGACGAAACAGATCCGCGACTAGAGCAGCATCCTGCTGGTAGGTGGGATCGTCGTGTTCGATTTCATCAACCAGATCCTGCCAGTCCTCCTCGCTCAGCAAGTCCGGTTCAGTTGTTTGGTCTAGATCACCAGAGTCCATCATTTCTTCAAGTCCAACGCTTCTTGTCCTGATTACGTTCCCTATCGGGTGACGCTTCTGGCCCTAATGGTCGTTGAGTTCACCTCTTCTGATAGCTTAGATGCATCTACATCTGTGAAAGTTTCTGCAAAATGCCTTCTTCCTTACACTCACAATCAGCCACTCTACCCATTTTGTCCGAACTAATCGATGGATTGCCCAATATTTCCGGTTGGGAAAAAGACGTTCTTTCTGTCGTTCAACATAGCGAACCTGTATTTTTGCCTAAAAGCAATATCCGGTTGGAGGAAGTCACGGCTGCATGTGCGATCGCTTTGCACATGCAGCAGCCTATCATCCCTGCTGGGAAAGAAGGCGAACTAATCAGCAACCTTCAGTACATGTTTGAGCATCCCCAGGAGGGAGACAACCACAATGCTGGTCCCTTTGCCTATTGCTATAGCCGTATGGCAGATTTCATTATTGAACTAGTCGGGCAAGGCAAGAATCCTCGGATCATGCTGGATTATTCTGGCAATCTCCTCTGGGGACTAAGGCAAATGGGACGAGGAGATATCATAGAAAACCTGAAGCGCATTACTATAGACCCCACTTACCAGCCTTACGTTGAGTGGCTCGGCACTATGTGGAGCCATGCTGTCATCCCCTCTACCCCGATTCCAGATATCAAATTGCATATTCAAGCTTGGCAGCACCACTTTGCCGCCATTTTTGGTTGGGATGCACTGGCTCGCGTCAAGGGGTTTTCTCCTCCAGAGATGCACCTACCCAACCACCCTGATACTTTGTTTGAGTTTGTCAAAGCTCTGAAAGAATGTGGCTACCGCTGGCTAATGGTGCAAGAACATTCAGTTGAAACGTTAACTGGCCAACCCCTCCAATTTAAGCATCTGCCCCACCGTCTAGTTGTCCGCAATTCCCAGGGTGAAACACTCAGCATTACAGCCCTGATTAAAACCCAAGGTTCGGATACCAAACTGGTAGGTCAGATGCAGCCTTACTACGAGGCAAAAACGCTATCGCGGCAAAAACTAGGACAAATTTCTGTGCCACCTTTAGTCACTCAAATTGGGGATGGTGAAAATGGTGGCGTGATGATGAATGAGTTTCCCTCTGCGTTCTACCGGGCTTGGGAAGATATGGCGCAGCAAGGTAGTGGAACTTCAGGCGTAGTTGGACTAACAGGTACAGAATATCTGGAACTGATTGAGGCTGCAGGCTGCACGTCAGACGACTATCCAACTTGTCAAGCGGTCGGTCAATACCATATTTGGGAGCGAGTTGCACCGAATAACTGTGGACCTGATGCGATCTTAACTGCCATTGAAGAGTTGAAGCAGACCAACCCGAATTTTCACATGGATGGAGCTTCTTGGACCAATAACCTGAGTTGGGTGAGGGGATACGAAAATGTATTGACTCCTATGAATCAACTTAGCGCTTTATTCCACGAAAAAGTTGATCCATTGATTCAAGTTGAGTCAGAGTCCAACAACCCGGAGCAAGAATCGGTTACTAAGCAATCTCGATACCGCATAGCACTGCTGCATAACCTTTTGCTTCAAACTAGCTGTTTTCGTTACTGGGGGCAAGGTGTTTGGACTGACTATGCTCGGGAGATCTACCAGCGGGGTGAAACAATACTTCGGACTACGTTCTAACTGTTATAGTTGGCGGAAAGAGGGGCGCTTAGGTCGAGCTAATACATCGGGCAGAGAACACCAAAATTGCGTCTGCCCCTTAATTTGAGGCAAAAATCGCCTCAGTTCGCGAACTGAGGCGATAACGATGTTAAGCGACGCAACAGCTAGGCCGTGCGAACTAATTAGGCTAGTAACTACTGGTGAAAAATTGCCCCGTGTAGTATCCGTGGTAACTAGGGCGCAGTTGGCGCAAGAAGGCCAGGCCGTGCGGACCACTAAGGCCAGTGACTATTGGTGAGTAAGCACCACTCGTGGTGTCAAAGGTGCCGACAGAGTTATCTGAATCAGCCGCTATGTAAGCAGTGCCAGGGGAGAAGCGACCGCTAATCCGATAAACACCTCCGCCCGTGCTGTCAGCAACCAAGAGACTGGTCTTAGCTGTAGGGGCAAAAACTGTGTCATCTGCTACAAAGCCTGGGTGGGACACCACTCTCACCTGTTGTTGAGGGGTACCCGGATCTGTAACCGTGATCAGATTCCGATCACCTTCACCGTCAATAATCAAGTCCCCATCCGGAGTAATACCTAGAGAGTCAGGGTCTGTGAAGTTGAGGCTGATAGTTTCTCCTGTAGTGCTATCTACTGCTGTGGTGTTGCCTGATAGTACAGGGGTGACAGTAGCTTGACCATCACTCAGTGTGAGTGTGGCCAGAACTGGGTTTGTGTTTACACCATTACTATCTAGTTTGGGTCCTGAGGCGTCTATGAAGATTTTACCGTCTAAAAAAACCAAGTCGTCATAGCCACCACCACCATTGATGGAAGGCAAGGTGTAGGTTTGCTCGGCACCTGTTATGGGGTTAATAATCGTGAGCTTCGGGTTCCCGTCTTGATTTAATAACGCATACACCTGATGGGTGATCGGATTGACCCGAAGTCCATCGTTATGACCAGGCACGCTGAAAGTTCTGATCAACTTCCCACTCGTTGTAAACTCGGCTACTGTGCTCGGCAAGCCATCGGAGCCGTCCGACTTTGTGCGATCGCCGTAACCCACGTAGACTTTATTACCATCAACGGCAATTGAGTCGGGGCTGGAAGTGTTCGGCGGGTCCTGGGCGAATATTGAGACACTGTAACCAGAAGCGGCAGTGATCTCATCCGCTACAGCTTGCCCACCCGATTGCACCCACGCCAGTGCTGAAAGAATTGCGATACCTGTCGCCAGAGGTGTTGAAACTCTTCTACGTATTCTTCTAGCCATAAACTTTCTTTCCTTTCTCAGAAGAGTAAGACTAGTAAAAGCATACAGATGGCATATTAAGCCAAAGAAAAGAGGATATTAAATTTGGGATAGTGATGTAGATGTGCCAAGACGGATAAGGAGATGCTAATGGTGCTAGCTGCTGTCATGACCGCCCCTAATCAGCCAATAGAAGTGCAAGAGTTGCCAGAGCCTGTACTCGAATCAGGTGGCATCATACTTGAAACAATTTACTCTGAAGTCTGCGGTACTGATGTCCATCTGCTACGCGGTCATTTGTCAGGGGTGCCGTACCCAATTATTCCAGGCCACTTCTCTGTCGGTCGGGTTGCTGATGTTGGCGGAACAGTCTGTGACATTGATGGTCGGCCTATTGAGGTTGGGGCAATCATCAGCTTTCTTGACGTCCATGGAACGTGCAACAGTTGCTGGTATTGTCTAGTGGCCAAGACAACCACCCGTTGCCCGAAACGTAGGGTCTACGGCATTACATACTCAAGCTCCGATGGTCTGCTCGGTGGTTGGTCCCAGTTGATTTATCTCAAACCAGGCGTCAAAGTCCTAACGCTTCCTGACGAGGTCACGCCAGAACGATTCATCGCTGGCGGCTGCGCGTTGCCTACAGCATTACATGCGGTTGATCGTGCTGAGATCCGGATTGGTGACATTGTGGCTGTGCAGGGGTGTGGACCAGTGGGGTTAAGTGTGGGGATTCTGGCGTTATTATCAGGTGCAGGCGGTGTCATCATGATCGATAAGCATGAAAGTCGCTTGAAGCTGGCTAAGTCCTTTGGCATAGATCAAATTATCACTATCGATGAACAAAATCCTCGGCACCATGTCGAACGTGTCCTCGAACTCACAGCTGGTCGTGGAGCTGATGTCACCATTGAAGCCACGGGGGTTCCGGTTGCAATTAAAGAAGGTATCGGTATGACGAGGGATGGCGGCCGCTATGTTGTTGTAGGGCACTACACAAACACCGGTGAAATACTGATTAATCCCCATCTTGAAATCAACCTCAAGCATCTAGAAATTAGAGGAACGTGGGGGGTTGATTTTAGCCACTTTTATAGATCGATTCAGTTCCTAGCACGTCATGGCGGTCAGGTAGGCGCTGGTGCAGGCTGGGAGCGAATGATCAGTCGTATTTATACATTGGAAGAGACAAACCAGGCTTTGACGGATGTAGAGAAGGGAGTTGTCTTAAAGGCTTTGATCCAACCGAGTCGTTTGAAGTGACGCTCCTACATTCACCTGTTAAGTGTATGAGCGTCAACTATTAGGATGCACAACAACATTTTGCTAAAACTGAAGGGCAATTTTGCCGAAGTGTGCACCGCTCTCCAGGTAAGCGAGGGCCTCGCGCGCCTCGTGGAAGGGAAACACTTTGTCTACAATCGGCCGTAATTGATGCAGAGCAATTGCTCGATTCATCGCTTCGAACATATCACGCGAACCAACGTAGATACCTTGGACCCGCAGGTTCTTGTGGAGGATGGAGGCTGTCTGGACGTCTCCTGCTACACCGGTAAGAACCCCAATCAGGCTGACGTGACCACCATAGCGGACAGCACGCAGTGACTTATTCAGGGTCCCTGCGCCTCCTACTTCCACGACGTGATCTGCCCCAACACCGTCGGTAATCTCCCACACGCGCTTGTCCCAGTCCGGCACTTCTTTGTAGTTGATGACATCTTCTGCACCAAGTTGACGGGCTTGCTCTAGTTTTTGGTCATCCTTAGAGGTGATAATGACCCTCGCACCGACCAGTTTGGCAAACTGTAGGGCCAACAGGGAAACGCCTCCTGTGCCCAGCAGCAGAACAGTGTCTCCTGGTTTCAGTTTGCCCTCAGTCATTAATGCATGCCAAGCAGTAACACCAGCACAAGGCAGGGTTGCTGCTTCCTGTTCAGAAAGATGTTCGGGGACATGTACGACACCGTCCTGGTGCAGCACCACGTACTCAGCCAGCACCCCATCTAGCGCTCCACCTAAAGCAGACTGCGTTTTAGCTGAAGTGATTTCACCAGAGAGCCAAGTTTGCATGAAGATACCTGCTACCCGGTCTCCCACTTTTACCCGCGAGACATTCTCTCCTACCGCAACGACCTCTCCCACTCCATCCGAGAGGGGGATGAACGGCAACCGTTGCTTGGAACTATAAGCACCCTTCACGGTCAGCAAGTCGCGGTAGTTAAGTGAGGCAGCAAGAAGCTTGAGCAGTAGTTGACCTGGACCAGGAGACGGTTCAGGGTGTTCTGTAAGGTTGAGTGCTTCTAATCCCGCTTTGTTCTGGACCTCAAAAACTTTCATTTAGCTCTACCTCCATCAGATGAACTTTTATATCTATATCTATACGGTATTGTTGAGAATATATTTTTATTCCGCAAGTACGCACATTTATGTGATGTAGTATCAAAAAAGGTACTATCGGAGCTAGAGGAGATGCGCAATCAAACAGTATAGCTGTCAGTACGGGTGCCCGGTAGAAGCCACTCTGGATGTGATTGGTTGCCACAATCGTCGGCAATCAGTGACCGTGAGGAATCAGAACAACTTTACTTTTAGAGTGATTCACGACTTGTTCGTAGGCTTGAGCCGCTTGTTCGAGGCTTTGCGGGTTGATCGCACCCGAAGCACGCAACGCTTGAGCTTCAAAACCAGGATTAAGCAATGCTAGAATCGCCGCGCAGTCTTTGGCCGTCCATTCCAAGGTGTTCACACCAATTAACTGCAATTGCAGTCGATAAAAATTCAGTAAGTCGATACTGGCTTGCGGCTGTTTTGGAGGAACCGTGATTTCGGTCAATCGACCACCGGGCGCAAGAGCTGAGAGGGCTTTTGGCACCATTTCACCGCCGACCGTATCGATGATCACGTTTGCGCCTTGATTGTTTGTCATTGCTTTGACGGCTGCGGCTAAATCTTCGGTTTCGGAATTGATCACGTCTGCACCTGCTTGCTGTACAGCAGTGCGATCGCGAGCGTGCCGAATGGTGCCGATCACGCGCATTCCTTTCCAGCAAGCAATCTGCACGGCTGCACTTCCAACACCTCCGGTCGCGCCGGTCACCATCACGGTTTCACCGGGCTGCGCTTTAGCCGCCTGGATCAGACACAGCCAAGCGGTAATGTAGGTGACACCGATTGAGGCTGCTTGCTCCATTGTGAGCGGCTTTGGTTTGGGTTGGACGGCTTTTTTGGGTAGCACAATGTATTGAGCATGAGTTCCATCGCGCGTGAAACCGAGATCGCCAACAGTTCCCCAAACTTCCATGCCCACCAGTGCCGGATCACCGTCGATGACAACGCCCGCAAAATCGCGTCCTGGAATACGCGGTAGCGTAGTCTGTTTCATCGCACCTTGAACATTTTTCGCATCGCTTGGATTAATCGCAGCAGCACGAATTTCTACTAAAACTTCTCCGGGATTCGGGCGCGGTTGTGGTACGTCATGAATCTGGAGTGCAGAGGGATCACTAAATTGCTCGATTTGAACAGCACGCATCGTAAAAACCTCCAACTTGCTAATGTGATTGCAATGTAACTTGAGATAGATTCTCTCTGACTCAAGGCAGATACTTGAGCGTTAGTACAGGCTTAATCATTGTGTGTGAATCGTTCTACAGCAAGGCGGGAAGCTAGTTCTGCCACGAGCTTGTGTCCATCGGTTGTAGGATGGAAATCGTCCCAGAAAAAATACTTACAGCAGATTTCAAGTAAGCAGAGTACACGGGTTGTGCCAGGGTATCGGAGTTCACAGGTTGCCACTGTACTTCATCAAGCTGAAATCCGCTGTATCTGGATGAGCACACACACCAAGCTGAGTTAGGCAAGAGCCAGTGGCATTTGTGAAACTGAACTTCTCTGGAGTAGCGATAACTCTATTAAACAGAGAATTAACATCGACAGGAATAACGTTAGTACTGAGACTGAGTTTTTGACTTAAACCGTCAAGAGCGGTCGCTAATTTGGCGTTATGAGCATGGGTCAAAATGCTAAGGGAATTGGACAGCTGATTGGGGGCACGCGTTCCTGGAAGCTTTCCTAAATCCTGTAAATTGAACACCATGATGTTTCTAGCACCTACAGTTGCGAGTGTCATTACTGCCTCTATCAAATTACTAACGGGTATGGTGGCATCAGTAACACGAATAATGTAATCATTAACACCTGCCCACAAAATATAGAGCGCGTTTGGGTCAGCAGACGGATTCGCTGTGGTGAAAGTATTGATCTGCTGGTGTAATCCAGGTAAACCGTGCAGATTAGGAATGATGGTTTTCAGCTTTGCTGCTAGGGTGCCGGCATAATAGGGCACTAAACCCTGTGGACTGTCAGCATTGAAGGCATTAGCGTTTCCAGTAGTGGCACCAGCGAAGGCAAAGTTGGTAGGGATTGCTCCCAGGCTAGCTGCAAGATATTCCCACCAAACCAAGCCATTAGAATAACTTCCATTGAAATAGGGTGGGCTTGGCGGAATGCCTGTAGCTTTGAGCGAATGACCCACATCAGAGTAGCTGTCGCCGAAAACATAGATTTGTTTTTTCATTGTTCAAGATGTTGAGCGTCTCAATAAACGGCTTTTCAACAGAAAAGGACTTACTAAGTAGGCGGCTGGAAATAAATGTAAGATAGATAAGAAACATGTTCCGGCTCTGAATCAATCCCCCTGATGCCTGCACCTATCCAGATCGTTTTGACCG